>ENA-UESD01001941-UESD01001941.1-human-gut-metagenome-genome-assembly--contig:-NODE-1941-length-15694-cov-28.671256_pt1 | contig 15694 bp, 12 predicted proteins | sample MGYA00242985_ERZ507986 | MGnify/ENA primary metagenome ERZ507986 (study PRJEB26167, sample SAMN06115408) | human gut metagenome | host: Homo sapiens | place: China:Guangxi | collected 2016-04-06... | reverse complement strand
CTGTTCGAAGGAAAACATAAGAAAAACAATGGAGAAGTTACCCAATACTATATCAAGAATCACCATCCGGCTATTGTCTCAAGGGAAATGTTCCAGTTAGCACAGGAGGAACTGGCTAGGCGAAACAGCAAGAAACCGGCTGCACAGAAAAAGGCAAAGACGAACCGCGGACGGTTCACCAGCAAATACCCTCTATCGGAAAGACTGGTTTGCGGAAGCTGCGGCTGTTATTACCGGAGAGTCACCTGGGATATTCACGGAAGGAAACAGGTGGTCTGGCGGTGTATTAACCGGGTGGAATTTGGAAAACGATACTGCGGAGATTCCCCGAGTATCCCGGAAGAAGCCCTGCATCAAGCGATATTGGAAGCGATCCGATCCTTGGTTCAGAACCATCAGAAAGATATAGAAGCCAATCTGGAAAACGCTCTGCTGGATAGTTTCTCAGATAATTTGGATGAACTTCCCCCGGAAGCAGTCAAAAACAAACTGAAAAAATTGGAACAGGAATTTGACCAATTACTGATTATGACCGGAGAAGGAAATGAAATTGCAGACCGAAAGCTAGAGCAGATCGGAAAGGAAATGCGGGAACTGAAAGAAAAGGATCAGGAATTGGAGCATTCAGAAGAAAGGCGAAACGCTGTCGAAGAAAAGCACAGGAAGATTCGGAAACTGATCTCCTCAGAAAATCTAAGCTTAGAAGAATACTCCGAAGCCTTAGTATATAGAATTATTGAAAGAATTACGGTTCTGTCCAAAGAGCAAATACAAATCCGTTTTGCAGGCGGATATGAAATGACACAGTCACTGCAATAAAGAGCAGGTGCGGAGAAACAATATAAATAGGGGGCAGAGGTGTGTCGAAATTACATCGGAGTACAATCAAAATTAGCTTAAAAAGATAAGTTGCGCGATCGATTTCACGCTTAAGAAATATTCAGACCTGTTTACGGGTAACGAGCAGCAATCTCTTCGTAGCGCTTACAAGTGCTGACAGTATAGAAACCTTACAGGTGTCTTTTCAAAGCCACCAGCTACGCCGATGATTTATCACTGTGATAAAGGTAACTCGGATTCCCAATCTCTTTCTTTTTGCCGATAAATTACAACCAGACAATATATAGAGCGTTAAAAAAATTTATAAGATATTGACAATTTTGATATACAATGCTATTATAACAATACAATACATATACATACAAATACAAACAATATAAAAGTAATAGTAATGAAAAATTAGAATGCATTTTAAGTCAACGCAGACTAATGGGAATAAGGCAATCAAATTAAAAAGTGAGGTGAAAAATTTATGACAGTGAATAGACTTTTATTTCGAAAAAATTTGCCTTTGCAACATTTAGTCAGTGCGTATGACGACAAAAGGCAACAAAAAAGAGTAGTGGAATTTTAATAGAACGAAATCTCTTTTCTTAATTGTTGCTGAAATACATTGAAAAGGTGGTTTATTATGTTAAAAAGAAATTTTTGGATTCGAAGCTTATGTGTTGGCTTGGCTCTTTCTTTTGGTTTAACATTAACAGCTTGTGATTCTACACCTCAAGAACAACCTTCTTCTGGTACAGCTGGAGAAGAACAAGTTGCCGAGAATGCTGGTCCCATCACCTTGCAATATTCGTTTTGGGGAGACGATTACACTGTACAACAAAAGATAAAAGCGGCAGAACTCTATACCGCAGAGCACCCTAACGTCTCATTTGAATATATTTATTGTAGTGGTGTGGATTATCAAACGAAGATGCAAACATGGTTTTCGTCTGGGGATGCTCCGGATATTATTTCTACAGCAGTAGACATTATGGTACCGTATTTGGACACGGGTAGCTTTGAAGATTTAAGTGATCGAGTAAAAAATGATGGATTGGAAAAAGCATGGATGCCCGAATTGGTAGAATTTTTTACACATGATGGCAAGCTTCTTTCTGCTCCGAATCAATATGTGACCACTGTTTTAGCATATAATAAAGATCTATTTGATCAAGCTGGGGTAGAATATCCGAAAGATGATTGGACGGAAGAAGAATTTTATAATACATTAGAAAGTTTAAAAAATGGATTGAGCGATCCTGAAACCTATGCGATCCATATGCCATATGCTTATCCTTTGATATTCTATCGCAGATTATATGGAGATCCAGGTATGTATGATTTGCAGACAATGCAAATGACTAGTAAAGATAATCCTCGCTTTCAAAAAGCATTTGAAAACATGGCTCGTTTGACAATTGATGGCTATATGCCCTATACCACCGCCAGCCGGTCTGCGGTGCAGGGAGGTTTTGAAACTGGAAAATATGCATTAGGATTAATTACTTATGGAAACTTACCGACTATGCGGGATCAGGTTGCTGACAGTTTTGAGTGGGATACAGTAATGTGGCCTTATTCCGAGGAGTTTGAGACTCGTTGGACAGCCGTTGTATTTGGAAATGGGTATGGTATCTATACCGGCAATGAGCATAAAGATCAGGCTTGGGATGTTATCAAGTTCCTCACGACAACTCCAGAAGTATGTGATATTGATGCTGAGTTTGGCGTGCCAGCATTACAAACATATCAAAATGACTCCGGATTTATGGAAGATTATTTAGGTTGCGATCCTTTTAATAAGCAGGTATTCGTTAATACTCTGGAAAGCGCAACCATTTATTATTCCGTTGGTGTATGGGCTCAAGTAAATGACGTAGCCGTAGATCAATTTAATCAGTGCATTGAGGGAAAAACTGACTTTGACAGTGCGATTGAAGTAATTTCACAGCAGGGTCAGGAAATTTTTGATGCGAATCGTATGGGATAATAGTTCTAAGGTTATAGAGACCAGCAGGGCCAAATTCAAAGTTGGTTCTGCTGGCTCCTTTGAGGAGTGTGATCATAATGGGTAAGAATTCGAAAAAGCATAAAGCATTCCATTTATATCGTGAACGTACTTTTTTTCTGTTTATTAGCCCTTGGCTCGTTGGATTCCTTCTCCTGACTTTGTTCCCTATGGTATACTCTTTGTTTGTATCGTTCACCCGTTGGGATGGAATTACAAACCCTATGTGGACGGGCTGGAGTAACTACCTAAATTTACTCTTTAACGATTCAGCCTTTTGGATCGGATTGAAAAACACCTTTGTTTATACTTTTATTTCTGTCCCTCTGAATTTGTGTATTGCATTTATTTTAGCAGTTTTGGTAAACAAAAAATTATTCGCCAGTAACTTCTTCCGTTCCGTTTTTTATATGCCTACGATCATTTCAGGAGTAGCTATTTTCATGGCTTGGGGGTACATTTTAGATCCGTCTTCAGGTATTATGAATTATTTTTTGGGCCTTTTGGGAATCCCAGGCCCAGGTTGGTTGACCACGGAGAGCGGAGCGATGCCGTCGCTTATTTTTATGCAAGTATATAATCTAGGTACTCCGCTGATCATTGTTTTAGCGGGCTTACAGGGGGTCCCACGTGTATATTATGAGGCGGCTAGAATAGATGGGGCATCTTCGCTGCGGCAGTTTTGCCACATTACGGTCCCGATGATGTCACCAGTTATTTTCTATAATATGATTATGCAAATTATTTTGGCGCTTCAGGTATTTATGGTGCCTTGGGTCATGACGGAAGGCGGCCCGAATAAAGCAATTTATACGATGAACATTCATTTATATAGCAATGCCTTTCGTTATAGCAGATTTGGCTATGCAAGCGCTGTAGCTTGGATACTGTTTCTAATTATTATGGCTTTTAGCATTTTGGTCTTCCGCTTTTCTAAATACTGGGTGTTTTATCAGGAGGATTAAAAGATGAAAATTTTACGTGGTATGCGGATACGCAGACTAGTGGCAAATATTTTAACCCAAATTATACTTTGTATTATGGCTATTATATTTTTGATACCATTCATTTGGATGTTTCTAGCATCCTTTATGACACCCCCACAGATTGTTGCCTATCCCCCAAAATGGATACCACAGCCGTGGACATTAGAAAATTATCTCAATGGATTCACTTCCGCACCATTTTTAACCTATTTTATCAATACATTTACCGTGGTTTTCTTGTCTATCGTGGGGACGATATTAACTAGTACTTTTGTAGCATTTGGCTTCGCCAGAATGAGATCAAAATTTATGAAGCCACTTTTTTTTCTGCTCCTTTCTACGATGATGATTCCCAATACAGTGACGCTTTTACCACTATATAATCTATATAGTAAGTTCCATTTAACCAATACTTTTTTCCCGCTTATCCTCCCTTCTTTTTTAGGTGGAGGCGCTTTTGCGGTGTTTTTACTTCGGCAATTTTTTAAAGGAATTCCCAAAGAGCTGGGAGAATCAGCACTATTGGATGGCTGCTCTTGGGTAAAAGTCCTTCTCCATATCTATATTCCCAATACAAAACCAGCCATTGTGGTAGTAATTATCAATACTTTTGTCACCGCTTGGAATGACTATTTTCTTCCTTTGATTTATTTGAACAGCCCATCTAAGTTTACCATCTCGATTGGCCTAAATATGTTCCGAGGTCAAATTGTTTATGGTAACGCTACCCAGACGGGGCCGTTGTTAGCAATGGCAATCGCTACTATTATTCCTGTGCTGTGTATGTATCTTTTTTTTCAACGGTATTTTGTTGAGGGCGTGACTCTTAGTGGTGTTAAGGGCTAAAAGGAGGAATTCAGTGTGGAATACTATTATAAAAAAAATAACGCAAAAAGCCGTTGGGCAAGTTTTGAAAATCCCCTTGGGGAAAAAGGAGCTGCGGCTAAAGGAAACGCTGGCGCGAAAGGAAATGCGTGCTATGAATTAGATCCAGGGGAAACGGTTGAACTACTTAATGTAAAAGGTAGTGGAATCATTCATAGAATCTGGATGACTTTTTCAAACCTTTCCGCTAATGAGCTTCGGAGCATACGCCTGGAATGTTTTTGGGACCAACGAGAAAAACCTGCAATTAGCGTGCCAGTAGCGGATTTTTTTTGCTGCGGATTAAGCTACTTGTCTCCATTTGAAAATGAATTGTTTTCCAGCCCGGAAGGCCGTTCGTTTAACTCTTTTGTAAAAATGCCTTTTGTCAAGGGAGCAAGGGTAGAGTTAACCAATGAGAGTGACCAAAAGAACACACTGTTTTATGATATCGCTTATACTATAGAACCAATTAATCCTGAAAACACATTGTATTTTCATGCGTTTTGGAATCGACAAAATCCAACCAAACTTGGTAAAGATTATGAGGTATTACCCCGGGTTTCAGGAATGGGGCGATATCTGGGAATGAATATTGGCTATTTGCTGAATCCCAGTTGTCTGCATACGTGGTTTGGTGAAGGTGAGTTTAAAATCTACCTGGATGGCGACCGACAATGGCCCACAATGGCTGGAACCGGTATTGAAGATTTTGTAGGTGCTGGTTGGGGAATGAAGCGCTTCATCAACCGTACACAAGGAGTGCTTTTATATGAACCAGAAAATGACCGGGCGGCTTATTATCGTCTTCATACAGTAGATCCAATTTATTTTGAAGAAGATATCCGTGTTACTGTACAGCAGATGGGAATCGCTCGGTATGATACTTTGATGACTATGATTCGAGATGGTGCGCAAGTAAAGGCGGTAAAAGCTTCGGTTAATGGGCATGATATTTCTCTATTAGAGCCAGAAGGAAAAGATTATTCTTTCGCACACGCTCTAACACCAGAAGGATTGGGAACACGCTATTTATTTTACCGCGAAGATGATTGCTCTTCTACTGCCTACTTTTACTATGAAAAGCCAGAATCCACACTTCCCCCTTTGCCAGAAGTATCAAAACGCTTGCTGTCGGAAAAGTATTGCGATGCTTTCCAAGAGTTCGTTTATATTGATCCTTCTGAACCACGGGTTATCAGGTGTACTTAAGGAGGAAGTCAAATGAGAGTAGTTGGCATTGGCGATAATGTTGCGGACTGTTACCATTACCTCGGACTTATGTTTCCCGGAGGTCAAGCTTTTAATTTTTCGGCTTATTGTCAAATGAACGGCGTGGAGTCTGCATATATAGGAGTGTTTGGTTCCGATGATGCAGGATGTCACCTTGTGTCGGTTGCAAATCAATTAGGAATTGATATTTCTCATTGTCGGTATGCGGAGGGTGAAAACGGCAAAGCGATTATAGACTTAAAAAATGGCGATCGAGTTTTTGTCTGTAGCAACCGGGGCGGGGTCTTAAAAGGACATCCCTTAACATTAACGAAGGAAGATTTAGAATATTTAAAAAGCTTTGATCTTTTGCACACAAGCAATAATAGTTATTTTGATCAGCAATTAGTCCGTATTAAAGATCTGCCTATTCTGAAATCCTATGACTTTTCCCGTTCATGGGAAGATGAAAAACGCACATATGAAATTTGTCGGTGGATTGATTTTGGATTTATTTCGTGTTCTGGCTTTGAAAAAGCGGATATCCTTAAACAGCTTACCTTAATGCATACTTGGGGTTGTAAAGTTTGCGTGGCCACTATGGGAGAATTTGGTAGTATTGCGATAACAGAAAATGAGGCTTGTTCTTTTCAGCCGGAGGTAGTTGATGCTCTTGATACATTAGGGGCGGGAGACTCCTTTGCTGCTGGCTTTCTAATGCAATGGCTACGCCAAAATGATTCCTCTATGCACCGAAAATTGGAAGCGTGCCTTCGAGAGGGGGCGAAATTAGCAGCTCAGACTTGCATGGTGCATGGCGCATTTGGATACCCGACCAGCTTATAAATAAAATATTTAGAAAGGTTTGAAAGATTTGGGCTACAGAATTGGTGTGGATGTCGGTGGTACTTTTACCGACTTTTCTATTTACAATACTATCAGCGGAAAATTGATTCATTATAAGCGTTCATCTACTCCTGATGATCCGTCATGTTCCATTGTGACCGGTCTGGCGGAGATTTTAGAAAAAGAAAATATACAGGCTGCAGATATAGAATATTTAGCGCACGGAACAACGGTAGCCACGAACGCACTAATTGAAAAAAAGGGAGATACTATTGGCTTAATTACCACATATGGTTTTAAGGATTTAATGGAAATCGGTGATCAAAAGAGACCGTCTTTGTATGACTTGCTTCGACCAAAGCCAGTCAGTTTAATTCACCCGGGTGCACGCTGGGAAGTGCACGAGAGAATTTTATACGATGGTTCTATTCGTCAGCCATTACAAGAACAGGATGTTTTAGATGGAATTGCTCACTTTAAAAAAATGGGGATTCGATCCATTGCTGTTTGCACTCTGTTTTCATTTTTAAATCCTATTCATGAGCAGAAAATTCGTGAAATTATTAGAAGAGAATATCCCGAAGCATATGTTTCTATTTCAAGCGATTTGGTTCATGAATTCAGGGAATATGCGCGAATGAGCACCACTGTACTCAATGCCTATTTAGGGCCGATTATGAAAGAGTATGTAGAAAACTTTCGCGAAAGTATTAAAGGTGCAGGGGTTAGCGTTTCTCCCTTTGTTACGCAATCCAATGGCTCTATAATTTCTATTGATGAAACTATAGATTGTCCGATCCGCACGGCGGTTTCAGGTCCCAGCGCCGGCGTAATTGGGGCGGCAAGAATAGGAAAGCAGTGTGGTTTGAATAGCTTAATTACATTCGATATGGGGGGAACCAGCATCGATGTTAGTTTAATACAAGACGGAAAGGCAAACGTATCTTTTGAGCGCATGGTGGAGGGCTATCCAGCAAGAATTCCGATGATCGATATTGTGACCGTAGGTGCTGGTGGAGGATCTTTAGCTTGTGTTGACGAAGGTGGAGTATTAAAAGTAGGACCGCGCAGTGCAGGAGCCAAGCCAGGACCGGCATGTTATTGTCGGGGTGGTGAGGAGCCTACGGTAACTGATGCTAATCTGATTTTAGGAAAGCTGAATCCGAAAAGAATATTGGGCGGGAGGATGTCAATAGATGAAAAACGCTCTATTTTGGCGATAAAAAAAGCTATCTGTCAGAAAACAGATTTATCTATTGAAGATGCTGCTGCTGGGATTGTTACAGTCGTTAACTCTAATATGGTTCGTGCTATCAGGATGGTTTCTGTAGAACGTGGTTATGATCCCAGACAATTTACATTGGTAGCGTTTGGAGGTGCAGGACCATTACATGCCTGTGAGGTAGCCGAAGAGATAGGAATTCGCCAGGTGTTGTTTCCTCCTTCTCCTGGAACACTTTGCTCTTTAGGCTTGTTGATGGCCGATACTCAATTTGATTTAAGCAGGTCAAGACTTACGATTGTCAATGAGCAAAATTTATCAATCATTAATAATTTATTAGCGGATTTAGCGTTAGAGGGTCAGCAATTACTAAATACACAAAAAATACCAGAATTGCGCCGGCGTTTCCAGTTTGGTTTCGATTGCAGGTACGAACACCAAAATTATGAACTCACTATCAAGATTGATAAGGGAAAGCTTAACGAATCTGATTTAGATGATTTGAAAAAGGCTTTTGGTAATGCGCATGAACATGCCTATGGATATCAAGACAAAGAACGCCCCGTACAAATTGTTAATTATAGGGTAAGTGCGGTAGGGCTAAGTGATAAGCCAGAGGTTGATCATATACAGGAGCGTTCTGCTTCCGTACCTAAAGAAAATGAAGTGCGTCAAGTCCGTTTTGAAAAGCAATGCAAATTTATCGAAACTCCTGTTTATCTGAGAGATGATCTTCCAAGTGATTGCGTTTTGCAAGGACCTGCAATTATTGAGCAAATGGATTCCACATGCGTAATTCCACCGGGTTGGACCGCTTTGAGCGACCAATATGGTAATATTTTAGTGGAGCGAAAGGAGAAAAACGGGGATGCGTAAAAGAATAGATCCTGTAACTGTGGAGATAATAGGCAATTTACTGCTTTCTATCGCAGAAGAAACAGGTTTTGCAATCATCCGAAGCGCTTACTCCACGAACATTAAGGAGCGTCGAGATATTTCTACTGCGTGCTTTGATCCGGCTGGAAATATGGTGGCACAGGCCGAGCATGTCGCGATGCATTTAGGGTCCTTACTGGGGATTATTCATGAGATTTATAAACATTACCAGCAACATGAGATTGCCGAAGGGGATATGTTTATTGTGAATGATCCGTACAATGGCGGAGGAACCCATTTACCGGATATTACAGTGGCAGCACCTGCTTTTTGTAATGGAAAACTGATTGGTTGGGTTGCTAATTTGGCACATCATAGTGATGTCGGTGGAAAAGTAGCTGGTTCCACTTCAGGGGATGCGGTCAGTATATTCCAAGAGGGAGTGAAAATCCCTTTAGTGCGTATTTGCAGAAAAGGAGAAATTTGCTGGGAAACCATGCGTATTATTATGACAAACAGCCGTTTGCCAGAAGAACGTGTAGGAGATCTTCAAGCCCAGATTGCCGCAAATCAAGTAGGAATCAAACGTATGCAGGAAGCTTACAGGCGTTATGGGAAGGCTTTACTTGATAGCATGATGGAGCTACAAGACTACGCCGAACAGAAATTGAAAGCCGGGATCGCGGCATTGCCTGATGGAGTGTATCAGTTCGAAGATTTTATGGATGATGCCGGAATTGCCTGTCCGGATCCTCTTCCAATCCGAGTTAAAATTACTGTACTGGGTGAAATATTGACGGTGGATTTTAACGGAACCGCCAAACAAGTGAATGGGCCTATTAACGTTACCTTTAATGGCCTATGCGCTACAGTGTTTTACGCTTTAAAATCGTTGATTGACCCTTCGATACCTTCTAATGCGGGAATATACCGTGCCTTTAAAGTGATTTGTGAACCTGGGTTGTTGGTAAATGCTCAAAATCCTGCTCCGGTTGGAGAGCGAATTGATACTTGCCAACGGGTTGTAGATGTTATTTTTGGAGCCTTGGCACCGGCTGTTGGCCAGCGAGCAATGGCTTGCTGCAACAGTTCAGTAACGTCTGCTATTTTCTCCGGCTCCGACCCAAAGGATTCGCAAAAGTTTTTTGTTTACTTAGAAGTAGTTGCCGGTGGCTCAGGAGCCACTAAACAAAGTGATGGACTTAGCGGAGTACAAGTGCATATGACTAATACGTCGAATCTACCCATTGAAGCATTGGAAATGGAGTTTCCATTACTTACCGTAAAGCGATATGCGTTGAGAACTGATAGCGGCGGTGCTGGGTATCATCGTGGTGGGCTCGGTATTGTCAGGGAGTACGAAGCAATGTACGACAATATTCAATATACTGGCCTGGGTGATAGGCAAAAATTTCCACCTTGGGGTCTAAATGGTGGCAAATCAGGATCTGGCGGGGCTTATTATTTAATTAGGAAAGGAGAAGTAGATCAGCGTTTAACATCCAAATGCACGGATGTTCCTTTACAAAAGGGAGATATCATTAGTGTGCGAACCCCTGGGGCTGGTGGATATGGAAATCCTTATCAACGTCCTTTAAATAAAGTACTGGAAGATGTAGAAAACGGGTATGTTACTCAAAGGCAAGCAGAAAGTGAGTACGGCGTAACTGTAAAAAATCTGGATGGAAGTTGGAAGATAGATTATGAAAAAACACAGCTTCTACGCAGAGATATACTCATTTAAGATTAGAAAGGGTAATGGTAATATGGAGATAAAATCTATTATCAAAGAAATTAAAAGTAAAATGGAACAACGCGGCGGATTGAGGAATGTGTTCTTTGTGGCGTGTGGTGGTTCACAAGCGGCTATTTATACGGGGTATTATCTGCTTAGATCCGAATCTAAAACAATTGCAACGGAGATTATGAACAGCGACGAGTTTGTTCATACCCGTCCTGCTTCTGTAGATGACAGAACCATAGTAGTACTATGTTCTTTAAAAGCTACTAAGGATACGGTTAATGCAGTACATGTGGCAAATTCTTTGGGTGCAATAACAATTGCTATGACAGGAGCACCAGATACAGAAATGGCCACTGCTGGTCAATACGTAGTTCTTTATTCCAACGGTGATGCTCAGGACTATTCCCATTCAAATCAGTCTATGTCTTTGCGTATCGGGTTTGAACTATTACATCAATTTGAGAATTACTGCTTGTATGACGAAGCAATGGATAGCTTTCAGCATATTAACAAAATTATCGCAGAAAGCAAAGAATCTCTACGCGGCAAAGCGGAGCAATTTGCTAATAAGTTTTCTGAAGATACCGTATTTCATGTTCTTAGTAGCGGCCCGATGTATTCGACGGGTTATTCTATGACAAACTGCCACTTTATGGAAATGCAATGGAAATATGCCATTTGTACCCATAGCGGAGAGTTTTTCCATGGCCCTTTTGAAACCACTGACGAAAATCTGGCAATTATATTATTTATGAGTACTGGTCGAACTCGGGCTCTAGATGAACGCGCTCTTAGATTTATAAAAAAATATGCTAAGCATTATCTAGTGCTGGATGCAAAAGAAACAGGTTTGGAAAATTATATAAATCCACAGATTTCAGAATTTTTCAACAGTATCGTTATGATCCCTATTGAGCGGTATTTTGTCAGCCAAATGGCTAAAGTTCGTAAACACTCTATGGATATGAGAAGATATATGTGGAAGGTGGAATATTAAAGCATATCACCCAAACAGTATGGCAAAATTCCGGAGAAAGCATAATTATGCTTTCTCCGGAATTTCAAAGGCTAAACAGCTTTCCTCAAAAATGTAGATCAACTAACTATAGAAAATATCTTATTGTGTCATTTTATTTCAGTGAGCAAAAGATATTTAAAGGTGGAAAAATTGTGAACAAACTTCAAAATCTAGTCAAGGATTACACCGTTATTACTTTAAGTACGCTTTTTATGGCTTTGGGAGTCTATTATTTCAAATTTCCTAATAATTTCACATTTGGTGGTCTGACTGGTTTATGTGTAGTGTTAAGTCGAGTTCTATTAATCTCCCCATCAGATATCAATTTAGTGCTAAATTGTATTCTTATTCTTTTGGGATTTGCATTTTTGGGGAAAAGTTTTGGGATCCGTACGATTTATGCCAGCACACTTTTATCTTGCTTGATTTTTTTATTTGATAATTTTTTTCCACTTAAAAGCTCGTTGACTAAGGAACCTTTATTGGATTTAATATTTGCCATTTTATTACCAGCCGCAGGCTCTGCTGTTTTATTTTGCACAGGGGCTTCTAGTGGGGGAACTGATATCATCGCTAAGATTATGAAAAAATATATCGGCCTCAATATGGGATATGCTTTATTATTCAGTGACTTTGTTATTACGCTTTCAGCATTTTTTGTGTTTGATATAAATACGGCCTTGTATTCTTGCTTAGGGCTTGTGATGAAATCGCTTGTTGTTGATAATATTATGGAAAATATTAATTTATGCAAGTCGTTTTATATTGTTTGTGATGAATATGATGAAATCTGCAATTATATTATAAATCAACTACACCGTAGCGCAACTGTAATTAACGCCCAAGGCGCCTACAGTAATCGCTCCAATTATATTGTTTTTACTGTATTAAAAAAGCATCAGGCGATCCTTCTGTGTCGGTTTATAAAAAACAATAGATTAAATTCCTTTGTGTTAGTAGCCAACACAAACCAGATTATAGGAAATGGCTTTTTTAACTGAGTGCTTTGAAGCAAAAGTTTACAATTCCGAATATCAATAATATCGGTTGTGTTTTACAATTTTAATATTGTAAGTGTGTTTAATAGATTGTATAATACAAATATATACTATTATTTTCCATTGGAGGCGATATCATGCAAATGAACACTCCACTAGAATTTCAAGATTCTGAACCGATTTATACACAGCTAAAAGAAATTTTAACACAAAAAATTGTTAACGGGGAATTCCCTCCGGGAGCGCGGTTGCCGTCGGAGTATGAATTAACGGAATTGTATCATATTAGTAGAAGTACCGTTCGTTTAGCTTTAAAAGAATTAGAAGCAAGTGGGATGATTGTTAGAAGAAGAGGAAAAGGCACCTTTGTGTCATCTAAAAAACTATTTAGGAGCCTTTCTGAAGTGTCGGGTTTTACTGCAATGTGCCAATACAACGGAGTAAAACCAGGAGCGAGAGTGCTTCGTTCCACGATTGAAGAGCCAAAAGAAGAGGAACGTGTCAAACTAAAACTGCAAGAATATGAAAAAATTCTTGTGATTATGCGAATACGATACGCTAACGAAGTACCTGTTTGTTTAGAAACTTCCAAATTTTCTGAAAAGTTTTCTTTCCTTCTTGAAGAAGATTTAACTGGCTCTTTATATGAAAAATTAAAAGAAAAGGGCGGAATCAAACAGTTTATCCCCCAGCGGAAATTTATTGATATTGTTTACGCTGATTATGATATTGCAAAGTATTTGAGTGTTCCTAAGGTTCATCCACTCATTTCGTTGGTAGGGGTTCCAATAGATCAAGACGGTCATCCTATTCATATTTCTGAGCAATTGATTGTATCAGGCCGTATGAGATTTATAGTATAAATTGAATGAGGCCCGTTTTTCGAACAATTTTATCGAAAAACGGGCCTTGTTTTATGTCTAACGCCTTGATAAATCAGGCTTTGTTTGAATTGCCGCTTTACTTGTAACCAGTAAAAAAATAAGAATTAAGGATAAAATATTTTTTAACAGCCTGTTTTTAGACAGGCTATTCTCATATACAAGACATTATTTCTTGCCAAACAACTCCTCAAAATGAGCGGGAGTCTTATAGGCCAGTGAGCGATGCGGACGCTTTTCATTATAGAACTCTATGTACTGTTCAACGCTTTTACGATAGTCCTGCTCAGATGAATATGTTCTGCGGTAGGCTTCTTCCTTTTTGAAGGTGGCAAAGAATGTTTCTGCCACAGCATTATCGCACGGTCTTCCGGAAGCTGAAAAGGATTGTTGCACCCCCTGTTTCGTAACAATTTAGTGAACGCTCCTGAGATATACTGGCCTCCTCGATCACTGTGAAAAATGAGGCCGTTGGGGGTTCCACGTTCTTCAAAGGTATGTTTAAACGTAGATGTTACCAGATGTGTACTCTGATTTTTGGAAACCTTGTAACCTATGACTTTTCTGGAAAACAAATCAATGATGACACAAAGATACAATGGGTAATTGTTGACTTTGAAATAGGTAATATCGCTGACCCAAATTTGGTTTGGCCGCTCCGTAGTAAAATTTTGTTGCACCAGATTCCGGCGTCGATTTTCCTGTCGCTTGAGATAAGAACGTTTGGCGTCCGAACGAATACTGTGCAGATCGAGTTCCTGCATGATTTTTGATACGTTTTTTGTGCCGATACGAAAGCCATGCTCTGCTAATATGATGCGTATCTTTTCAGCACCGAAACGCTGGTCGTTCTCATCAAATATCTGTTGCACCAATAGCATTAATTCCGTTTGCTTTTTCAGATATTCTGTACGATCTGCTCTTCTGAAGATATGGTTGTAAAAAGTTCCTCTGGCAACGTTTAAAGCGTCACATAGCTCGTGCACGCTATATGTTTCGTTTTCATATATGCCAGCAAGAATCTCCAGTCGTTTACGTAAAGGTGCTTCATCGATCAGTTTAGAAAGCTGAATAATACGGAGCAAGTGATTGGCCCGTTCCAGCTGACGGGAGAGTGCCTTGAATTTAGCCGGGGTAAAATCAAGGTCGTTTGATATGCATGAACGATATTCATCTATCCAACGATAAACTGTACCGAATGGGATTTGAAGTTCCTTACTGATTTCAGAAACAGGTCGTCCATCTTTGTAGAATTGGACTACCTGCTTTTTTATTTCTTCCGGATATTTATTAGGCATGATATTTTTCCTTTCTTTGGCGTTTTATTTCTATTGTATCATGCTATGCGAATGGGAAGAAAACATAGAGAGATTTGTTGGAATAATGTGGAAATTTGTAAAAAACTATGATATGCTATCTCACGGTACTATAACTCGAATGTTCTGTACAATAATGGGAAATTCGAAAATTTTCATGCAATAGGAGAAGTTAAATATATGGAGAGAATATGTTGTTTTGCTCCAGTGTGATGGCAGTTTACAGATTGAGTTGCAATGTGCGGAATATTTTGAGATGCTCCCGAATTAAGTCTATCCTTGTAGTAGGATGTCTGGTATAATATTCCTATAAACTCAAAAGTGAGACAATCCAAGTTTCGGCCTCTTTTTCTATGTTAAAACCCAGCGTTTAAGCCGTTTTTCGAGGTTTATCTCTTTTTATAGAAAAGGGACATCGAAAAGGAAAAACAGAAAAAACGGGTTGTAAAAACAATCAAATGTATCTATTCTGAACCGGTGATTCTCATTTTGTTGAGTGCTCGTTTTGATTTTTGGGCTAATGAAATCTTTTCAAATAGCATTAAACCAGTGGACAACAATTTCGTCACTGCAAAGAGGTCGAAATTTGGAATTCAAAAATGAGACAATCTAGATTTCGGCCTCTTTTTCTATGACAAAGCCCAGCGTTTAAGCCGTTTTTCGACGTTTATCCCTTTTTATAGAAATGGAACATCAAAAAGCCCAAAACAGAAAAATGAGTTGTAAAAACAATAAAATGTATCTATTCTGAACCGGTGATTCTCATTTTGCTGAGTGTTCCTTTTGATTTTGGGTTAATGAAATCCTTTCAAATAGCGTTAAACCAGCGGACAACAATTTCGTCACTCCCTCCCAAGAAGGGGTGACGAAATAGATGTCACCCCTATTTTTTTCA
>ENA-UESD01001930-UESD01001930.1-human-gut-metagenome-genome-assembly--contig:-NODE-1930-length-15722-cov-3.059316_pt1 | contig 15722 bp, 16 predicted proteins | sample MGYA00242985_ERZ507986 | MGnify/ENA primary metagenome ERZ507986 (study PRJEB26167, sample SAMN06115408) | human gut metagenome | host: Homo sapiens | place: China:Guangxi | collected 2016-04-06... | reverse complement strand
CATGGGCCAGTGTCGGATGTGCGTGGCCGGGCCTGCGGGCTTCACCGACGACGAGAGCCGCGCCTTGCGCGTAGCCACAAAATTTGTCAACATTGCCCGTGACCACTACGAGCGCCGCGGACGCGACATCGACATTGTCAAGCTGAACGGCTCCATTGAGCTGGCCCCGATTTTGGGCCTGTCCGACGTCATCGTCGATATTGTCGAGACCGGCACGACCTTAAAAGAAAACGACCTGACCGTGATCGAGGAGTTTATGCCGATCTCGGCGCGGTTCATTGCCAACAAGGCAAGCTACAAGTTCAAATACGCCCAGCTGACCGAGCTGCTGAATAAGATGAAGGAGGCCCTTGCAAAATGATCCGTCTGTATGACTTTGATGAGGTACGCCCCGAAGAAATTCTGAACCGTGACATCCGCGCCGAGGCCGACGTGGAGGCCACCGTCGATGCGATTATTGCGGACGTCCGCGCCCGCGGCGACGCCGCCCTGATCGAGTACGCCGCCAAATTCGACCACGCCGAGCTGAACGACGTGCGGGTCAGCCAGGCCGAAATTGAGGAAGCCTTTGCCGAGCTGGAAAAGACCGATCCCGAGTTCATCACGACGCTGAAGATGGCCGCCGAGAACATCCGCCACTTCCATGAGCAGCAGCTGCACAAAAACTTTGTGGTCAACGACAAGCCCGGCATCGTGCTGGGGCAGAAGTACACCCCCATTGAAAAGGCGGGCGTGTATGTGCCCGGCGGCACGGCAGCTTACCCCTCCACCGTGCTCATGGACGTGATCCCCGCCAAGGTGGCGGGCGTGGCCGAGATCGTCATGACCACCCCCGCCGGGAAGGACGGCAAGGTGAACCCGGTCATTCTGGCCGCCGCCGCCACGGCAGGCGTGACCAAAATTTTCAAGACCGGCGGCGCACAGGCTGTGGCGGCGCTGGCCTACGGCACCCAGAGCATCCCTGCCGTGGACAAGATCGTGGGCCCCGGCAACATCTATGTGGCTACCGCCAAGCGCAAGGTGTTCGGCAAGGTGGGCATTGATATGATCGCAGGCCCCAGCGAGATTCTGGTGCTGGCCGACGGCGGCTGCAACCCCGCCTGGGTGGCCGCCGACCTGCTGAGCCAGGCCGAGCACGACAAGCTGGCCAGCCCCGTGCTGGTCACCGACAGCGCCGACCTCGCCAAGGCCGTGCAGGCCGAGCTGGAAGTGCAGATCCCTCAGCTGCCCCGCGCCGCCATCGCCCGCGCCAGCGTGGACGACAACGGCAAGATCATCGTCTGCACCGACCTGCACAAGGCCATCGAAGCCTGCAACATCATCGCCCCGGAGCATCTGGAAGTGTGCGTGGAGGACCCCTTCGGCGTGCTGAACGAGATCAAAAACGCGGGCAGCATCTTCCTGGGCCGCAATGTGCCGGAGGCACTGGGCGATTACTTCGCCGGCCCCAACCACACCCTGCCCACCAGCGGCACGGCCCGCTTCTCCAGCCCGCTGGGTGTGGACGACTTTGTGAAGAAGTCCAGCTTCCTCTACTACACCCGCGAGGCGCTGGGCGAGGTGGCACCCCGCATTGCCGATTTTGCCGAGCGCGAGGGCCTGCACGCCCACGCCCGCAGCGTGACCATCCGGTGTGAGAAGTAAGAGGAAACCATTATGAGCCGTTTTCTTTCCCCTGCCCTGTCCGCTGTCACCCCCTACACGCCCGGGGAGCAGCCGCAGGATCAGCAGTACATCAAACTGAACACCAACGAAAGCCCCTATCTGCCCTCCCCGGCGGTGATCGCCGCCGTGAGCGAGCACGAGGTGGAAAAGCTGCGCCTTTACTCCGACCCCGCCTGTGCCGACCTGCTCAAGGCGGCCGCAGCCCACTTCGGTTTGCAGCCGGAGCAGATCATGCCCGGCAATGGCAGCGACGAGAACCTCTTCTTTGCGCTGCGTGCCTTCTGCGATGCAGACCACCCGCTGGCCTATGCCGACATCACCTACGGCTGCTACGGCGTGTGGTGTGGGCTGATGCACATTCCCAGCCACATCATCCCGCTGAAAGAGGATTTCACCCTTGACCCGAAGGACTACTACGGCCTGAACCAGACCATCGTCCTTGCAAACCCCAACGCCCCCACCGGCATTGCACTGCCCCGGGCGGAAATTGAGGGCATCCTGAAAGCGAACCCGAACAACGTGGTCATTGTGGACGAGGCCTATGTGGACTTTGGCGGCGAGAGCTGCGTGCCCCTCATCGACCGGTACGAGAACCTGCTGGTGGTGCAGACCTTTTCCAAGTCCCGCCAGCTGGCCGGTGCCCGGCTGGGTCTGGCCATGGGCAATGCAAAGCTCATTGCCGACCTGAACCGGGTCAAGTTCAGCCTGAACCCCTACAACATCAACCGCCTGACCCTGAAGGCCGGGCAGGCCGCGCTGGAAGATACGGCCTACTTTGACCGCACCCGTGCCGCCATCGTGGACACCCGCAGCTGGACGAAGCAGCAGCTGGAAGCCCGCGGCTTTGCAGTGCTGGACAGCCGGTCCAACTTCCTGTTTGCGAGTACGGACCGGAAAGACGGCGGAGAACTTTACAAAGCGTTGAAGCAAAACGGCATTCTGGTGCGGCATTTTGACGCACCCCGCATCGCCAACTGGCTGCGCATCACCATCGGCACGCCGGAGCAGATGCAGGCCCTTGTGGAAACACTGGACAAAATTCTGGAGGAATGAACCATGGAAAACCGGATGATCTCTCTGGAACGCAACACCAACGAGACGCAGATCGACCTGACGCTGGATCTGGACGGCTCCGGCCGTTACGAGATCGACACGGGGTGCGGCTTCCTGAACCACATGCTGGAGCTGTTTGCCCGGCACGGCCGGTTCGATCTGGTGCTCACCTGCCACGGGGACGTGGAGGTGGACTACCACCACACCACCGAGGATGTGGGCATCGCCTTAGGGCAGGCGTTTGCCCGGGCGCTGGGCGATATGCGCGGCATCCAGCGCTACGGCAGCTTCCACCTGCCCATGGATGAAGCGCTGATCCTGTGCGCGGTGGACCTGTCCGGCCGCTGCACCCTGAACTGGGACATCCACTGCACCACCGAGAAGGTGGGCGATTTTGACGTGGAGTGCGCCAAGGAATTCTGGCTGGGCTTTGCCCGCAGCGTGCCCGCCACCGTCCACTTTGTACAATTTGCGGGCGAAAATACTCACCACATCCTCGAAGCCTGCTTCAAGGGGGCCGGACATGCGCTGGGTGCGGCGGTGAAGATCGACGAAGCCCACAAGGACGAGATCCCCTCCACGAAAGGACTGCTGGTATGATCGCGATCATGGATTACGGCGTGGGCAACCTGTTCAGCCTGAAATCCAGCCTTGCACAGCTGGGGCAGGACACGGTGGTCACCGCAGACCCCGATATCATCCGCAAAGCCGACCGGCTCATCCTGCCCGGCGTGGGTGCCTTTGGCGACGCCATGGACAAGCTGGTGGCCACCGGCCTTGTGCCGGTCATCCGGGCCGAGGCGGAAAAAAAGCCGCTGCTGGGCATCTGCCTGGGCATGCAGCTGCTGTTTGAAAAAAGCTATGAGTACGGCGAGCACGCGGGCCTGGGATTTATCCAAGGCGAGGTGTGCCCGCTGGAGCCGGACCTGACGGACAAGAGTCTGAAGGTGCCGCAGATCGGCTGGAACGCACTGCACATCGTGAAAGACGACCCGCTGTTCCAGTACATCCATGAGGGCGAATACGTCTATTATGTGCACAGTTATTACGGCAAGAACTGTACCGAGAGTACACTGGCGACCAGCGAGTATTCCATCCCGGTCACCGGCGCGGTACGGGCGGGCAGGGTGTACGGCACCCAGTTCCACCCGGAAAAGAGCGGCGACACCGGCCTGCGCATCCTGAAAGCGTTTGCGGAGTTATAAGGAGAATATGATGCAACTGTTTCCAGCCATTGATCTGCGCGGCGGCAAGGTGGTGCGCCTGACCCAGGGCGACTACAGCCGCATGACCGTATACGGTGAGGACCCCTGTGCCCAGGCACGGCAGTTCTTGACCGCAGGCGCAAAGAACCTCCACGTTGTCGACCTGGACGGCGCGAAGGACGGAACCCTTTCCAATTACGACACCATTGCCGCACTGGCCAAACAGGGCGGGCTGTACATCGAGGTGGGCGGCGGCATCCGCACCGAGGAGCGCATAGAAAAGTACCTCGCTCTCGGCGTGGGCCGCTGCATCCTGGGCAGCGTGGCGGTGACGGATTTTGCCTTTACCGCCCGGATGCTGCAAAAATACGGCGACAGGATCGCCGTGGGCGTGGATGCCAAGGACGGCTATGTGGCCATCCACGGCTGGAAAGAGGTCAGCGCCGAGCCGGGCGTGGACTTCTGCAGGCGGCTGGCAGACGCCGGGTGCACCGCCATCATCTACACCGATATCGCCTGCGACGGTGCCATGCAGGGCACCAATCTGGCCCTGTACCGCCAGCTGGCAGCAGAGGTGCCCGGCGTGGCCTTTACGGCCAGCGGCGGCATCTCGTCCGAGGCGGAGCTTCTGGAACTGAAAGAGATGGGCACCGCAGCCGCGATTCTGGGCAAGAGCCTGTACACCGGCGCACTGGACCTTGAACGCTGCGTACAACTGGTACAGGATTGAACGGAGGGGAAACCGATATGATCACAAAACGCATCATCCCCTGCCTGGACGTGCGCAGCGGGCGCGTGGTCAAGGGCACGAACTTTGAGGGCGTCCGGGATGTGGCTGACCCCGTGGAGATGGCCCGGATGTACAATGCGGCCGGGGCCGACGAGCTGGTGTTCTACGACATCACCGCCAGCTTTGAGGGCCGCGCCCTCTTCACCGACATCCTCACCCGGGTGGCCAGCGAGGTATTCATCCCGCTCACCGTGGGCGGCGGCATCAACACGCTGGAGGACTTTGACCGGGTGCTGAAATGCGGTGCCGACAAGGTCAGCGTCAACTCCGGTGCCCTGCGCGACCCCGACCTGATCCCGGCGGCGGCCCGGCGCTACGGCAACCAGTGCGTGGTGCTCTCGGCGGATGTCAAACGGGTGAACGGCCAGTTCCGGGTATTCGCCAAGGGCGGCCGCGAGGACACCGGCCGGGATGCGCTGGACTGGATCCGCTGGTGCGTGGACCACGGTGCCGGGGAGATCTGCCTGAACAGCATCGACACCGACGGCGTGCGCAATGGCTTTGATCTGGAAATGCTGGACGCTGTGGCGGCCCGCGTGGACGTGCCCATCATCGCCAGCGGCGGTGCCGGAAAAAAAGAGGATTTTCTGGAGCTGTTCCACCACAAGGGCATCGACGCGGGCCTTGCGGCCGGCATCTTCCACCAGAAGCTGCTGACCATCCGGGACCTGAAGGAATATCTGGCGGAGAATGGCGTGGAAATGCGCCTGTAAAAATACGCCGTACCCCTTGCGTTTGCAAGCCGAATACGCTAAACTAGAGCTATCCCCATCCGGGGAGGGAGAAACGACCATGGAACTGAAATTTGACGAAAAGGGCCTGATCCCTGCCATCGTGCAGGATCACTACACCAAAGAGGTGCTTACCCTCGCGTACATGAACGCTGAGACGCTGGCCCTCACCATTGCCGAAGGTCGCACCGTGTTCTGGAGCCGCAGCCGTCAGGAGATCTGGCGCAAGGGCGAGACCAGCGGCAACGTGCAGCGGGTGGTGTCCATCGCTGCCGACTGCGACAAGGACGCACTGGTGGTGGAAGTGGTCAAGTCCGGCCCGGCCTGCCACACCGGGGCCGAGAGCTGTTTCTTCAACGAAGTATACGTCTCCCCGGAGCTGAAACAGTTCAGCTGGCAGGGCCTGTATGAACTGATCAAAGGCCGCAAGGATTCCCCCAAAGAGGGCAGCTACACCACCTACCTGTTTGAAAAGGGCAAGGAGAAGATCCTGAAAAAGGTGGGCGAAGAGTGCACCGAGGTCATCATTGCAGGCGAAAAAGAGGACAAGGAAGAAACCGTTTACGAGATCAGTGATCTGGCCTACCATGTTCTGGTGCTGATGGTCAGCGCCGGCATCACGGTGGAGGACGTGACTCGTGAACTGGAAAAACGACACGTCATTGACCATAAGGTCAAGCAGGAAAGGATGCAGTGAAGCAATTATGGCAGATTATAAGAAGTCCAGTGTCCATTGTCACTCCACCATGTGCGATGGCAAAAATACCTTGCAGGATATGGCAAGCGCTGCGTGCGCGCAGGGCCTGACCACGCTGGGCTTCACCGGCCATAGCTACACCCAGCGCGACCGCGAATACTGCATGAGCCCCAGCCGCACCGCCCAGTACAAGGCCACCATCGCCAAGCTCAAGGCCGAGTACAAGGGCAAGGTGGACATCCTGTGCGGCATCGAGTGGGATATCCTCAGCGAGGACAAGCGCACCGGCTACGATTACTGGATCGGCAGCGCACACCACCTGTACGGCAAGAACACCGGCAAGTATTACGAGATCGACTTCCGCCCGCAGGACCTGTGGGACTGCATCAACGACGACTTCGACGCCGACCCGCTGGCCGCTGTGGAAGCCTACTTTGCCGAGGTGGAAAAGGTGGCCGCCCTCAAGCCGGATATTCTGGCCCACATCGACCTCATCAAGAAGCTGAACGCCAAGGGGGAGTTCTTCGACGAGGAGTCGCCCCGCTACAAGGCTGCTGCTCTCAAGGCCCTGCAGGCCGCAAAGGACAACGACTGCCTGCTGGAAGTGAGCACCGGCGGCGTTTACCGCGGCTACCGCAAGGACTTCTACCCTGGCCCCTGGCTGCTGGGTGAGTGGCAGAAGATGGGCGGCAAGGTGATCATCACCTCCGATTCCCACGACATTGCCAGCCTGACCTACGGCTTTGACGAGGCCGCTGCCGCCATCAAGGCCGCAGGCTTTACCAGCGTGGAGGTGCTCACCGGCCACGGCTTTGAGACCCAGGAGCTGTAAAGAGCACGATTGGAATTGCCGCCGCTTGCGCTCTGGCAATTTTCAGCGGAAAAATGTTTTTGATTTTGCAGTCAGAGCGGCCTGCGGGCCGCTCTGACTGCCTTTTCACGAGAGGGGCCGCCGCGGGCAGCTTCTTCGTAAAAAGCAACTGCATAAAACGACAAAACAAGGGACTGCTTTCCGGGCGGCCCCTTGTTTTGCGGTAAAAATAAAGTTGGAGGAACCCTATGACCCAGACCCAGTCCCGGAAGAAGAACCTCTTCCAGATGAATGTAGACCTGATGCACGGCCCCATCTTCAGGAGTTTGGTGCTGTTCATGCTGCCCATTCTCATTTCCAACCTGTTCCAGCAGCTGTACAACACCGTGGACACCATGATCGTGGGCAACGTGCTGGGCGATACCGCACTGGCTGCCATCGGCTCCTGCGGGTCCATCTACGAGCTGCTGGTGGGCTTTGGCATCGGCATCGGCAACGGGCTTTCCATCGTGGCTGCCCGCTCCTACGGGGCACAGGACGAGGACCTGCTCAAAAAGACGGTGGCCGGGTCGCTGGTCATCGGGCTTTGCGCAAGCTTTGTCATTACCACTGTGGGCTTTTTCGGCCTGCGGCCGCTGTTGCAGCTGCTGGACACCCCCGCCGAAATTTTAGATGACGCCTACCGGTATATCATCGTCATCGATTTGGGCGTGCTGGTGATGTTCCTTTATAACCTGTGCGCCGGGCTGCTGCGCGCCATCGGCAACAGCGTGATGCCGCTGGTGTTTTTGCTTATCAGCTCGGGGCTGAACGTGGCGCTGGACCTGTGGTTCATTGCCGGGCTTGGCATGGGCGTGCAGGGTGCGGCGGTGGCTACCGTCATTGCGCAGGGCATCTCGGTGGTGCTGTGCATTCTGTATGTGATGCGCCGCGTGCCGCTGCTGCTGCCCGCCCGCAAGCACTGGGCGGTGGGACAGCATTTGTACTGGGAGCTGTTCAGCCAGAGCATCTCCATGGGCCTGATGAGCAGCATCGTGTCGGCGGGGTCGGTGGTGCTGCAATACGGCATCAACGGGCTGGGCACGCTGACCATTGCAGGGCACACCGCCGCGCGCAAGCTGTTCTCCTTTACCAGTATGCCGCTGATCTCCATGGCAAACGCCGGCTCCACCTTTGTCTCCCAGAACCGGGGTGCAGCCCAGCCGGAGCGGGTGCGTAAGGGAATGCGCACCATGTACCTGTGCTCGGTGGTCATCATGGCGGCAGAGGTGGTGCTGATGCAGCTTTTTGCCCGGCAGCTGGTGCAGCTGATCTCCGGTTCCTCCGCGCCCCTCGTGCTGGAAAACGGCGCACGGTATCTGATGTGGAACGCGCCGTTCTACGCGGTGCTGGGGGTGCTGCTGTGCACCCGGTACGCCCTGCAGAGCCTTGGGCAGAAGGTGCTGCCGCTGTTTTCCAGCGTCATCGAGCTGGTGGGCAAGGTGATCTTTGTGCTGGTGTTCATCCCGCGCTACGCCTACAACGCCGTCATCCTGTGCGAGCCCATCATCTGGTGCTTCATGGCGGCATATCTCGTAGCAGTGTACCGCCGCGACGCCTTTGTGTATCCGAGGAAGAAAACGATCTGAATGCGCTCCGCGTCCGCTTTGCGCATATTCAGCGGAAAATATATTTTGAATTTTGGGGTTCTGAAAAGTCTGCGGACTTTTCAGAACCCCTTTTTCACAGAAGGGAACCATAAAAACACCCCCGGACAGTACGCAGAGCTGTCCGGGGGTGTTGTGTTATGATTTATGATACTTTTACCATACGGAAGGTCTTTCCACGCTTAATGCAGTCCAGCAGCAGGTCGTATTCTGCGGGCACTTCACCGATGACGTTTACCTTTTCGTCTGCGGGCAGGTCAGCGCGCACAAGCTGGATCTCGCCGGAGTAGCGGCCGTAGCCGATGTTATCCATGGTCACGCAGCGGCGGCGGCGCTCTGCGCAGTTGTCCGGCTGCACGGTGCTGCCAAAGCAGGAGTAGAGCCGGGATTCCTGATACCGCACAAGCCCTTTGGGCGAATCCGGGCGGCAGGTAAAGGTGCGGTCGTACAGCGTCTCGTAGCCGGGGCGCAGGGCGACCGGCAGGCAGAGCTCGCCGGTGGTGCAGAAGTGGCGGATGTACTCCTGCTCCCGGGCGCTGACCTCCGGGTCTCCCGCAAAAATGCCGTCCAGCCCGTAGTTCAGCGCCAAGTCCGCAAAGGCCGCCGAGGGGGCAGCGGTGCGGTGGGCTTCCAGCGTGGGCAGACCCGCGTACAGCGGCCCACGCAGCAGGGCGTCGCCGGGGATAAAGCCGTACACCTGCAAGCCCTCCGCCTGCAAAGCTGCGGTGCTCTCGCGCAGAAATTCCGGGTCGAGGCCGGTCTCCGGGCGGGGGTAGAAGTTGTGCATGGCGATGACCGTGCCGCCGCCCGCCGCCAGCTGCCGCGCCACCTCCGGGGTGGTGGTAGAAGCGTTGACGGCAACGGGCAGCTGCTGCGCAAGGGCGCACATCTGCTCCAGCGAGAAGCCGTAGTCCAGCCGCAGACCCCACAGGTGCAGCTGCTTTGCCAGCGCGGTCAGGTCGGCACAGCCGAACTGCCGGATGGTCTTTTCCGACACATCTGCCAGAATGCGCCAGCCCTGCGCGGAGAGAAAATCGCACATTTCCTGCACGCGGGCGCAGTAAGCGGCATCAAATTCTTCGCTGATATGCAGTGAGATAAAAACAGGCGCGCCGCCTGCCGCAAAAGCGGAAAGCGACGCACGCTGTTCCTCAAACTGCGTCAGATACACTGACCGTCCGAGTGTTTTAAGCATTGGCAACGTCCTCAACAGAGACCATTGCGTTGGTCACGATAAAGCCCATGATGTAGCAGATGACCAGACCCACTGCGTAGCAGCCAACGGAAGCAGCCACACCGTGAGGGCCGGCGGTCATGACGAACAGAGCCAGCAGACCGGAGGGGCCCCAAGCGGTAGCAGCCACCTGCATAGCCATGACGAAGGCACCGCCGAAGCCGGCACCCAGACCGGCGCTGATGAAGGGCTTGCCCATAGGCAGGGTGACACCGTAGATCAGCGGCTCGCCGATGCCCAGCAGACCTGCGGGCAGTGCGCCGGTGATAACGTTCTTCAGGCGGGTGTTGCCGCACTTCTTAGCCTTGAAGTAGATAGCGACAGCAGCGCCAACCTGACCTGCACCGGCCATAGCCAGAGCGGGGTACAGGGTAACATAGCCAAAGCTCTCCAGCTGCACGGAGTACAGGGCGACCAGACCGTGGTGCATACCCATAGCGACCATGGGCAGGAACAGAGCGGTGGAAACATAACCGGCAATGATGCGCACGATCAGGATATCGCTCATGCACAGCTTTTCAACCACCCAGCACAGTGCGGTGGAAACATAACCGGTAGCGGGCATGATGACCAAGATATAGGGCACGAGGCACAGGATCATGGTGATCAGCGGGGTGAACACGATGTCCAGAGATTCGGGCATCCACTTACGCACCCAGCGCTCGATCTTGACAAGGCACCATGCGCCCAGCACAACGGCCAGCACGCCGCCGCGGCCTGCACGCAGGATGGAATCCAGCGGCACAGCCTCGTTGAAGAGACCCAGAATGGAAGAGATCTTGTTGATGCCCTCCAGACCGGTGATCATGCCCAGCATACCGCCCAGAATGGGGGTGCCACCGAACTTTTCGGCTGCGCGGTAGCCGACCCATGCGGTCAGATAACCAAGGAAGCAAGTGTTCATCAGACCCAGCAGGGTGCTGATAAGGGCCAGTGCGGGGATGTCGGCGTAGTTCGGCACCACCTGACCGATCAGGGAGTTGATGCCGGCGCACAGACCGGAAGCCACAACGCCCGGGATCAGGGGGATAAAGATATCGCCGAAGGTCTTGAACAGCTCCTTGACCTTGCTCTGCTTCTGCCCGGCCTTGACTGCGGCCTTGTTGGTCTGCCAGTCGTTGGCGGTGGAAGCGGCGGCGTCCGCCGGGATGCCCATGTCGCGGCAGATATCTGCGCACTTGCGGCACTTGCCGGGGCCGACCACGATCTCTACATAGCCGGTACGGTCATGCACGATGCCCATCACGCCCTCGATGGCCTTCAGGCCCTCGTCGTCGATCTTGGCGTCATCTTTAACGCGCACCCGCAGACGGGTCATGCAGTTGGTTGCGGTGAGAACGTTGCTCTTTCCGCCGACCTTCTCCAGCGCCGCGCGGACCAGTTCTTCATTCGTCATAAGTGGGTCCTCCTTTAAAACAGGTGTATATCCGATGCGGCCTTTGCCGCTAAGGAACTTAGAGATATCTTACAGCACTTCCAGCCGGATGGCCTCCCGCACATGGCCGCGTGCCCGTTCCAGTCGCCGGGCGGCCTCCTGTGCATCGCAGTCCGCCAGCAGCATGGTGATGGCGGTCTTTACGCTGCCGCCTGCTGCATCAATGGCGGCGCGGGCTTTTTCCCGCTCCACGCCGGTGGCGTCAATGACGATATTCTCGGCGCGGGTGTGCAGCTTTTCGTTGGTCTGCTGCACGTCCACCATCAGGTTCTGGTAGGCCTTGCCGGTGCGCACCATAGAGCCGGTGGAGATCATGTTCAAAATCAGCTTCTGTGCTGTGCCGGACTTGAGCCGGGTGGAACCGGTCAATACCTCGGGGCCGCAATTCACCTCAATGGCAAGCTCTGCGGCCTTGCCGATGGCGCTGCCGATATTGCAGGCAATGGCGGCAGTGTGGCAGCCCACGCTTTTGGCGTAGTCCAGACCGCCCAGCACATAGGGCGTGCGGCCGGAAGCGGCAATGCCCACCACAAAATCGTCTGCGGTCAGGCCGTGGGCTTTCAGGTCCTCAACAGCCAGCTCCCGGCTGTCCTCTGCGCCCTCCACAGCCTCGATAAAGGCTTTTTCGCCGCCGGCGATGAGCCCTACCACCATCTCCTTCGGCACACCGAAGGTGGGCGGGCACTCGGCGGCATCCAACACGCCTAAGCGGCCGGAGGTACCGGCGCCCATATAGAACAGCCGTCCGCCTTTTTCAAAGGATTCTGCCGCCCATGTCACCGCCTGCGCGATCTGCGGCAGGCACTTGGCAATGGCCAGCGGTACCCGGGCATCCTCCTCGTTCATGACAGTCACGATCTCCAGCGGGGACATCTGGTCCAGCTGCATCGTGCGCGGGTTGCGGGTCTCGGTGGTCATCCCACTCAGATTCAAACCCATATCCTGCACCTCCAGTTTCCGCCGCACCCCTTGCGGCGTGATTGTGACCAAAGTATAAACTTTTTCAAACAAAATGTCCACAAAAAGACTATTTTGTGGTACAATGTTTTATGCAAGCATTATTTTTGAAATTTTTGCTTACAAGTACGACTTTTTTGTGCAGCTTGTTCAATCCATCCTGAAATACAACAGAGGTATCTATATGCAGAACGTTCTTTTACGCCTGCGGGAGGTGCAGCCCTCCCTCAGCAGCACTGAGCGGCAGATCGCGCAGTTCATTCTGGACAACCCGGATGAGACCACCACCCTTACCATCCGGGATCTGGCGCGGCGCTCCTTCTCCTCCCCTTCCAGCGTGGTGCGCATCTGCCGGGTCATCGGCTTTCAGGGCTACAAAGAACTGCGCCACGCCCTGACGCTGGAGCTTGCCACCCTTGGCGAGAACGGCAGCCACCGGGAAAAGGACATCACCCCGCAGGACAGCCTGCAGGAGATCGTGGACAAGGTGACCCACAGGAACATCCAGAGCCTGCTGGACACCCAGCGGCTGCTTTTGCTGGATGAGCTGGAGCAGTGCGTAGAGCTGATCGCCAACGCCCGCACGGTACTGTTGTTCGGCATTGGTTCCTCGCTGTGCGTGGCAAAAGACACCTACCTAAAATTTCTGCGTCTGGACAAGCCCTGCGTGGTCAACGAGGACTCCCACTCGCAGCTTTTGCAGGCACGCAACGCCACTGCGCAGGATGTGGGCATCGTGTTCTCCTACTCCGGGCAGACCATGGAGATGATCCAGTGCATCAAGGAGATGAAGGCGGGCGGCGCACCGGTGATCGCAGTGACCCGCTACTACCCCTCCGAGGTGGCACAGCTGGCCGACCATGTGCTGTATGTAGCCGCAAACGAGAGCCTGTTCCGCAACGGCGCCATGTCCTCCCGCCTTTCCCAGCTAAACGTAATGGATATCCTGTACACCGCCTACGCCAGCCGCAACCACGAGGACACCATGCGCCGTCTGGCCAAGACTCATATCTATAAGCCCGGTGACCCGGAGGTGTTGACCCAGCCGTAAAACAAAAAGCCGCCCCGCAGGGTACAATAACCAAAGCCCCCGGCCTGACAGAGCAGGCCGGGGGCAAGGAAGTATCTCCGGGAATATCACATGGTAAACTGGATGGCGCAGAAGGCAGCATAGATGCACAGCAGAATAATGCCCTGTGCACGGGGCAGCCTGCCGCGCTTCAGCGCGGGAAGGGTCATGATCATCATGACAGCCAGCATGACCGGGATCTCCAGCACAAGGCTGGAATTGATGCCGAACAGGGTGGAACTCTGCGGCACGGTGAAGGGTGCCAGCGTGACGGACACGCCGCTGACCAGCACCAGATTGAACACGTTTGCACCGATGACGTTGCCCAGCGACAGCGCACCGTGACCCTTGGCCAGCGAGGTGATGGCGGTGACCAGCTCCGGCAGAGAGGTGCCCAGCGCCACAAAGGTCAGCGCGATGACCGACTCCGGCACGCCCAGTGCCTGTGCGATGAGGGTGCCGTTATCCACCAGCAGGTTTGCGCCCAGTGCGATCAGCACAGCGCCCAGCACCAGCAGCACCAGCAGCCAGGGCAGCGCCGACAGTATCGCAGGAGCAGGCTGCACCGGCAGATGATCGGGATTCCGCAGCAGGGTGCTGATCCCGCCGGAAATTGCTGCCGGAACGGCACACGCCAGGATCATCACAATCCGTCCTTTGTTGACGCCGAATTTGTAAAAGAGCGGGAACATAACCGCGGCACAGAATATGCCCACGCCCAAGCTTGCCGTGGATACCACCAGGGCACCGGCAATGCGCTCCGGCTCATTGCGCACCGCATAAATGACCGCCTGCAGGCCGGTGATAAAGCCGGTTCCCAGCAGGCCGAGGGACAGGCTGGTGAGATAGCGGGAGAGCACGATCTGCCACGCGGCGGCCGGCGTGGCCGCCAGCAGCTTGTCAAAGTGTGCCTGCTCGTCGTAGGCGAAGCAGTTGATTGCCAACAGCACGACCAGGGCGCTGAAAACGCTGGTAAGGAAACCGCTGTCTCTGGCGGCGAAGAGCCCGACAAATATCACGATATAAATGAGCATAAACAGCAGCTGACGGTTCAAAACCATCCAATCCTTGACAAACAGACTTCTGACGGTTTTCACAGCGACATCCCTCCCTTTCGCGCCGGGTCCCCGGCAGCAGTGTTTTTCTCCTGACGGGAGAAGCTGAGCATGATTTCCTCCACGGTTGGCCGTTCGACGGCCAATTCCGGATAGCCGGCGAGGTCCGCCCGCATGCACAGCGCTTCCCCGCCAAAGCTGTTTTCGCGCAGGCCGATCAGCCGGTCCCGGCCAAGACGGCCAAGCTGTTCATGGCTGCCTTTGACCAGCACGTATTTATCCCGCAGTGCATCCTTTTCCTCGTGGAAAACCAGCCGGCCGTGGGACAGCATCGCGATGGTGTCTGCAATTTTGTCAAGGTCGCTGGTGATGTGGGTCGACAGTACCACCGCCCGCTGGTCGTCCTGCAGGAACTCCAGGAAAATGTCCAGAATTTCATCCCGCACCAGTGGATCGAGCCCGCTGGTCGGCTCGTCGAGGAGCAGCAGCCGGGGATTGTGACTGAGCGCTGCGGCAATGGACAGCTTCATTTTCATGCCGCGCGAAAATCCCTTCACCTTTTTGTTCTCCGGAAGGCCAAACCGGTGCAGGAAACTGGTGTACACTTCGGTGTCCCACTGCGCATACAGCCCGCGCATATAGCGCCCGACCTGCCGCGGGGTGAGAATCTCATGGAAGCAGGGTTCGTCAAACACCACGCCGATCTGCTGTCTGACCGCCGCCGCGTCCCGGATGTTATCCAGGCCAAAAACCCGGATTTCGCCGGCATCCCGGCGCAGCAGGTTGAGGATCAGCTTGATGGTGGTGCTTTTTCCCGCGCCGTTCGCCCCGACAAGACCGGTAATGGTACCCGGTTCAACGGCAAGATTCAGATTATCGAGGGTAAAATCGGAAAAACGTTTGGTCAGATGGTGGATTTCCAGAATATTGGCCGACATGGCTGTTCATCCTTTCCCGCCCGCACGGCGGCTCAGTCTTCCTCCTGGTACAGCAGATGCACGAGGGCACACACCTCGTCCGCCGTCACGCCGCCCAGCTTTGCCGCGGATACCGCATCGCTCAGATGCGCTTCCATCCGCTGCCGCTGTTCCTCACGGAACAGCTCGGCATTCTGCGCCGCAACAAAGCTGCCGCGGCCGGTCATCGTGACGATGAATCCTTCCCGCTCCAGCTCCTCATAAGCGCGCTTGGTGGTGATCAGGCTGATGCGCAGCTCTTTGGCCAGCAGCCGCATTGAGGGCAGCGCTTCACCCTCCTGCAGTTCGCCGGCCATGATGGCACTTTTGACCTGCCGCACGATCTGTTCATAGATCGGCGTATCGCCGGTGTTCCGAATCACAATATTCATCGGTTCCCCTCCGGTGTGCTTATTGT
>ENA-UESD01001921-UESD01001921.1-human-gut-metagenome-genome-assembly--contig:-NODE-1921-length-15769-cov-4.027402_pt1 | contig 15769 bp, 16 predicted proteins | sample MGYA00242985_ERZ507986 | MGnify/ENA primary metagenome ERZ507986 (study PRJEB26167, sample SAMN06115408) | human gut metagenome | host: Homo sapiens | place: China:Guangxi | collected 2016-04-06... | reverse complement strand
AACTTGAACTTTGAGGATTTTATTCGTTGTAAGAAAATTTAGCATAATAAGATGAAAACAAATATCTAAGGTATTTCGGGCAGGTAACGGATAGGTAACTCAACTTACTGCCAAGCCTGCCCGATCGGACTTTATCGAATATAGGCAGAATAGAATAAAGTATTAATTCCAATCAGCAGTTCAACTGCTGATTGGAATTATTAAAATAGCTGTACCTGATATTTGCTTTTTTCTGCACATTCGGTTATTTGCAAATTCTAAACTTTTGTTGCCGGTTTTTATTTGTAACGCCGCGTAATGTAGTTTTGGGTAGTATGATCGAAATGTTTCAGCGAAAATTTCAGGTAAAAGTTGATGCTCGGGCGTTGCTATATGATATATGCCTAATTGAATAGAAGGCATAAGAGGAACGAGTTCTATCTCGTTCCTCTTTGGTTGTATAGAAATGATGTTCTGGCTTATTCCCGGATGCACCGCACAGGACTGGCCCAATATCGAGACAGGTCTGACGTCGTGATTGTTGTGCTGGACTGTGGTTGGAAGGCTATTCCTGTCCCACGACGTTCGAAATAGTAGTAGTTCCTATCCGAGTTCCAGCCGTAAGGTGCAGCCGTATATAGTGTTCCTATTGTTCCGTTTTGGCTGTATATCTCGAAATAACGTCCTCCCAACGGAATTTGTGTCGTAGCATTTCCATTATAGCGTATCGTTACATAATAGGGTGCCGTACTGCTCACGTATTCTATTCCCTTGAAACTTTCCAGATCGGGTACTCTCCATCCCGGAGGACATGGATCGTAGATGGATTTGCTGGTGGTTTTGTCTATAGAGGTCGTGGTTCTGTTTCCCCACAGATTCGGTTGATCTTTGTATGACCAGTCCGATACGGAGGGAAAGTCGTCCCAATCCTGCGGGAACAGCGGATTGATGTAATTCGACGGATGTGCTGCCGCCCATTCCGGGCTCATCATTTCTTCCCACTCACTTGTGGCCGTTATTTCAGTATATTCGAATCTGGACATATAGGTTGCCGGAGCCTGCACCTTCTGATTCCAACTGTTTTGCTGGAAAGTCGAAGGATACATGAACGGGTCTTTGCGTCCCCATTGATAGTATAGCCCTTTGGCGGCAGCTTGCGTACAGTCTGTTGTCAGAGCTCCGAGGTTCCGGTCCATGAATACGGCTCCGGAGACATAAGTTTGCCCCGATGTCTCAATGTCATAGTCTACCGACCAGATGTGCCAGGACCAGATGCAATTTCCAAAAGCGTCGAAGAGCCCGATAAGCGCATTTCCCCGCTCTGTCCCGGTCTTGAAAATGATGCGTCCGGACTTGTATTCGACATCCGTTATGACTGTCCCGCGTACTGTTCCGGTTTCCCAGATCACACGGGCCTGTGTTCCGGATAGTTTCTGCGGGGTGATATTGAGTGTTGTTTTGCCGTTGCCCATTACCGTTGCATTGAATGAGTATGAAGACCCGAGTTTCGGCGCGATGTAGCAATTGGCCGTTCCTTCGTTGTCCAAAGGTTCCGTTTCAGGCCGGAATACTGCATACATGTCGCGGAACCAATCTGTCGTCGCAAACGCATACGGGTTTTGATCCGATGCCTTGTTGCTAAATTCCTCGTCATAATACCACCCGTCGAACGAGTATCCGGCGGCAGGAATCGCTGTCAGGGTGCATCCTTCCATGCAGAGGGTTGTAACCGACATGCCGTGAGCTTCGGAATGAAGTGCACCTGCTACGGTGATACTTCCGGAACCGACAATATGTGTCCGAATGGTATTTGCCATGCGGTGTTCAAAGTCGTATGATTGCGTGAATCCATGTGCATCCATCAACGTAATACGGTATGCCAGCAATGAATTCTCGTCGGTGAAGCATTTGGGAGTATACTCCATTTCGTAAGTGTTGTCTCCGTTCATATCGTACAAGTCGAAATCATGTTCTGCTCCGGTATCTCCGTAGTTGAACGTAAAACCTTTCAGATCTCCCGAAAGGAGTTTCAAATGTCCCCGTGTCGGAGCCGATCCGTCGAAGCATTCTACGTCGATGTGCAGGTAACGGGTTCCGTCCATCAGGCAGTATCCACCGTAGTTATAGTCGTCGAAATCATCCCACACTTGCAATGTATAGGCGGAAATCCGGGTGTCTACTTCATTGTTTCCCAGAATCGAGATATTGAATCGATATTGTACATTCGCACGGACATTGAAATCCGAGGTGTTGTTTTCACCAAGAAAGACCGTATATGTCAGTACCTTGTTGCCGGCCAACGCCCGAATCAGCAGATAGGAGGCATTGTCGGGGGCATTGTCTTTGTTTTTTTGCCGCTGATCGGTAATCGATGGGACCGAACCCTGCATATTGGATAGCAGATAACAGGTTCCGGTAGCTTGTTTGTCTGAGATTTCGGTTTCGGGGCAGTCTGTATAATCGTCGGGATTGTCCGACGGAGTGACTGTAGCATCGAAAGGGGATACCGAGCGAGGTACGGAGCGAAGTTGTACGGATTGCAGCTCTATATCCGTGGGTTGGACGGCAATATTATAGGATATTTTTGCTACGATGCGTTGTACTTCTACTGCGGGCAGTGTCCCTCCTGACGGCGGTATGCTAACATTGCCTTCGTAGAACATCGGCAGGATATCATACTCGTCGGCGTGTGTAACGATGAAATCTTCCGATGCCGGATTTTCCCCCACATCGTGCCCTAAATTGGTCGCAATTCGCATCCGATAGTTTCCTGGAACGCATTGGAATTGCAGCGTCGGACTTGTCTGATAACGATGCAGTATGATCTCGCCTTTGTCATTATAGAGATAGATGTTTACGTCTTTGATGGACATTTCGTCTGTCGCCCTCGTGATTTTTCCGAGTTTGTCGGGCTGGATTTTTATTTCGATCGCAACGCTGCGCGGATCGGATGTATCCTGAGTGTTGTCTTGATTGCAACCGTGCAGAATCCATGCTGCCATTAATATCCAAATTGTCTTTTTCATGTCGTGTGGTTTTGAAGGTTATTGCATTGTTATATCGGTAGGGATGTAGTATTTCGTAGTTTTCGATTCTATGCATCTTTGATTGAAATTGAACTTAAACTCCGGATTGTCCGATGCCCGCAGGTAGACGGTGTATTTCTTGTCGTACCGCCAGAAGTATCCGGATTTTGTGGCTCCTTTGGGCAGGACCGGCGCCGCACTTTTTTTCACGGCAGGCGGTGGAATCTTGCTTTTGTCGAGCCTGTATTCTTCGTAGTAGAATTTGATAGGTTCCGATGCTTTATAGTCGGCCGAGTATTGCGTCCGGTAATCATAGGCAACTTTTGGTACGGGACGGCCGTTTTCCATCACGAGGTATTGATACTCGAGTTGCGCTATTCCGGTTCGGGTAATTGTTACATTCCGCTGTTTCAGCCTTACTTCGATGTCCGTGATGCAGTCGGTCGATAGTTTCATTGAATATGTTTCTTCTTCGGAAAGCAAATTCCCGGATGCGTCATACCATTCTGCCGCTTCGAAGTTGAATAGTTCGTCATTGACCAGGGCGAGAGTTATTTCTTGCCCTTCAGTGTTATATTCTCCGGCTCCCTCGATCGAGAAGCATCCCTCGACGGTGCTTGTGACGACGATATTCCTTACGACATCCATATATGCCCTTGCTTTGGCCGTCGCCTGGGAGGTAGTTACTTGAAACTCGAGGATCTGTTCCCCGATCACCTCCGGGAAATATTCGAACGTCGTGTTCTCGTCTACGGGGCATTTTGCATCGTTGACGATATTCCCCTCGAGAAATATTTTACCCTGACCCTGACTGATCGATGGGGTTACCATGAATTTTCCATCCGGACTTTTTCCGTCGATCCGAAGTTGTACGGGAATTTTGGCTCCGTGCTCGAGATTTATGATCTTGGCTTCACAGGTTGCTTCGGCGGCTATCTGGGACGGTGCGGTTACGGTTACTGACAGTTCTTGCTGATCGCTGGTTTCTCCGGATGGAGCTTTCGCCTGGAGGTTTACGACCAGTTCCCCGACGGCCTCCGGCGTTATGTCTATTCGAGCGGTTTTCCCGTCCAATGTGACCCATTGCCCGGTCGTTTGAACCTCTCTTCCCTCGATCGAGATTTGCGCTTTCCCTTGACGGATAAATGCGGAAATCGAGAAATTTCCATCCACTCCTTCCTGATCGACGGTCAATGTGATGTTTACCGCCTGGCCGAGTTCGCAGTTGGCCGAGTTTTTCGAAAGTGCCAGTGTCGGCCGCGGCTCGATGATCCGGTATTCAGAAGAGGAGCATCCAACTGATATGAACAAGAGTACGGCTATTATTATCTGTTTCATAGGTCAGTTCGTTATGATGATCTCAATGGTCTTGTATTCTGTCGTTCGCCCGTCTGTTGCCGAGAACTGGAGTTTGTGAATACCTCGTGCATCAGGCGTGTAGTAGAGTGGCTGCTCGGAGTTCGCCGGTACGGAAAAGTTTACACTTGGTGCAAGATTAACTGCGCCGTATTGAAGTGTTCCGTTACCGCTGAGCTGTTCATATCTTACGGGTATGGCTCCTTCCCATCCGGTTTTGGTAACGATCATCGTCAACGCTACCGGGGAAGCTATGGATGCGGTCTCCGGACATTCGATGGAAAATTGTAGGGCCGGTCTCTCTTTCACCGTGAAGTTTATGAAGCTACGGCCGCTTTGGCCGCCATCTTTCGATTTTACCTCGAAAGAGATCCTTAGTGTTCCGGCTTTGGTCGGTGTGAGCGTCAGTATCTCCGTGGCATTGGACATCGATGCCCATGTCCCGTCGGTAGGCAGGTCGCGGCCCTGCATGGTCAATTCGCAGACACCTTCACTGAGTACTGCCGAGACCTGAAACTCCCCGTCATATCCCTGTTGCGAGACTTTGAGCTGGATGTATGCCGGTTCCTGGAGCGTATAGGTATCCTGCAATGCTTTTATTTCGAGCGTTGGTGCCGGCTCGGTGATTCGATAGGTTGACTTTGAACAACTGTTAAATAGAATGCAGCCTATCAAAATAATGATTGTCTTATTCATACTTAAAATGTTAAGGTTTGAACGGGGTAGGTCTTGTAAGAATGACTTGGATAAATCCAGTGCGATCCGAATGAGGAGGTCCCGGTCGAATTGCATATAAGGGCAAAGATATTGATGTTGTTGCACCCTGTGGAGCTGCAATAATATTCATTTCGATACTGGTATTCGAAACGCTGGCCTCCGATTGCTTTCAAACATGCCTGTACTTCTTCGAAATTCTCGTGGATCAGGAACAGCTGCCCGGCGGCCGGTATATACCATTTCCCGGGCTGCTCGGGATCATAATTGTAGCAGAGTTTCGCTATCGGAGCCTGTATTAATCCTTTGCTGTCGGCATCTACCAACGCTTTCGTATTCTTATACCCGTCGAAATCCGTTTTGGCCATGTCATAATCCATCGTCCATGTCAATTCTGGCATGATACTCATGTAATCTCTTTTCTCTGGATCACCCTCTTGCAGAGGATCTGCCCATTTCCCGCTTTTAGGCGCGGGAGCCAGAAGAAAGGAACTTTGGCTTGAAACGATCGCTATCCCTTCGGCCTTCAGCCCCCATTCGGTTTTCCACTTCGAGCGCGGGTAATATCGCGCCCCAGCATAAATGTACACTCCGGGATCAGGGCTGATCAGTCCGGACCCCGGGCCGTAGCTATCCGGCATTACCTCGACAGAGCCGTCCAATACCGTCCTGCTCATGCCGTCGAAAATTGTAATAGTAAATTTGTGAATCCCGGTTTTCAGGGGTTGGTATTCGAGTCTTTTCGTGGAATTGGCTGGTATGTTGAAACTCCATACAGTGCGATTGTCATTGTCCGGGTCGATAAAATATCCGTCCCCTTCTGAGATTTTAGTATCTACTTTGAAATTGCCCGTATAGTTTTCTTTTGATGCCGACCATTCGAAGGAAAAAGTTTCATCCAATTCGATGTGTGTTTTTCCGGTGCTGATGATTTGTGCCGTGATCGGAGCTGTATTTTGAGTCTTGATCTGGATTTCTTTGTATGTTTTGTGCGTTCCGTCAGGGCCGCTGACGAAAAACCGCAGACTGTATTCATTTTTAGCTTTGTCGCTGAATTCAGGAGCCACGTTAAAATGCAGCGTTGCCGACGAGCCGGATTCATTGATGATTCCGTATGGAATCTGCTGCCCCTTTTTCCAGCTTATAGGTTCTCCTTCGAGCGTAATGGTTCCCGTTCCATAGAATACGGGGGCAAAGAGGAAATAATCCTCTTGGGCTGTTTCCCTTTCAACGGTCAATGTAACATCGATCGTTTCACCCGGATTATAGGCGCGGTTTTCATATTCGACGTTCAAAGTGAACGGATTCTCTTGTTGCGGTGCGGGACCGTCATTGTTTTTGTTGCAGGCGACGCTGGCTGCGAGCAACAGGGAAAGAAGAATTTGTTTCATGGCGCTTAATGTTAGAAATGTGTGCCGCCGGCGGGACTCAAACCCACAACCTCAGCTCCCGATGGGAGGTGCGCTCTTTCCATTGAGCTACGGTGGCCGGAATCATCCCCGGCAATGCGGGGATGATGGAATGGATTACTGTCCCAGATTTACATCCTGCGTTACGAGTGCTTCCCAGTTTGCAACGGTGATGGCCAGCGTTATATCCTGGCCTGTCAGGCCATCGAGTTTGGCGTTGACCTTGTAGGAGCCGTTGCGTACGATTTTGCCGCCGGTTGCTCCCGTTAACTCAGTTTCGTAGGAAATCGGCAGTTGGTCGTCTGTCGTCGAGAGGTTTCCGTCGGCATCATAGATAGCCTCGATGTCGAGCTTGACACGCGATCCGGCTTCAGCTGCGGCCTTCTCATTGATGTAGAAAAGGTTGTTGTACTTGTACTGATTGGTTGCCGAAACGCCGGCTTTGTCGCAGTATGCGTCTTGTGCCGAGGAGAAGGTCGAGCTTACGGTGGCATATTTGCTTGTCGTCTGATCGATCAGATATGACTTCTCGGCGCCTTTGCTCAGCGTGATCTTATTTACCTGAATACATCCGTTTCCATACTTGCTACGGAATGCATCGGTCATTATGCACTGTACCTCGACTTTTGCAACGACTCGTTTAACTGTGACAGCCACGGCGGTGGTTCCCGATACGATTTTGGCAGTCGCAGTACCGGTCATTACAAAGCCTTCGGGGCGCATGGCCTTTGTCGTGACGTTGGCATAGGTTCCGTTGTAGGAGTCGATGTCGCTCTCCAGTTCAGCGAGGAGGGCCGTCTTGGTCGTGACGGCATCCGGTACGGTGCGGTTGATTATCACGTAGAAGTCGCACGAAGCATCGACTTCCGTTCCGGGCAGAACGAATTTGATCGGCGTCCCCGTCGATGCGGTTACTTCGGCCGAAGTCAATACCCGGCGCAGGATCTGCGTGCCGGAGGTATTGTAAACGATCAGCACGGCGGAGGAGATCGATTTTTCCCAGGTTTCGGTGGTCCCGGCTCCGAATGCCCGGGTTTCATCGCTCGGGTTCTGCAAGGTCAGTTCGATGTCGGCTCCTTCGCCGTTCCCGTCGGTTTCGGGTGCCGGACCGACGTTTTCTTTGTCACAGGCCACGATGGCGCCCATCATTGCTGCGATTGCAGCCACTCTGAAAAACAGTTTTTTCATAATACGAAAATTAAAGGATGAATGATGAATTGATTGTTATTATGTAGGGCTCAGGCCCCGAAATGTTCTTCCTGAATAATGGTTCCTTCCCAGTCCGAGATTGTGATGGTGAAATTACCTCCGTTCTGGATGATATGCACGTCAATCTCTACGTCACCTCCGATATTGGGCTCGATCTCCATGTAACGCTGGATTGAAGATTCGAACAGCGTATGGCCATATATCGACGAAGGATTGTCGGTATATATGCCGAGAGTGATGGGGCTGTCTGTCGGGAAATAGGGAGTGTAAAATGAACCTGACAGCGTACTTTTTGAGCTATTGTAAACCAATTCAGGTTTATAGATTTTGAACTCCCCGGCAGGTTTGTTTGCGAAGGTCAGCGAAGAGTGGTTCTCCAATCCGAAATAGAATTCTTCGGGATTGTCGAGATTCTGAAGTCCCTCGATCAGGACATTGATCTTGTAGACGGATTTGAACAGGTCGATGTCGAAGCGCAACGAATCGCCTTTTACGATCGGAGTCTGAACCCGTCCGAAAAAGAGCGGATCAGCCCCTTGCTCGGAGATGTCGAGACGGGCATTGCTCAGGGTTTGGACAGACACCGTAGAGCCATGCCCTACATTAGCCATGCACACAAATTCATATCTTCCGTTACTGATGTAGGTTTGCATGGCTCCGGTATCTGTCAGGAATTCGTCCCGTGTCAATGTCGTATCCCGGTATAAACGGTCTGTGGCCAGGTCGAAGAGGAATAAGCGCATACTTTGCACTTCGTCCATCGAGTCGTGTTCTCCGTCGTTGTAGTTGTAGCGCAGGTATACAACGGCCTTGCGCTTCACACTTACGTCGATGTCGTCGTGGAACTCGCAGCCGGAGACAACCGCTGCCAGGGAAAGCAAGATTGCCAGACGATAGAAAAGATCGTATCTACTCATGGTCTTAGTTGTTATATGCTGTTGATGTGACGTTATTCTGCTTGTAAAGTATCTGGATTTCGGGGTCGAGATTGCCCCGGAACTTCAGCACCGGGTCTGTCTGGATTGCCTTGAGGTAGCACTCCAGTCCCTCTTGCGGTCTGTTGATCCGGGAGAGCGCTATGGCTGACAGATAGTCCGTTTTTGCATTCTTCTCCTTCGCAGGCAATTGTTTCAGGATTTCAAGTGCGGCTTCGTCATAGCCCAGGGAGAGCAGGACTATGGCAAGGTTCTGGCTCTTGTAGTCGTTCAGGGTGCGTAGCGCCCCGACATAATCCCGGTCGCGGAGCTGCTGCACTCCGCGCATGTAGGTCGTATCGAGCACGGTCAATACAACGGTATCTTTGACCATATCGACGCGGCGCAGGTTGTAGCGGAAGTCTACGGCTCGCAGTTGGGGATAAAGGACTTCTTTCATATAGGCGTAATCTTTGGGAAACTGCTGGCGGATCTGCGGCTCCGTCACGTCGAGATTCCTGCTTTGATCGATCATGGCCGTGATTTGCTCCCAGTTGGGCATATCGCTGTTGTGACGTATCAGGCGTTTGAGCAATGCCCAATCCTCGCCGATGGAGCGGGTGCGAATCAGCGTATCGACTTCGTGGCCGAACTTTCGGACCAGACGTTCTTTGATCGATCGGGCCCGTTCCCCGGCAATACGGTTGTTGGTCGCCATCGAGCCGTCGGGAGATGATGAAGCTATAATGGTGATTGAATCGACGAAAAATTCGTACTGGTTGATGAGCGTGTCCATCAGGCGTTCGATTTTGGCAAGCTGCACAAGGTTCTGGCCCATCGTGTCGATTACATTGGCACGGCCGACCGGGAAGGTTATGTAGTTGCGATCCCGGACCTCGACGTATTTGTCGATTACTTTGAGCATGTAGCGGGGTTCGTTGTCCAAAAGCGACAGCATGGATGTCACGGTATAGGTCAACGTATCGCTGTTGGCCAGGGCGTATTGGCTGCGGTCGATTGCATCGATGTATCCCCGAAAATAGAGGTGCAGCCGATGCGTATTTTTGGTCGGCCGATAACGTTGCGTATAATAATACCTGAGTTCGCCTTTTCGAAGCAGCACCGAATCGAGACGTGGATCGGATAAATAGGGGAATGAGATCGTTTCCTTGTACGTGGTTTCCAGTTTCTCAGCCAGGCGTTTTTTATTGTTTCCCAGGTATCGGTTGTAGGCTTCGTAGTATTTGGCCGCAAGACTGACCGTGGATGAGAGTCCCGTTGTATCGCCGAGAATGCGGTTCAGATACTTGTTCATTTGCCAGTACTGGCGTTTTTGCACTTCGGAAAAAAGCTCACCCCGGATAGAGAGGGGTTGCAGCGCCTCTTCTGTTCCGTTGTTCTCTACGACCGGGGTGAGCGATAATCCCCAGGTGTTATTTTGGAGTGTTGCAGGAATGCCTATGATGAAGTCGAGGGCGATCTCTCCATTGCGTTCGGCAACGGTTTTGGATTTGGCGACAACATAGACCGTGGGGACCGTGCCGCCTTTCATCGTAACTTCTCCGATGGAATCGCGCTCGACTTCTGCCAGGAACACACTATCCCGGCCGCCGTTCATCGAGACCCTGCGGATCTGCTCAACGGCTCGTTCGATGTCCTCGACTTCCGGAGTCTCGACAGAACCGTTGCCGGGCAGTTTGATGTCGGCCGTTGGGGTTTGCCGTTGCAGAGAGTGCGTCATGGCACAGGAGATCGTTATGATACAGAGCGCAAAATATGTGGTGGCTTTGAAGATTCTCATTATCCGTGTCTGGGTTAGAAAAGGTACGAAAAAGCCAAATTGCACTTGAGTGGGAGGAGTAGGAACCGACGGTGGTAGTAGGTGTATTCGTCGTCGAATTCCCCGATGTATTTCGTCCGCAGTTTTTCGGTGTAGGGGGTATAGACGATACCGGCACCTATTTCGACGATGAAGTTCCATCGAGTACTTAGGAGTTTCGAGTAGCCCCAGGAGCAGCCTATGCCATAGGCATTGCCTTTGAAAGTGCGCTTGTCGTAACCGATGGTATAGTTGGCGTAGACCAGCGATGGAGCTATGAAATGTCCGATGTAACGCTCGACGAACCAGTGCCGCCAGCCTGGCTGTAAAACTACATGACTCCACTGTGTATCGCCGAATTTGAAAGGATTGATCGACACGGGAATGTTGACTGTATTGTGGAGGTTGACGTTAACATCGATTGCGACATTGATATTACCGGCGGCCCAGCCGACGATATTAGTCGATACTGAGGAGAACTGTGCCTGTGCAACCGCTGCGATAAGAATTGCGGCAATAGATAGAAGGATATGTTTCATTATAAACGTTATTAAAATGCTAATTCGTTAAATTGGGACCGGACCTTTTGATGTACTTCTTCCCTTCACGATTCAACATTTTCTGCCATCGGAGGTACAAATAGCAATAAGGGAGCGGGTTTTGCTCAACCCCGTTCTTGGTGACTCCGTAGTGCAGGTGCGGCCCCGTGCTGCGGCCGGTGCTGCCGACGCGCCCGATTGCCTGACCGATATGAACACTGTCACTTTCCACAACGTCGATCGAACTCAAATGGCCGTAAAGGGTTGTGAAACCGTAATTGTGGCGTAGCCGGATGAACTTTCCGATCGTTGCTGTCCGGCCGACCTTCGCTACCATTCCTCCCGCTGTCGCATAAACCCATTCGCCCGGGTTGCCAGGCAGATCTATGCCTGCGTGGTGTTTGTATTCATGTAAGATTGGATGAAGCCGTTGGCCGTAATCAGAACTGACTGGAATACGACGTAGGTCCTCTGCTTGCAAGGGGGATATGCAAGGAACCGATGAGATGATTGTATTCGGGTGCTTGAGTAACATAATCGTTTTTTCTACTTGGCTGTAATTAGTTGCGATTGAGAGAAGGCGTTCGATTTTATCTCGTCCTGATTGTGTAAGCCCGATGAACAAGGCAAGCGCTGATAATGTTGTCCAGTTCATGTGCGTTATAAATCATACTTTTGAGCTAATAATTCCAGGCTTTCATAAATGACTTTTCTTGGATTGCCATGTGTCTGGTCAATTCGCCGTTGAATTATTCGCCATGTTTCCTCTGTGAAATCGATACTTTTTTTGCAGACGAAGGCGATCTCTTTCTTTCGCCCTCTCGTTTTGGGGACTGGCCTGCATCCTTTGGCCATGCCTTGTACGAGATCATCATAATCAGAGATGCATTGTGTCATAGTAAGTTATTTTTTCTTTATCCTATTACATATCTCTTGGCAGGCATTCATCATGTCCGATGCAGCTGGGGATTTGGAGTTGAATTCCCAAATCGTTTTATGTGCAATTTCGGCTCGTTTGAAAGCTTCGCTGTAGCGGATATGGTTGTTTAATGTGTACTCGGAGAAACCATCAGAATTAAGTTTTTCGAGGATATTCTGGCTTGCTCGTGTTCTTGTCGAGATCATAGTCGGAAGGATTCCCAGAATTTCCAATTTCGGATTATAACTGTTTTTGATGGACTGAGCGACATTCATCGAGGCTTTGAGCCCTTCATAAGCATATTCCCCAGCTGTTAAGGGGATTAGGATGTGCGTGGAGGCCGTAAGAGCGTTCAGAACTATCAGCCCGACACTTGGAGGGCAATCGATGATGATATAATCAAAGATCGATTGATATTTTTCGGAATTCAGTACTTTGCGTAAAATATAAATCATGTCCGGTTCTGTGGCGATGTTGATGTCAACTTTCGAGGTCTTGACATTGGACGGTAGGATGTAGAGTCTCCGATCTATCATAGTCGGGTCGATTATTTCCTTATCATCGAACAGTCGATATACGTTATCGGTTTTGGATACCTCGACATTGTAGAATTGGGTCAAATTACATTGGCCGTCCAAATCGATCAGGAGTGTTCGCTTTTTTTGTGATACAAGATAATAGGCGAGATGGATTGCGGATGTAGTTTTTCCGACCCCTCCTTTGAGGTTTAAGATTGAGATTGTTTTCATAGTAGGAGCTTGTTGAAGGGTTTAGAATAATGATTGTTGTTGTGCGGGTTGACTGTATTTTTCAGTTTGTATTATTTGTTGCATAGATCTGATGTAGTAGGCTTTTATGTCTTGGATACTGTCGTCCTCAGCCATGTAGGATAGGAGCATATTGTGCTTTTTCCAGATATATTCGACGTTTCTTGAATTAATCTGTCTGGATATTGTCTGCGCAGCGGACTTCTTGATGTTCAGGGATTGTGTCATGGTCTCGTATATCTTACCTCTGTACAGATTCAGTCGATTGAAATCATTGTATTTTTCTTGGGCAGAGTAGATGTTGAAGATGAGTAGCTGAGGCGCAGATGAATCTTCCTTTGAGAAGCATTCAACCAAATCAAACCAGTGATTTGAGTTTTGTCGCAGCTCTTCCTCGGTTTGTTTCAAGATTCGGGACCGAAAATCATAATAACGGGGAAACTTTTGCCCTATGCACAATATCTCTCTTAACTTCTTATAGCTAATGACCCATTTGCCCTGATCAGCAAATCGGCATATATACATGTAGATTTTGGTTGTATATACGTTTTTTGAGTTTTGAAGCGTCTGTTTCAGTAGTTTGGTAAATCCGAACTGGGGGCTTACAAGGCATTGAGCAGTTTCTGCCGAGAAAAAGAAGTGTACTAATTCGCGCCTTTTATCATTTGTGTCTCGATGTATTGCCACATAGGTGCATAAGGGTCCTTCGCCAAATAACGTTTGTCGGAGTTGTGCCGACCATTTCGGGTAACATACGTGGATGATCGACAGCCCATACAGTGCTTTCCGTAAACGGCCATAATGCTGTCGAGCCCAGCCGAATTCTTGGAGAGGAATAACAATTTCAACTTCTTTTGAACTGGTATGGCTGGTAGAATTTGGGAGTGGGATAAATAGTGATGTTTGGTTGTTCAGATTGTTTTTAATTATCGGCTGGAGTTGTTCGGTGATCAGCTGTAGCGCCTGTAATTGGACCAGCTGATAATCATAGCGCATATCGATCAGGAAATTCGGTTGCGTGATCTTAACCGATTGCCGGATTTCTTCTGCCAATTTGAGCAGTTCGGCTTCGGCCATTGAACTGTCCTCACTGACGACATAATAGGCGTTTTCTGTATATATTTTGTAACTCACGTGTTGTTATTCTTTGGGTACCCACCGTCCGTCAATATCCTGTCGGTATCTTTGTTCGTGACGCCGCCATTCGTAAAATAAGCTACCGTCTGGATTGAATGCCTTGAGCCATTCAATGTTTCCGTAGTGATTCTGCAATGCAGTCAGAATATGCCCGTTCTTGACTTGCAGCGGACTGCAATTATTCCAATATCTTACTCTGCAATGAGGGCAGTTGTAGATTATCTTTTTCCCGTGGGCAGCGTTGTATTCACATGCGGGGCATAGGCTTTTGTACATGACCTTAACGGTCCGTTTGGCCGTTTCGAAGGATTTATTCAGCCGATCCCGCTCTTTGCGGTATGCCTTGAATTCTTCGTGTGATAAAGGTTTATTTCCTGCCATCGAGGTTGAAGTTAAAAGAGAGGGGGAGTTTGATGATTTGTACCTGTGGGATTGGTAAAGTACATTTCACCATATCCCCCTCAGTTGGTTATTTGCGCGTATCTTCCCAAAGCGCTTTTCTCAGTTGTTTGAAATTGAGTAATATCGCATCTGATGTTCGTATCAATTTTTTTCGATCTGTACTGTCAGGGTGTTCGGGAATATAGCCGTCCTTGATATATTGGCGAACCGTCTGTACGCAGACTCCATGCATTCTTGCGCAGGCTTCGACTGTGATTGCCGTATTCTCGAATTTGTCGATGTTCACGGACTTACTTTCAAGTCGCTGTACTTTCTGCGTAAGTTCCAGATTGGTTAATTCCAATTCCCGGACATAAGTAGAAATTTTCAGTGAGTCAATATCTGAAGACGGTCCCATATCGATTGAATTTATGAATACAATTTGGTGGTGGTCGTGTAGTATATATTGTTTGTCTTTGTGGCTTTTTGGCGATTGCCTGTTATCTCATAGTGCCCGGTTCTGTAAAGAGCTGGCAGAACTTCAGCCGTCACCCATTTGCGAAAGGCTTTAGCTTCCGGCTTGCGAGATTGAAATATCAAATGGTAGAGTCCGGATTCATTGACAGCCATCATCCGCTGTTGTCCGCCAAGGGTGTTGACTAATAACCACCCCCTTTCATCGTCGTCTAAAGAGGCGATGGCGTTACGATAAAATTTGATGTCTAATGCAGCGCATACATCTTTTGCGACGAAATAAGGTCTTGAGTCGATAACCTTTGTACGGATGGTTGTGTTGTCACCAAACGTGAAGGTTGCAGAATGCTGAGGTTGAAGGCTCGATAGTTTGTTGCTTAAATGAGGTGGGTATAATAGTTTTTCAATCTCGGAGCGATAATAATATACGCGTTGATGAGGAGCCTTGCGGCTGTTGGGTCTGGTATGGAAAGGAATATCACCCCGTTCGCGCATACACTTGAAAGCAGCTCTCGATACAATTCTTAATAATTGCATCGCTTCTCGACCATTAATGATGTCAGCTGTTGAGTATGGTTTTGTTTGCTTGGTCATATTTATTTTTCTCTTATGATCGTGAATGAATGATCTGCCTTGCTTGTCTTGGTAGAAAAAGCCCGATAGGGTAATTCTCCCTTCCTCATTTTCTTGTAATAGCGTTTGATCGCTTGTCTGCCGTTTTGAGCTGTGTTGTCGATATTCTCGAAATGTTCCGGATTTTCGAGAGACATCGCAGTTAAAAAGGCTTCCCAGGTAGAGCTGTTTGGTGTTGGGGAGAATGTGATCTTTTCATCCATTTTTCATTTGGCTTTCAGCGGTTTTTATGTATCTTTACCCAATTTATCGTGGTACGTGCGTACGGTACGTGCGTACCACAATGCAAAGTTGCAAAAGATTTCGCCAATATGCAAGAAAAAGAGCAAAAGATTTCGCCAATAAAGCAAAGAATTTTGCAATTTGCTGATACTCTTAATGTCAGCAAGCGAGAGTTTTACCTTCAAATTGGTGTGTCTCGTGGCACATTGGAATCAAAAACGGGTATTACGGAGGATGTGCTGGCGAAATTTATCGCAGCTTTTCCTGATGT
>ENA-UESD01001920-UESD01001920.1-human-gut-metagenome-genome-assembly--contig:-NODE-1920-length-15783-cov-9.643130_pt1 | contig 15783 bp, 12 predicted proteins | sample MGYA00242985_ERZ507986 | MGnify/ENA primary metagenome ERZ507986 (study PRJEB26167, sample SAMN06115408) | human gut metagenome | host: Homo sapiens | place: China:Guangxi | collected 2016-04-06... | reverse complement strand
GGAAAAGCCGCGGCCTCACACGCCAGAAGAGAGGCGATGGATACAGCGGCTGCTGGTTTTCTTTGTTTTTAAGCCTTGGTGTTCGAACCACACCAAACCATAAATTCGGCAGGGCGCATCTTAAAAATGTCGCCTCTCGCGGGGCAAAACTGAAATCTTGAAAAATCGAGTTTTTGCAACTTTTTCATTCTAAAAGTGTGCGTTATATGTGAAAACACCGCACTTTCGTGCGGCGTTTTTCAGCGTTGCATCTTTCATCAACACATTTTGGAGCTGCTGACCCGATTCGAACTGGTGACCCCATCCTTACCAAGAGATTTTTGGTGTTTTTTATAATAATTTCCGTTTGTTTTTAGTCGTTTCTATTCCGAACAACATCGTTTCCAGAACTTTCGCGAAGTGCAGTCTCCGTTGTTTCCACGCTTGTCTGTGGTGAAACTGTGGTCAACCAGCGATTTGTGCAGACAGTGCCTGCGCAAATCGCATCGACTCAGCGTCACAGATAACACCGCAGTTTCTTCGAAAGTCGATATAGTCATCAGGAGGTTGGTATCACAATTTGATACCAACCTCTTTGCCAAAACAGGCGTAATAGCCCATTCATATTTTGGGCCGCTGTAATCAATAAGAGTTAGTTCTCCATCACAGAATTCTCCGCCGACTGCTCCAACATGAGGAAACGATCAAAGTCGCTCTCGTAGAGTCGATCCTGAATAATTCGATATTTCTCAAACTCTGTTTCAGCATGAAGCTTTGCCTGCTCCGCGCTGATTTTACCGGGTCCCGTCAGCAGTTCGTTTCCGTTAAACTCCAAGAACCCGTCCAGACGCTTCGCCCAATCCTCCATACTCATAGGAATTTTGCGTTCAGCCTGAAGCTCGGCATAGTCCAAATAGAGAGACACGATCCGTTCCAGATATGACATTTCCTTTTCGCTCAAATAGTTCTTGGCTACGGTCACATCAGCCTTTACGATTTTTCCGTCTGGTGCATTTTCCCAGGTTGCCAGCCCCATGTGTTCCTTCGCCGCATCAGCCCGCTCCACGATCAACTCTGCCGCTGTGTGGCGATGAACGGCATAATGCAGCTTGTTCTGCACGGTCTGGAAAAACAGACGAGTGGTCCTTGCATCCTTGTCGTAGTCGAAATCTGTAGCGTAGAAGTCCGTGACCTTTTGATCGAATTTCCGCTCAGCCAGCCGGATTTCACGGATGTACTGGAGCTGACGCTCAAAGTATTCATCTGTGAACATATGTCCTTTTTTCAGGCGTTCCTTATCCATGGTCCAGCCTTGGATGGTATGGTCTTTCACGATCTGCCCCGCCCATTTGCGAAACTACACCGCACGGGGATTATTGACCTTAAATCCAACAGCGATGATCATTTGAAGCGTGTAATGCTTCAGTTCTCTCGTTGGTGTCGATGCGCAGATACCGGCAGCCATGCTCCCGGGCGTACTGCTCGTAAAATGCGGCGAAGGCGCGGCCAAGGCCCCGTTTTCCGGCCTGCGGATCGACGGCCAGCGTGTGCAGGACCATGATCTGGTCATCCGGCGCGTCGTACTGCCACGGAGCGCCCGCGTAAACGTCCGCCTGAAGCCGGTTGAAGATGCCGGTGCCCACCACGGCGCCGTCCGCCTCCTCCACGAACAGGTCGCCCCGCTCCAGCGCGCCTCAGCGGTGGAGCGCACGGGGTACACGCCCCGCACCCAGCCCACCTGCGCGGGGCCGGCCTCCTCTGCGTCGTGGACGTGCTCATAGACCCGGACCACGGCGTCCAGATCTGCGGCATCGGCCTTCCGAATGGTGATCTCCATGAAAAACACTCCTTTGCGTCTTTGCGTCGGCCCGGCGGCGCTCCGCCGGTCACTGGCAGCGCTTCTGATACTCCGATGGGGACATCCCCACGCTTTTTTTGAACGCGCTGCTGAAATAGGTGATGTCCCGGTAGCCCACGGACTCCGCCACCTCGTAGACCTTTACGCGGCAGTCCCGCAGAAGCTCCGTGGCCTTGTGCATCCGGTAGTTGGTGAGATAGGCCGAGAGCGTGTAGGACGTCTCCTTCTTGAAAACATGGCTCAGATGCCCGTCGCTGACGCCCAGACTGCGGGCCACGGACGAGACGCTGATATCCGGGTCGTTGTAATGCTCGGAAAGATAGGCCAGCGCCTCCCGGACGTATTTGCTCTTTTCCGGCCCCTGCCCCTCCGGCAGGACCGGGGCGGCGGGAGCCGCCGGGGCTGCGGCCTGGGCGCGGCTGCGGATGCGGGCGATGGTCTCCTCCAGCTCCCCGTCGTGAAAGGGCTTGAGCAGGTAGTCCGCAGCGCCCAGCTTCAGCGCCGACTGGGCGTAGGAAAAGTCGCTGTACGCGGTGAGAAAGACCACGTGGGCCCGGTTCCCCTCCTCCCGCAGGCGGCGGAGCATCTCGATGCCGTCCAGCTTGGGCATGCGGATGTCGGTGACGATCAGGTCCGGGCGGTAGCGGCGGATGACCTCCAGCCCCTCCTCGCCGTTGGCGGCCTCGCCCACCACGGCGCAGCCCGCCCCGGCCCAGTCCACCGTCAGCACGATGCCCTTGCGGACCAGCTCCTCGTCCTCCACGACGACGACCTTCAGCATGGCGGTTCCTCTCCTTTCCTGAAAACCGGAAGTGTGATGCGGATGCACGCGCCCTCGCCCTGCACGGGGACGAAGCGGACGCCCCGGTCCGGTCCGTACCGGATGCGCAGGATGGCGTCCACATTGTGCAGGCCGAAGTGCCCGCCGGGCCGGGGCGCGCCGTCCCGGTACTGGGCCAGGACCTCCTCCGGCACGCCGCAGCCGTTGTCCCGGACGGTGAGGATCAGGTCCTCCTCCGCGCGGTAGGCGCTGATGCGGATCTCGCCGCCGGAGCGGTCCCGGAAGCCGTGCAGAATGGCGTTTTCCACCAGCGGCTGGAGCATCAGCTTCGGCACCGGCACGTCCCGCAGCGGCTCGTCCACCTCCACCGTCAGGGCGAACGCGCCGGAAAAGCGGATGTTCTGGATCTCCACGTACCGCTCCACAAGGCGCAGCTCCTGCCGCAGAGGGACCAGCTCATCGGCGGAGATGCTGCTGCGCAGGATGTCGGCAAGGTCGGCGGAGATGGTGGCGATCTCCGGGGCCTGATGGATCTTGCCCATCCACTTGATGGTGTCCAGCGTGTTGTACAGGAAGTGGGGGTTGAGCTGGGCCTGCATCATGCGGATCTGAGCCTCGTTCAGCTCCCGCTGCTGGCGCAGGGAGTCCTTCAGATTCTGCCGCAGGCGCTGGGCCATCCGGTTGAACCGACCGGAGAGCTGGCCCATCTCGTCGATGCGGCGGTTGTCCAGCTGGACGTTCAGGTTGCCCTCCTCCACCTCGCGCATGGCGCTGTTGAGGGCGCGGATCGGCTCAAAGAGCTGGCGGCTGAAGCGCATGGACGCCAGCACGCACAGCCCCAGGCACAGCAGCAGGGAAAGCCCCGCCACCAGATACATCAGTTCGGCGGTGCCCTCGGTCATGGGCTTGGGCTGCTGGAGCACCAGACAGAAGCCGGAGCGCGGCTCCTGCCGGACGAAGTAATCATAAGCGCCGTGGCTGTCGGAGAGGGCCTGTCCGGCCAGAAGCTGGCTGCGCAGGCGGGCGGCCAGCGTCTTGGCGGGGAGGTCGGACGAGGCGTACACCTGGTCCCAGAAGGGGTCCAGCAGCAGAAGGCGGCTGGTGGCGGTGTGCTGCCCGTCGAAAAGCGCGGTGAGCTGGGCGGCGGTGACGTCCGCCACCACGTATCCCAGCGGAACGCTGCCCCGCCGGACGGCGCAGGCCGCCTGAATGCAGGCGGAGCTTTTGGACGATGCGCCGCGGTAGACCACGCCGCCGTCCGCCGCCGCGGCCAGCAGCCCCCAGCGGGGTGAGAGGGAGCCGGAGGCGGGCTGGCTGGAGGTGGAGTAGAGCTGGCGGCCGTCCGCGCCGTAAACGGAGAGACTGGCCCCGCCGAGGACCGGCGCGGCCGCGCGGTACAAAACGGAGTAGACGCGCTGCTCGTCCAGCTCGGAGCGGTCCAGCGCCGCCGCCACCGCCGGCTCGGCGCAGAGCTTTTCCATGACGGTCTCGCAGTCGGACAACAGCCCGCTCAGCTCGCCGGACATGGCGTCAAGCTGCGTCTCGGCGGCGTCCGCCGCGCTGCGGGTCAGCGAAAGGCGGAAGATGTTGAGCATCAGCAGCGTGCAGATCAGCAGGGGCAGGATGCCGATGGCCAGAAAGCTGGTGAGCAGCTTCTGGCGGAAGGAGGCGTTTTTCATGACGGCGCGTCCTCCCGCAGAAGCTCCGGCCAGCGGGCGGAGAAGGCGTCCTTCAGCTCCGCCGCCCAGCGGACGGGATAGTCGATGAGCGCCAGCTCGTCCGCAGGGGGCAGTGCGTCGCCGTCGGACACGTCCGTGCGGACGCTGCGGCGGGAGAACTGGCTGACCACCAGCTCCTGCACGTCCCGGCTCTGGGCAAAGTCCAGGAAGGCCCGGGCGTTGTCCGGATGGGGTGCGCCCGCGATCAGGGCGCTGCCGTCCGGCACGGCGCTGGTCCCCTCCTCGGGGTAGACGATGGCGATATCCGCTCCCTGAGCCTGACGCTTCAGGGCGGTCTCCTCCAGCGTCACGCCCACGCGGCAGCTTCCGCCGGCCACCGCGGCCACCACGTCGCCGGAGTCCGGCAGGACCCGGCCCTCCAGCTGGACGGCAAGGCGGTCCAGCTGGTCCCAGTCGTCGCCGGGGAGGGCGCAGAGCATGGTGGCCGCCGCCGTGTAGCTGGAGCCGGACACAGTGGGGTCCGCCAGCGCGATGGAGCCGGACCACCGGCCGCTTAGCAGGCTCTCCCACCCGGTCAGCTCGCCGGGGGAGACCAGCTTGGTGTTGTAGATCAGCACCACGGGGAGGGAGGAAAAGGGCGTCCACAGGTCGTCCGACGGGCGCAGGCCCGGGCGGATCAGGTCCGCCTCGGCGCAGGCGTAGGGCTGAAAGTAGCGCTCATAGGCCGTCAGGCTCTCCACGCCGCCGCCGAAGATCACGTCGCACACCGGCGCGTCCGCCTCGCCCGCGATGCGGGCAAGCAGCTCGTTGGTGCCGCCGGTGACCACCTCGGCCCAGATGCCGGTGCGGGCTTCAAACTCCTTGACAATGGGGCCGTAAACCTCCTCCTTATGAGAGGTGTAGATCACGACCCGGTCGCTCTCCGCCGGGGCCAGCGCCGCCGCAGACTGGCCCGGGGAGCCGGCACAGCCGGTGAGCAGCAGCGCGGTCAGCGCGAGGATCAGGCATCGTCTGCCCATGGCGCGTCCTCCTTTCGGGTTGGATAGAGCGGTCAGACCAGCTCCAAAAGCTCCGGCAGGGACCGGATCTCGTGGTCCGCAAGGCCCTCCGCCGCAGCGGCGGGGCCGAGGGCGGCGCTGGAAAAGCCGCCGCAGCGGGCGGCGCGGACGCCTGCGGCGGCGTCCTCTACCACCAGCGCTTCCGCCGGGGAGACGCCCAGCGCCTGCGCGGCCTTTAAAAACACCTCCGGGTCCGGCTTGGACCGGGCGATCTGCGTCCCGTCCACCACGGCGTGGAAATACGGCGTCAGGCCGGTGCGCCCCAGAATGAAGCGGGCATTTTTGCTGGAGCTGGCCACCGCCAGCAAAAGCCCACGCTCCCGCAGGGCCTTGAGCGTGACTGTTGTATCCGGGGCGACGTCCGCCGGGGTCATTTCGGCGATGAGGGCGCGGTAGCGCTCGTTCTTCTCCGCGGCGAGGGCTTCCTTCTCCGCCGGGGTGAAGCTGCGGCCGCAGCCCTCCAGCACGATGTCCAGCGCCTCCATCCGGGAGACGCCACGCAGCCGCGCCGCGGCGCGCCCGTCAAAGGGGATGCCGAGACGGACCGCCAGCGCACGCCACGCCTTGTCGTGGGCCTGATCCGTGCGGACCAGCACGCCGTCCAGATCAAAGATCACTGCGCGCATGAGAGGATCGCCTCCAATTCGTTGCACACGTCCCGGCAGGATCGGGGCGCTTCCCGGACCGCGGCGGCGCGGGAGTCCGCCAGCGTCCGGCGCAGCGCACCGTCCGCCTGCTCCATGAGATAGCACCGGCCCGCCATGTCCAGCATGGCCTGATCGTTCCAGTTGTCGCCGAAGGCCGCCGTCTCCTCCGGCGAAACGCCCAGTGCGCCGCACATCTCCGCAAGGCCGGTGCCCTTGGTGGCGATGGAGAAGTCCAGCCACACAAGGCCCGCCACCGCCATGTGGAACGGCTCACCCCAGCGGGGGGCGAGGAGCGCGGCGGGGCCGTCCATCCCGTTGGGACAGTAGGCCGCGATCTTCACGATCTCCTCCGGCACGTCCTCGGGCCGGTCCACCATGGTCACGAGATTCCCGTGGTTCACGGCCATCTCGTGGACCAGCTCCGGGCCGCAGCCGCACAGATAGTTGAGGTTCTGCCCCTCGATGATGACGTCGCAGCCGGGAATGTCCATGATGGCGCGGGACAGGGCCAGCGCCTCCTGACGGGGCAGGAGCGTCTTGCTCAGGAGGGGCGCGCCCTCCTCCGTTCCGGGGCCGTACAGCACGGCGCCGTTTTCACACAGAAAGCACATCTCGTCCGCCACGGGGGCGAACAGCGTGCGCATGGAGTGGTACTGCCGGCCGGAGGCGGGACAGAACAGGATATTCCGCTCCCGCAGGCGGCGGATCAGGGGAAACAGCCGCTGGGGCATGACGGTCTCGTCATAGGGCAGCAGCGTGCCGTCGATATCGGATGCAATGAGACGGATCATAAAACGCTCCTTTTGGGGATCAGGATGGAAAACGGAGAAAAGAGGCCCCGGCAGGGGGCCTCTTTCCCGACAGCGCCCGGCCGAGGGACCGGGGCGGATTTACTTCACGCTCAAAGAGCCTTGCGCGATCATCCGGCCGTTCCTACGACTGAATAATACCACGCCGTCGCCCTGAAAGTCCAGACGGATTTTCTGGCCGATGCGGTAGAGCACGCCGCCGAACACCACGCCGGTGAGCAGGAAGCTGCCCACCCGGACCTTCACCGTGGTCTCCATTCCGGTGGGCATGGCGGAGTAGATCTCGCCTTCGATGGCGCCGGAATCGCTCAAACGCAGGAACTCCGGCCGCACGCCGAGAACAAAGTCCCCGTCGGTCAGGGCCGCCTCGTCGCCGAAGTCCTCCGTCTCGTTGACGCGGGCCACGTGATAGCGGAACAGCACGTCCTTGTTGCCCTTTTCCACGCTCTTCTTGTCCAGCGCCCGGGCGTTTTCCGCGTCTCTGCGGGCCTTGTCCTCCGCGTCCGCGCGCTCGTACCACGCGGCCACGTCCAGCGGCTCCTTGGGACGGAAGGAGAGCTGCATCCCGTCCAGCGCGGAGAGGGTCAGCGTTCCGTCGGACTGCTGGGCGCCGCTGGCGTCGATGAAGTTGATGGCGGGGTTGCCCACGAAGTCCGCCACGAACACGTTATTGGGCTTGGCGTACACGTCCAGCGGCGCGTCGTACTGCTGGAGGACGCCGTTTTCGATCAGGCAGATCTTGGTGGCCAGCGTCATGGCCTCCATCTGATCGTGGGTGACGTAGATAAAGGTGGAGCCGGTGTCGATGTGCAGGCGCTGAAGCTCGGAGCGCATCTCAAGGCGCAGCTTCGCGTCCAGATTGCTCAGCGGCTCGTCCATGAACAGCACCGTCGGCTCCGGAGCCAGCGTCCGGGCGATGGCCACGCGCTGCTGCTGGCCGCCGGACAGCTCGGAGGGATAGCGGTCCATGAACATGCCGATCTTCACGATCCGGGCCACGCGGCGCACGGACAGGTCGATCTCCTCCGGCGTCAGCTTGCGCACGGCGGTGACGGGCTTGCCGTCCTTTTCGTACTCAAAGCGGTCGTTGAGCGTGCAGCCGGCGGCGGCGGCCTTGTCCCGGGCGGACTTGAGCGCGGCCTCCAGCTCCGGGCGGCGGGCCTGCGCCACGGTGCCCGGCTCCATGGACTCGTGGAGCTTGTAGCTCATCAGGGTCTTGGCGGCGTAGATGGAAATCTCATAGCGGTCGATCAGCTTGATCTGGGCCTTGTTCACGTCCAGCTTGCCCTTTTTGTCCACGCACTCCACGATGGTCTTTACCACGTCGTCCGGCTTCTGCAGGACGCGCAGCAGCGTTGCGGCGCGGCTGGCGTCCGGGTCGAACTTGGGCAGCTCTTCCTTGATATTGGAAAGGCCGAAGGAGATGTTCTGGTAGACGGTCATGTTGGGCCAGAGGGCGTAGTTCTGGAACAGGAAGCCCACCTTGCGCTTGTTGGGCGGGATATTGATGCCGGCCTCGCTGTCATACACGACCCGGCCGCCGATGGTGATGCGGCCGCTGGTGGGAGTCTCCAGTCCCGCGATCATGCGCAGGGTGGTGGTCTTGCCGCAGCCGGAGGGCCCCAGCAGCGTGACGAAGGCGTTGTCGTCGATAACCAGATTCAGGTCGTCCACAGCGTAGAATTTATCCCAGCGTTTGGTTACGTGGGTCAATACGATCTCAGGCATGATTTAACCTCCTATTCCCTTATCAAGGCTTGCGCCGGTGACCTTGTTGACGAGGGTGTTGCAAATCAGAATGGTGACGATCAGGATCAGGTTGATGCCGCTGGAGAAGGCGTACAGACCCATTTCGTCGAAATAGTCCAGCGTGGTGGAGAGGATGAAGCCCTGAACGCACAGCAGCATGAACAGGCTCAGCTCGCGCAGGCAGGTCATGAACGGCAGCAGATAGCCGCTGATGATGGAGGACTTTTGAATGGGGATGATGATGCGGGTCATCCGCTTGCTCCACGGAATGTCCTGAATGATGGCGGCCTCTTCGATCTCGCCGGAGAGCTGGAGCATGGAGTTCAGGCTGGCCCGGCTGGCGAAGGGGATATATTTAATGGTGCCGACGATGATGAGCAGCGTGTACGTATTGAAGAGGTTAACGTACCGATTGGAAAAGAGAACGAAGAACGCCACGCCCACGGCGATGGAGGGCATCAGATACGGCAGGAAGGCCACCGCGTTGACGTAGTTCGCCCATCGGCTCCGCCTCGTCTTGGATACGGCGTAGCCGATCATGGTGCCGATGGTGCCGGCCAGCAGGGAGCAGCACACGGACACCAGGATCGTTCCGCGGAAGGCGTGCCAGATGGTCTCGTTGTGCAGGATGCCCTTCTGGCCGTACATTCCGTTTTCCGTGATGTTCTCGTCCGTCGTCCACCATTTGACGGTCAGGTTGTCGGCGTCTCCGGTGTATAGGAAGCTGTAATCGCCCGGGTTGGGCAGGAACGTTTCAAATGCAAAGGAGACGATGGGGAAGATGCTGGTGAAAAAGGTGATGACGATCAGCACGGCGGCGATGATGTGCTTGCCCGCCCGGCCCAGATTGATCTTGGAGGTCTGGCCGGACTTGCCGGTGACGGTGGTGTAGTTCTTCCGGCTGCGCAGGCTCATCTGATTCAGGAACATGATGGCCACGCCGAAGATCATCATGATGATAGCGAGGATACTGGCCTCGCCGGTGTACTTGGAGTTCAAAGAGACGTACTTGGTGGCGAGGGTGGTCAGGCCCAGATAGTGGGGCACGGGATAGGAGCCCATGGAGCTGCCGAACACCAGCAGGATGGTGGAGAGGATGGCGGGCTTGACCATGGGCAGCGTGATCTTGAACATGGTCTTCCACTTGGGCGTGTCCAGGATCGTGGCGGCCTCCTCAAGGTTGGCGTCCATGTTGCGGAAGATTCCACCGATAAGGATGTAGGCAAAGGGAGCGTAGTGCAGGCCCAGCACCACAAGGCTGGGGAACAGGCCCTTGCACCACCACAGCGGCATCTGCACGCCCAGCGTGGCGGCCAGCAGGCCGTTGGACGTGCCGGTGACGGCGTTGGAGTTGAACAGGTTCTGCCACACCACGGCCAGCGTCCACTGGGGCATGATGTAGGGGAAGATGAAGATGGAGCTGAGGTATTTGCGGCAGGACAGGTTCGTGCGCGTAATGAGGAAGGCGAACAGCCCGCCGAACACGATGGCCACCACGCAGGTGCCCACCGCCAGCAGCACCGTGTTGATGAGCGGCATCCACAGGTTGCTCATGGCAAGGCGGCTGGTGAAAAGGTCGATGTAGTTGACGAGGGTATAGCCGCTGGCCTGACCCGTCAGGTGGGCGTCGATGGTGCCCGCGTGGATCTTGAAGGTATCCTGCACGATGGCGACGATGGGGGCGACGGTGGTCACCGTCAGCACGATGCCCATAATGAGCAGGATGACATTATGGGGCTTTGAGAAGTAGGTTTTGATCCTGTTGAGCCGGATCGTGGACCTGCCGGTGCTCACAGTAGACGACTGGTTCATAGATGACCATTCCTTTCCCAGACTTGTGCGGGCCGCGGCAGGACCGCTCCCACAGGACCGCCAGCGGCGGTGTGCGAACCAAAAAACGCTGGATTTTTCTGGATTTTTGGAGAAAAAGCGCCCCTGACGGTCATGAAAGCACCCGTCAGGGGCGTTTTTACGCGTGAGTCAGCGTACCGCGCCGGACGATCAGCCCGCGCTGTACTTGGTCAGCAGCTCGATCCAGCTGCCCACGGTGAAGGCCACGGAGCTGCAGTACTCGGGATCCTCGAGCACCAGCTTGCCCTGATTGGTCCACCACTCATAGCCGTGGTCGTCCTTGGCGGGGAAGGTGTCCACGCCATCCACGTAGCCGCCCTTCTGGTGGCCGTAGGTCGCCTCGATGGCCTCAGCGACGGTGGGGTTGGAGGAGTAGCCGCCCATGTCCTTGCCCCAGGCGGAGAAGCCGTCCTCGGTGCAGGTCATGTAAGCGATGAAAGCGCAGGCGGTCCAGGGCAGGGGAGAGTTGTCGGTGACGAACAGATAGTGGCAGTAGCCGAAGCCGCCGATGCCGGTGTAGCCGTCCTGATAAGCGGCCACGTTCACGTTGTTCACGGAGACGGTGGCGGACTCCTCAACGGAGCGAAGCTTGGAGTACACCAGCAGGCCGAACTGATCCGTGGCGGACTTGTCGACCAGCGTGTTGCAGATGGGGCCGTCATCGGTCTGGGCGTTGTAGCTCTCGACCCACAGCTTGATCCACGCCAGAGCGTACTTGCCGTTCTCACCAAGGCCCAGATCGCTGGCCTCGGAAGCCATGGCGTCGATGGTGGGCTGGAAGTAGGCCTGCTCGTCGGCGGACAGCGCGTCAAACGCCTCCTTCAGCCAGCCGGCGTAAGTATCCTCCGTGAGCATGTACAGGAAGTTCTTGCCCACGATCTCGGAGTCGATGTCCATGTACAGGCCGTGCTCGCCCTCGGCCACGAAGTCCCAGCAGTTGTCATAGGTCTTGGAGCCGGTGTTGTTGTACATAAAGACCTTGTTCAGGGTCTGCAGGGGCAGGAAGCCGGTGTACGCGTCGGCGGTGGTGCCGTTGGCGTCGGCCCAGTCCTTGGGGATGAAGGTATCCAGCACGCCGGGCTGGACCATCTTGCTCTCGATCTGGTTGCCGTCCTGGATCAGGGTCATGGCATAGGTGCCGGTGGGCTTGAGCGCGTCGGCGGTGAGCTGATCGAAGATCTTGTTGTTCTTGGGCTGCTGCCAGTCGTACTCCATGTTATAGCTGGGGTCGATGGACTGCAGATACTCGATGAACAGAGGCAGAGCGGTCTTGCCGCGGCTGGAGTTGCCCACGCCGTAGAACGTGGCGCCGTTGGATTCCTCGATGGCCTTCTTGGCCAGCTCCTCCAGCGTCATGCCCTCGGCCTCGGCGATGATCTTCTGGGTGGCGGTCAGCTCGGCGGCAGGCTCGGCCGGAGCGGCGGAGCCGGAGCCGGAAGCGGAACCGGCGCTTGCGGCGGGAGCGCTGGAGCCGCCGCAGCCGGCCAGCAGGGCCGACGTCATGGCGAGGGCCAGCGTCAGTGCAAGAAACCTCTTCTTCATAGGGTGATGTCCTCCTCCAAAATATTTTTTGGTGTTGCGTAACAGAAACTTACTTTGCGTCAGCTTCCAGTTCTATTTTACAGGCCGGAACTGAAAATATCCACTGGACAAATCTGCTGTTATTTGTGAAATCCCAATATTTTTGCACAAACTGCACATCAAACCCGCCGCGCCCGCCGCGCCAGGTGAGCGATCTGCACAGCCGCGCTGCCAAAAAAACGGCGGCGCGGACAGGAAAATTGTGGATTCTGCTGGCGCGGGAGAAAAATTTACGTAAATCCGATGGCGGGAAACGGAACCTTTCAAGCGGCGCGGGCGGGACGGCGGCGCTGGGAATTCGGAAAAAGTCAAGCATTAAATGCGCACAATTTTTCACTTCTTGTTTTGTCTAATTTTGACAATCCAACATGGCCGCCGTCATATCCCATGGTCGGCAGCCTGTGTATTTTCCTGTTCAGTTCTCCGTGTTCCGCTCTGCTCACGCCCTCTCCCCTCGAATGTCTGCTGTGCTGTTTCTTCCTGTTACGCGCTCAGTCCGATCTCTCGCAGGCACTCCCGGAACATGACCTCACTGCTCTTGTACCCTAAGATTTTTCGAGGATAGTTGTTAATCCATTCCTCCGTGGCCGCGATCTCCGCCGCGCTGACCTTGGAGAAATCTGTGCCTTTCGGATGCCGCCGCCTGATCATGCTGTTGGCGTTCTCGTTGCTGCCACTCTCCCACAAGGAATACGGATGGCAGTAGTATGGTTGCCGCGCTGGCGCACAGGCCGTCGATCTTCGCCGTCACCGCCGCCGGGTGCTGTTCAAGCTGGTTGCCGATGGCCTGCGCTGCGAACACGTCGCCGCTGTTGATGCGCACCGTGATCTCGTCCAGCGCTCCCAGACCGGCCAGTTCCTCCGCAAACTGCTTCGGGGTCACCTCGTCGCCCCACCAGCTCGTCTGCGAAATGTCGCCGTAAAGCAGCAGCTCCACCTTGTTTCCTGCCTGATTGCAGAATTTCCAGAATTTCTTGTTTTCGGGCATTTCTGTTTTCCTCCTATTCTCCCGCCGTCTGCGCTTTTCCGATCTCGTCCACCTCGCGCTTGCGCTTGGCCTCTGTCATGCGCAGTTTGATGTTGCGGTTGTAGTCCCCGCCGGTCATTTGCGCCGTCTCCTCCTGCGCCGTGCTGAAACCGGCATCCACCCGCTTGATGGCGGCATCCACCTCCTGCACGGGGTTCAGGTTCGTCCGTGCCGGGCCGTTCCACGCGCAGGCCGTGTACGCCTTGCGCCGCGCCGGGTCGGTGAAAAAACCCGGCGCGTGGATACGCCCACGGGCGACCGCCTCTGCAAACCACTCCTCATAGACCGGCTGGCAAAAATCGTCCGTGAACCAATCCCGCTGCATACTACAGGTGCGCCAGAACTCGTTGAGTGCGCCGCGAGCCGCCGAATAGCTGGTGGTGAACTGCTTCATCATCACTTCCGGCGGTATCTCCAGCCCCGCGCCGATCAGGCGGATGGTGGCGTTCGTGAAGTCGTCGTACCCGGTGTTCGGGTGCTTCGGGTCTGCAAACTGCACCTCTTCGCCGGGGTTCAGGTCAATGATGGCCCCCGGCCCCAGCTCGATGCTGCTCTGGTCGGCGTTGTCGATCAGCTCCTCCGCCGGTATCATTTCTCCAAACGGTCTGCCGTCCGACGGGTTTTGTGACTTCACGAACACCGTGAACATGGCGCTGATCACCGCCGCCGTGATCTCCGCGTCCGTGTAGCGTCCAAGCTGTTTCAGGCTCTCCAGCACAGGGGCCAGCAGGGGAACGCCCCGCCGCTGGCCGATGCGCTCGCGGCTCATGATGTGCAGCACGTTCCGCCGCCCGGTTGTATCGCCGTAGGCTTCCACTCTTTGCCACGTCAGCCCCGCCGCGTCCACGGCGCTGTTGCTGCCCAGCGGATGCCGGTTGCATATCCAGTATGCCGTCACCATGCCGTCCGCTGCCGTCCGCGTCGGTCTCCACGCCCTGTACGATGCTCTGTACCTCGTAGCCCTGCACCGTGCAGGGCATCAGCCTGTCAAAGCCGTCCGGGCTGCATACTCGGTCTGCCTCGATCAGCCGCACACGCAGGTCATACGGCGCTCCCGCCTGATGCTTCATAGGTAGCAGGGCAATGGTGTCGCCGTTCATCAGGTAACTCAAAAAGGCGAGCTGCTGGAGCTGATAGAAGTTGTCCATCCTCTCCGCGTCGCATACCGGCGTGTCCGCCCACAGGGCGAACTCCCGCACGAACTGCGCTTGCAGCTTCTCCACCGCCGTCTCGTCCAGTCCCAGATAGTCGCTGTCAAGCTGCGGCGCAGGCATCAATCCACCCGCCACCACGTTCGTCCGCATGGTTTTCAGCGCCGCCGTTGCCGTTGGGATACCCATGTAAGCGTCTCGGCTCCGCTGCTGCAGAATGTCGATGTTGTCCTCGATGTCCTCCTTGGCGCTGCCGCCGTGGTACATCCAGCCTCTCATGCTCTTTTTCGTCAGGTTGGCTCCGTAGCTGCCGTACCCGCTTTTGATCACGCTCAGTGCGACCCTCGCCGCCGCCCGCTTCGCCGCGTGGACGGGAGCCATGGTCATGATCGCCCGGTCAAGGATATTCGGTTTCTTCATGTGCCCCCTCCTCATACGTCGCGGGCCACGGCACGATAGGCGCGGTTTCGTCCGCCGTGCTTATGTCTCTTGCCCAAGCCGCTCGCCTCCTCCTTTTCCATGCAAATAGATAAAAAATAGTAGAATTTTTCTCTCTGCCGCAAGATGATTTTAGGTCGGTTGAGGGATTAGAAAACGCCGGAAACCCGCATAAACTCTATGTTTTTGCGTGTTCTCGGCGTTTCTTTTATCGCCTGTGTTAGTGGTGCTTTTTCGGTAAATGGTGCCCAAATGGTGCCCAAATCCCACGCGGGGCTATAAAACGATATAAGAAGCGGTAAAGAGATACAGCGGTTAAAGCTCTAAATCGCTGCTCTTTTTCTTTGCCGCGCTCTTTGCTTTCTTCGGCTCGGCTTTCTCTGCCTTTGCCGGGTCAGCCTGTTTGACCGCCCCATGATAAGCGTCTAAGACTTCTTTCTTGCGTTCAAGCCGCACGTCCACATAACGGGCGGTAACAGCTTCAAAGTTCATAGACAGCCCAAGCGATACGCCGATACCCGCAAGCGTATGTCCTAACACTTCGCCTACGGTGTAGAAGTCGCCTGTCAGTTGGTGCATATTCGTAGCCGCCGTATGGCGTAAATCGTGAAAGCGGATATGCGGCATATCCAAATCTTCAAGCAGCTTTCCAAACTGGGAAGATACCCACGACGCGGAGATAGGGGAACCGTCCGGCTTCGCTACAACAAGGTCATTGTCATAGTATGGTTTTCCGTCTTTTTCTGCCTGTTCGCGCTGCGCTTCCTGCATAGCAAACTGTTTGAGGAAGAACGGGCGGGCAAGCTCTGTGATAGGCAGCTTTCGCCCGTTGGATTTCGGCGGTGCCATTTCCTCAATGACTTTTGTTTTCGACGGCACCTTAAAGGGTAGCTGCTCGGAAACGTCAAAGGTGTTGTTTTCCAAATCCACATTACGCCAGCGCAAGCCCAGGATTTCAGAACGGCGCATACCGTAAAGCCCGCCTAAGATAACGGGCATTTCCCAAACGGTACCCTCGACGCGCTGCATAAGGGCTTTTACCTGTTCCGGCGTATAAGGGTCGGGGGTCTTGTCGCTCTTTCCAAACTTCGTAAGCGTGTCCTTTGCTGCGTTTGTTTCGATATAGCGGTATTTGCGGGCATGGCTCAACGCCACGCTCAAAACACGCTTTGCCC
>ENA-UESD01001909-UESD01001909.1-human-gut-metagenome-genome-assembly--contig:-NODE-1909-length-15830-cov-3.759411_pt1 | contig 15830 bp, 15 predicted proteins | sample MGYA00242985_ERZ507986 | MGnify/ENA primary metagenome ERZ507986 (study PRJEB26167, sample SAMN06115408) | human gut metagenome | host: Homo sapiens | place: China:Guangxi | collected 2016-04-06... | reverse complement strand
CGGCAGTCAGGCCAGTCTCTAGGTTTACCAGCACGCCGATCTTGCCGCCAGCGTGGACATAGGGCACGGAGATGCCATCGGTAAAGAAAGCAAAGCGGCGGACCTTGATGTTCTCGCCGATGACGAGCACCATCTCCTGCTGCTCCTCCTGCACGGTGCGGCCGTTGCCGTAGGAAAGGGCCATCAGGGCATCCAGGTCGGCGGGCTTGTTGGCGGCCACAACGGCGGCCACGCCCTTGACGAAGTCCACGAACTTCTCGTTCTTGCCCACGAAGTCGGTCTCTGCATTGACCTCGACCACCACGCCGACGCCGTTCACCACGGTGGCATAGGCCATGCCCTCGGCGGCGATGCGGCCCGCCTTTTTCTGAGAGGCGGCCAGACCCTTCTCGCGGAGGATCTCCACGGCCTTGTCCATGTTGCCCTCGGCCTCAGTGAGGGCCTTCTTGCAGTCCATCATACCCACGCCGGTCATCTCGCGCAGGGTCTGTACGTCTTTTGCAGTGATTGCCATGATCACATTACCTCCATCTCAAATATCAAAAGGAGCGCCCGCCCGCGCGGGCGGGCGCTCTCAACATCACGGTTTGGGGCCGGAATTACTCGGCGGCCGCTTCCTTCTCAGCGGAAGCCTCGGCAGCGTCCTGGCCCTGCTTGCCCTCCTGGATGGCGTTGGCCATCACGCCGGAGATCAGCTTGATGGCGCGGATGGCGTCGTCGTTGCCGGGGATGACATAGTCGATCTCGTCGGGATCGCAGTTGGTGTCCACGATGGCTACGATGGGGATGTGCAGCTTGCGGGCCTCATTGATGGCATTGCGCTCCTTGCGGGGGTCAACCACGAACAGCGCGCCGGGGAGCTTCTTCATCTCGACCACGCCGCCCAGATACTTCTCCAGCTTGGCGATCTCGCCCAGGTGCTTCATGACTTCCTTCTTGGGCAGCATGTCGAAGGTGCCGTCCTCCTGCATCTTCTTGAGCTGAGCCAGACGGTCGATGCGGGTGCGCATGGTCTTGAAGTTGGTGAGCATGCCGCCGAGCCAGCGGGCATTGACATAGTACATGCCGACGCGGGAAGCCTCTTCCTTCACGGCGTCCGCAGCCTGCTTCTTGGTGCCGACGAAGAGGATGGTCTGGCCATTCTCTGCGAGGGTGCGCACGAAGTTGTAAGCCTCCTCGAGCTTTTTGACGGTCTTCTGCAGGTCAATGATGTAGATGCCATTGCGCTCGCAGTAGATGTACTCCGCCATTTTCGGGTTCCATCTGCGGGTCTGATGACCGAAGTGGACACCGGCCTCGAGAAGCTGTTTCATAGATACGACTGCCATAGTTTTTTGTTTCCTCCTTTAATTAGTTGCTACCTCCGGGGGCGTCAATTGTGCCCGACCAGGCCGAAGCCACATGGTCGCACATCGACCCCCGTGCGTAATGCTCTGGTATTATACCAGAGAAATCCGGACAATGCAAGAGCATTTGCCCGGATTTTTGCCGTTTTTTCAGGCTGTCAGAGATAATTCTGCCGCTTTTCCCGCCGGCGGCGCGGCTGCTGCGCCGCGACCTCGGCGAGAATGATATCCTCGCCCAATCTGGAGATGGATTCCCACGGCAGAATGTAGTCGTCATCGCCGCTGAGCAGACCGCCGAGCTTTTTTTGTCCCGGCACGATCAGCGACACAATCTTGCCCTGCTCCAGATCGATCTCCGCGTCGCAGACATAGCCGAGCCGCTGCCCGGTGGTCAGGTCGATGACTTCCTTGTATCGCAGATCGGACAAACAGCATTTCATGGTAATCCCTCCGCAGCATTTTGGTATCAGTCTATGGCGTCGGGCGGCGGTTTATGAGGGGAAGATGTTCTTGCGGATCTTGCCGAGCGCATTTTTCTCCAGGCGGGACACCTGCGCCTGGCTGATGCCGATCTCACCGGCGACCTCCATTTGGGTCTTGCCGGCGTAAAAGCGCAGGGAGAGGATCTTCTTCTCGCGCTCGTTGAGGTCGGAGATGGCGTTCGAGAGCGCCAGATGCTCCAGCCACTGCTCGTCCGTGTTTTTCGTGTCACCGACCTGATCCATGACGCAGATGCTCTCGCCGTTGTCGGTGTAGATCGGCTCGTAGAGCGAGATGGGGTCACTAATCGCGTCGAGCGAGAACACGACGTCCCGCCGCGGGATGTCCAGTTCCTTTGCGATCTCGTCAAGCGTCGGCTCGCGGCCAGAGGCGGCAGTCAGGCGCTCTTTTGCCTGCAGGACCTTATAGGCGGTGTCGCGCGTGGAGCGGCTGACGCGGATGGGGCTGTTGTCGCGCAGGTAGCGCCGGATTTCCCCGGAAATCATGGGCACGCCGTAGGTGGAAAAACGTACGTCGTGGTTTTCGGCGTCAAAATTGTCGATGGCCTTGATCAGGCCGATGCAGCCGACCTGAAACAGATCGTCCACGTTCTCGCCGCGGCCGATGAATTTCTGGATCACGGACAGCACCAGCCGGAGGTTGCCGGCAATGAGCTGCTCGCGCGCGTCAGTGTCGCCGTGCTTTGCGCGGATGAGCAGTGCCCGGCAGGCGTCGCTGCTCAGGACTTTCAGGTCGGCCGTGTTGACACCGCAGATCTCGACTTTTCCAAGCATAAAAAATTCCTCCCATCCGGTACACCGTAGTGTTTCCGGGTGGAAGGAATTTGATACATCGGCAGATTACTGCTCGATAGCCTTGCTTTCTCTCTTCTTGGCAATGGCCTTCTGCAGCCAATCCTTGCCGTCCACATAGCGGGAGACGATGAAGGACACAACATAGTCGCCGGCGGAGTTGACCATGGTCGCCGGAGGATCGACGAGGTTGCCGATCGCCAGTGCGATCGGGTAGGCAACAGCCAGCTGGTCGGGGAAGAAGATCGTGCAGACTACCAGCTCGCCGGTACCGCCGCCGCCGGGGATACCGCTCATGGCCACGGAGGAGAACACCGCCACGATGATGGCCAGAATGGCCTTTTCCGTCGTGAAGTCCAGTCCGAACACGCCGAACAGGAACGCGACCTTGATGATGGCGCTCATGGCCGAGCCGTCCATGTGCATGGTGGCGCCCATGGGCAGCACGATGTCCGTGACATCCTTGCTGATGCCGGTCTCATCGGCAACTTCCATGTTCGTCGGGATGGTCGCAACGGACGAGCAGGTACCGAACGACACCGCCGCCGGGCGGAACAGCTTGGAGAACATGATCTTCGCGCCGCCCTTGCCGCCGCCGAACTGGGCGTAGATGGGGAAGAACACGAACATGTACACGAAGCTCATGACGTAGTAGATAATGAGCGTGCGGCTGTAGTCGGCGACCAGCTCCGGGCCGTAAGTAGACACCAGATTGGCAAAGAAGCCGAAGAAGCCGATCGGGGCGTAGTAGGTGATGAGCTTCACGGTCTTCATGATGCAGCCCGTGATATCCTCGAGCACCTGCGCGGTCTTTGTCTCGGGACCGCCGTTCATCTGGATGCCGAAGCCGAACAGCACCGCCGCAACGATCAGCGGCAGGATGGCCTTACGGCTCAGCAGCTCCATGAAGTCGGGCTTGGTAAAGAAGTTGACGATCATGTCGCCGAAGCCCAGCGTATCGCCGATCTCGCCTTCCGTGATGGTGTAGTGACCATCCACGAGCGGGAAGATGCGGCAGACGATGTACATGATGACACCGGCGATAGCGGCAGTGACCAGGAACGTTGCGATGGTCACACCCATGATCTTACCGGCGCGCTTGACACTTTTCATATTGGCGATGGCAGATGCGATGGAGCAGAACACCATCGGCACCACCACACAGAACATCATGTTGATGAACAGTGTACCCAGGAATTCGATCTTTTTGCCGAAGTTCGGGGCGAACGCGCCCACGAGACAGCCGGCGACGATGCCGGTGAGCATGAAGATCAGGAATCCGTAAGTCTTAAAGAAAGACTTGGAACCGTTTGCCTTGGCCATAAATGCAACACTCCCAGTGTGTAGATTGCGCCGTAACAGCGCTTTGGTGACAGTATATACAATTCACCGTTGCAATAATTGTACAAAAATGCTATCATATATTGCAAAAGATGCTTTTTTCGGAGGCGAGCCATGCAGCAGACCGATTATGAGCGCAGGGGATACCTGCATGAAGATTTCCGTCTGTTCCACCTGAGCAGTGCGCTGGCGGAGGACACGGCATTCCACTATCATGAATTTCACAAGCTAGTATTCTTTCTGGCCGGGCGCGGGAACTACATCGTCGAGGGGCGCACGCACGTGCTGCGGCCGTATGACGTGGTGCTTGTGCGGCAGGGGGCGATCCACAAGGCGCAGATCGACCCGAGCCAGCGCTACGAGCGCGTGATCCTCTACATATCGCCGGAATTTCTCCGCGCACAGTCCACGGCCGCTTCGCAGCTGGACGCCTGCTTCCGTCTGCCGGCCGATGGGCAGAGCTTTGTCCTGCGGCCGGAGGCAGGGCGGCGCGCAGCGCTGCTGCGCACGCTCGATGCGCTCGAGGAGGAGGAGCGGAGCACGGCCTACGGGCACGACCTGCTCGCGCGGGCGCAGATGCTGCAGCTGCTGGTCATGCTGGGCCGCGGGCTGGATGACGACGGCTTGAACTACGCCCCGTCCGAGCACTGCAACGAGAAGACGGCGGCCATTCTCGAATACCTCAACACGCACCTGACCGAGGACGTCAGCATCGATGCGCTGGCGGACACCTTTTACCTCAGCAAATATTATATGATGCGTATGTTTCGGGAGGAGACCGGCTTCACCATTCACGGCTACCTCACGGATAAGCGCCTGCGTGTGGCGCGCGACCTCATTGCACAGGGCATGCGCACGACGGACGCCTGCTTTCAGTGCGGCTATCATGACTATTCCGCCTTTTCACGGGCGTACAAAAAACGGTTTCAGGTCAGCCCGCGCGCCGATCTGACGAAAGGAGCGAAGTAAGCCATGCAGCTGCACGCACAGTATTATTACCAGCAGCTTCCGCCACAGGAGCGCGCGGCCTATCACGGCATGCTGACCTGCCTGCGGGAGCTGACGCCGTCGGCGCGCATCCCGCGCCTGCCGATGGAAACGCTCAGCACGCTCTTTTTCCAGCTCCGGCTGGATCATCCGGAGATCTTCTACGCCGTTGGTTTTTCGTGCCGCGCGGTGCCGGAGGCGGCGTTTGTGGAGTTCTGGCCGGAGTACCGGTTTGAGAAAAAGCGCATCCGGGAGCACCGGCAGGCGATCGAGGCGCGCGTGACGCGCCTGCTGCGGCCGCTGCGCAGTCTTCCGCCGGCGGAGCAGGAGCGCGCGATCCATGATTTCGTCGTGGAAAACGTCCGCTATGATAAGCTCGAAAAGCCGTATTCGCACGAAGTCATCGGCCCGCTGACCAACGGCGTCGGCGTGTGCGAGGGCATGGCCAAAACGGTCAAGCTGCTGTGTGACGGGCTCGGGCTGCCGTGCATGATCGCCGTCAGCGACCGGGACCGCGCCAATGGCGAGCGCTACCTGCACGCCTGGAACATCGTCCAGCTCGGCGGGCAGTGCTATCATCTGGACGCCACGTTTGACAATTCCCTCAGTAAGTACGGCACGCGCTATGACTATTTCAATCTCGACGATACAAAGATCTTCCGCGACCACCGGCCGCTGCTGTATCCGGCTCCGCCCTGCACGGACGGCGGGCAGTTTTACTACAAGCTGCAGCACCTGTCGTGGACGAAGCCGGAGGAGGCCGCGCGCCGGGTCGACCAGGCGCTGCGCAAGAAGCAGCCGGGGCTGGTGTTCCACTGGCGCGGCGGCTATCTGACGCGCGAGGTACTGGCGGAGCTGTGCCTGCAGATCGACGCGGCGGCGCAGGCGCGCGGCCGGGCGGCGGCCATTTCGGTCAACTGGCCGCAGGCGGTGCTGCAGGTGCGCTTCGTCGATGCGGCCCAGCCGGTGGAAACGGAGTCGCTTGAGGACATCTGAGGCTCTTCCATTCCGGGTAAAATGACGGAGCGGGTGGATGATTTTGCCGCGCATATGCATGGAACGGCGAAAATGTCTTTGCCTTCTTGACACAGCCCCGAGCGGCTTCTAAAATGAGCACAATACTAGGTTTTGCAGGGAGGAAGTCCAATGAAGAAGCCGTTTGTAACAGCGGAGCAGCTTGAGGACATCGCCGCGCGCTATCCCACACCGTTTCACCTCTATGATGCGCAGGGCATCCGCGAGAATGCCCGCCGCCTGAAAGCCGCTTTTTCGTGGAATCCCGGCTACCGGGAATATTTCGCCGTGAAGGCTACGCCGACCCCCGCCATCCTCAAGATCCTGCAGGAGGAGGGCTGCGGCTGCGACTGCTCGTCGCTCACGGAGCTGATGATGGCCGAGCGCATCGGCAGCGTCGGCGAGAACATCATGTTCTCGTCCAACGAGACCCCGGCCGAGGATTACCGCTTGGCGGCAAAGCTCGGCGCAACCATCAACCTCGATGATATTACGCACGTGGACTTTTTGGAAAAGACGATCGGCTATATCCCGAAGCGGATCGGCTGCCGCTTCAATCCGGGCGGCACGTTCTCGCTCGGCGAGTCGCGCGAGGGCTTTCAGGTCATGGACAACCCCGGCGACGCCAAGTACGGCATGACGCGCGAGCAGATCACCGAGGCGTTCCGGATGCTCAAGGCCAGGGGCGCGGAGGAGTTTGGCATCCACGCATTTCTGGCATCCAATACCCTGTCCAATGAATACTATCCCGCGCTGGCGCGCATTCTCTTCCAGCTCGCGGTCGAGCTGCAGCGGGAGACCGGCTGCCATATCGCGTACATCAACCTCTCCGGCGGCGTGGGCATCCCGTATCGGCCGGAGGAATCGGAAAATGGCATTGCCGTCATCGGTGAGGGCGTGCGCAAGGTGTACGAGGAGATCCTCGTCCCGGCCGGCATGGGCGATGTAGCCCTGTGCACGGAGCTCGGCCGCTTCATGCTCGCGCCGTATGGTCATCTCGTGACGCGCGCGATCCATGCCAAGCATATTTACAAGGAGTACATCGGCACGGACGCCTGTGCCTGCGACCTGATGCGCCCGGCCATGTACGGGTCTTACCACCACATCACGGTCATGGGCAAGGAGAATGCGCCCTGTGACCACAAGTATGACATTGTCGGCGGCCTGTGCGAGAACAACGACAAGTTCGCCGTCGACCGCATGCTGCCGCGCATCGACATCGGCGATCTGCTGGTCATTCACGATGCCGGCGCGCACGGCCTCGCCATGGGCTATAACTACAACGGCAAGCTTCGCTGCGCGGAGGTGCTGCTGCAGCCGGACGGCTCTACGCGCCTGATCCGCCGCGCCGAGACGCCGGAGGATTACTTCGCCACCATGATCTGGGACGATTGAAAAAGAAAAGATCCGGGGACAGCTGTCCCCGGATCTTTTTTTCGTTAGCTGTATGTAGGTCACATCACGCGCACGCAGTCGCGCGTGATCTCGTCGAGCGTGTGCACGCCGCACATGGCCATCGTGTCGCGCAGCTCGCTGCCAATCTTTTCAATGTAGGTTGCCACGCCCTGCGCGCCGTCGCCGTAGACCATCGGCACGAACGGGCGGCCGATGAGCACAGCGTCCGCGCCGAGCGCCAGCGCCTTGAACACGTCCGTGCCGGTGCGGATGCCGCCGTCGACGAAGATCTTCATGCTGCTGCCGACGGCATCGGCGATCTCCGGCAGCACCTCGGCGCTGGCCGGCGTCTGGCCGAGCACGCGGCCGCCGTGATTGGACACGATGATCGCCGCCGCGCCCGCCTCTGCGGCCTTCTGCGCGCCGCGCACGGTCATGACGCCCTTGACGATGAACGGCATACCCGCGTAGCGGATGATCTCCGCCAGTTCCTGCACGGATTTGCTGCCGGCCGGCGGCGTCATATTTTTCAGGAAGGGGAGGCCCGCACCGTCAATGTCCATGGCGACGGCCTTGCAGCCGCTGGTCCTGGCCAGATCGAGCTTTTCAAAGACCAGTTCCTGGTTCCACGGCTTGATCGTCGGCACGCCGACGCCGCCCGCGGTGCGGATGGCTTCCATCGCGCCCTGGAACACGGCGGCGTCCACACCGTCGCCGGTGAAGGCGGCGATGCCGCTGTCGGCGCAGGCGTTGACGAGAATGCTGTTATACTCGCGGTCGGTGTACTTTTCGCCGTAGTGCAGCTTCATCGCGCCGAGCGGAGCCGCGAAAAACGGGTAGCGGTACATGGTGCCGAACAGCTCCACGGCCGTATCGACGGGTTCGTTCGGGCAGATGGTGTCCATGTTGACGCAGATCTTCTGCCAGGCGTCAAAGTTGCGGATAAAGCCGCTGCCGGGCGCTTTGGCGCCGGGACCGGGGACCTGGTTGCCGCAGGCTTTGCCGTTGCAGACCGGGCAGGCTTTGCAGTACGGCCCGATGCAGGTACGTGCGCTGTCAAGAATCTCTTTGTACTCCATGAGGGTACCTCCGTATATCTTTTTCTGTATTGAAAGAGTCGTGGTTCAAACGCCGGTGCCGTCAAACGCCGGGATCATGTCGCCGGTCGCGGCATCGAGATCCTGATAAAAGCCGTCGGTGATCGGGCTGTCGATCAGGTACTGGTACATTTCTTCGTTTAGCTCCGGGGAGATGGGATGCTGCAGCTCCGGCCACTGCGCCAGATCGCCGACGGGTGTGTACTGGCTCATGAGGCTGAAAAGCACTTGGCCGGGTGCAAATGTCTGCCCGACCCAGTCGATGACGCGGCGGGTGTTTTCCCCCTGCTGCGGCAGGATAAGATGCCGTATGAGCACGCCGCGCTGCAGCATGCCGTCCTCGTCGAGCCGGAACGGACCGGTCTGGCGGTACATCTCCAGAATGGCGGCGCGCGCGACCTGCGGATAGTCCGCCGCGGCGGAGTAGCGCGCGGCCGGCTCCGACAGGGCGTATTTCAGGTCCGGCAGGTATACCTGCACGAGCCCGTCGAGCATACGCAGTGTCTCGACGCATTCGTAGCCGGAGCTGTTCCACACGACCGGGATGCCGAGCTCCAGCCCGGAGAGCGCCTCGGCGATCTGCCGCGTGTAGTGACTCGGCGTGACGAGGTTGATGTTGTGCACGCCCTCATCGCGCAGACGCAAAAAAATGCCGCGAAGCTGCGCGACGGTGATCTCTTTTCCGTGCTCTCCGCGGCTGATGGTGCGGTTCTGGCAGAATACGCACCGCAGGTTGCAGCCCGAGAAGAACACCGCGCCGCTGCCGCGTGTGCCGGAAATGCATGGTTCCTCGCCGAAGTGCGGCGCGGCCCGCGCCACGACCGGCGCGTCCGGCACGGCGCAAAAGCCGAATTGTCCGCCTGCGCGGTCGACGCCGCAGCCGCGCGGACAGATGGAGCAAAGTTGTGTCATAATGCCTCCCGCGCATGGGGTCTTGCGCGAAATCTATGGATTCTGTGGATATTATAAAGTTTTTTCATCCATTTCGCAACCATCTTCGGCATGTTTCATGAAAAGTTCAGAAATCCAGTGCGTTCCTGTGGTAGCTTTATTTAAAAGGGAGATTGCAAAAAAAGCGGCTTCGGGATAAAATAATAGACGTCAAAATAGAAAAAATATGTAAGAGGAAAGCACTATGGTAGACATCGTTTTGGTTGAGCCGGAGATCCCGAACAATACCGGCGCCATCGCCCGCACCTGTGCCTGCACGGGTTCGCGGCTGCATCTGGTCAAACCGCTCGGGTTTGACATTTCCGACCGCGCGGTCAAGCGCGCCGGACTTGATTACTGGCATCTGGTCGATATCTCGGTCTATGAGAACATCGACGAGTATTTTGCTAAAAACGGCGATGAGAATCTCTGGCTGCTCACGACGAAGGCAAGCGTGAGCTATGTGGACGCCGACCTCTCGACCCCGAACGTGACGCTCATGTTCGGCAAAGAGACGCAGGGCCTGCCGGAGTGGCTGCGCGAGCGCTATGCCGACCATTGCCTGCGCATCCCCATGCGCGCGGAGGCGCGCAGCCTGAATCTGTCCAATACTGCGGCGATCCTGTGCTATGAAGCGCTGCGCCAGCAGAACATGCTCGGGCAGATCGATCTGAATGTCTGAATACCATATCACACGCCTGTGTGAAATCACAAAACAGGAGGAAGCAAGATGAACTACAACAAAATGACCGTCAGGGACGTCCCGCTTTCCGGAAAAAAGGTGCTCCTGCGCTGCGACTTCAATGTCCCGCAGGACAAAACGACCGGCGAGATCACGAGCGATAAGCGCATCGTGGCCGCGCTGCCGACCATCCGCTATCTGCTTGACAACGGCGCTGCCGTGATCGCCTGCTCGCACCTCGGCAAGCCGAAGGGCACGTGGAAAGAGAGCCTCACGCTCGCTCCTGTGGCCAAGCGCCTGTCGGAGCTGCTGGGCATGGAAGTCATCTTCGCCAAGGACATCATCGGCGAGGACGCCAAGGCCAAGGCGGCCGCGCTTCAGCCGGGCCAGCTCCTGCTGCTGGAGAACCTGCGCTTCGATCCCCGCGAGGAGAAAAACGATCCCGAATTCGCTAGGGAGCTTGCCTCGATGGCGGAGCTCTATGTCTCCGATGCGTTCGGCACGGTGCACCGTGCGCACGCTTCCACCGCCGGTGTCGCGGCGTATCTGCCCGCGTATGCCGGACTGCTGATCGAGAAAGAGCTGTCCGTCATGGGCAAGGCGCTCGAGGATCCGAAGCGCCCGTTTGTGGCCATCCTCGGCGGTGCAAAGGTGTCCGATAAGATCGGCGTCATCAACAACCTGCTCGAAAAGGCCGACACGATCATCATCGGCGGCGGCATGGCCTATACGTTTATCAAGGCGCAGGGCGGCGAGATCGGCACGTCCCTGCTCGAGGCAGACAAGATGGACTATGCGCTTGAGATGATCCAGAAGGCGAAGGACCGCGGCGTGAAGCTGCTGCTCCCGGTGGACACCATGGCCGGCGATCAGTTTGCCGCCGACTGTGCGCGCAAGGTTGTGCCGACCAATGCTATCCCGGCCGACTGGATGGGCCTGGATATCGGCCCGGAAACCATCAAATTGTTCACGAAGGCCGTCAAGGGTGCCGGTACGGTCGTCTGGAACGGCCCGATGGGCGTGTTTGAGTTCCCGGCCTTTGCCGCCGGCACGGAAGCCATTGCGGCGGCGCTGGCAGAGTCCGGCGCGGTGACGATCGTCGGCGGCGGTGACTCGGCCGCTGCGGTTGAGAAGCTCGGCTTTGCCGATAAAATGACGCACATTTCCACCGGCGGCGGCGCTTCGCTGGAGTTCCTGGAAGGTAAGGAGCTGCCGGGCGTTGCGTGCCTGCTGGATAAGTAAGTCGCAGAAAGGAATCATTGGATATGAATTTGAAAGAGAGAAAAGCAATCATCGCCGGCAACTGGAAGCTCAATAAGCGCGTGGCCGAGATCCCGGCCTTCACGCAGGAGCTGCAGGCGAATCTTCCCGCCGAGCGCTGCTGTGACGTGGTCATCTGCGCGCCGTATCCGCTCATTGCCGCGCTGGAGACGGCAGGGCAGGGCTGCCACCTCGGCGTCGGCGCGCAGGATGTGTCCGAGCACCAGCACGGCGCATTCACCGGCGAGGTGTCTGCCGAGCAGCTCAGCGACCTCGGCGCGCAGTACTGCATCGTCGGCCACAGCGAGCGCCGCAGCTACCACGGCGAGACCGACCTGCAGGTCAATGCCAAGACGAAGATCCTGCTCGACGACAGCATCACGCCGATCATCTGCGTCGGCGAGAGTCTTGCGCAGCGCGAGCATGATCTGACCGAGACGTATGTCGCCTATCAGGTCGCAGCGGCCTTCTCCGGCCTCACGGCCGAGCAGGCCATGCACTGCGTCATCGCCTATGAGCCCCTGTGGGCCATCGGCACCGGCAACACCGCTACGAGCGCGCAGGCGCAGGAAGTCTGTGCGTCGATTCGCGCCACGCTCGGCAAGCTCTATGACCTCGAAACGGCCAAGACGATCAGCATCCTTTACGGCGGCTCCATGAACGCGGGCAACGCGGCCGAGCTGCTGGCCCAGCCGGATATCGACGGCGGCCTGATCGGCGGCGCGTCACTCAAGCCGGTCGATTTCTCGAAGATCGTCGCCGCGACGGCGCAGGGAGCCTGCGAATGAGCAACGGGAAAGTCGCACTCATCATTCTCGATGGCTACGGCATCGGCGAGCCGAACGACGGCAACGCCATTTACATGGCCCAAACGCCGGTCATGGACGGCCTCCTGCAGCGCTGGCCGCACACGAAGCTGTCCGCTTCGGGGCTGGACGTCGGCCTGCCGGACGGGCAGATGGGCAACAGCGAGGTCGGCCACACGAACATCGGCTCCGGCCGCGTCGTGTTTCAGGATCTGCCGCGCATTACGAAAGCCATTGAGGATGGGACATTCTTTGAAAATCCGGTCTATGCAGCAGCACTGGACAACGCAGCAAACGGCAAGGCCCTGCATATCCTCGGCCTTCTGTCTGACGGCGGTGTGCACAGCCACATCCGGCACATCTTTGCCATGGTGAAAATGGCGCACGACCGCGGCATCGGGCGCGTGTACCTGCACTGCTTCCTCGACGGACGCGATGTTGCGCCCACGAGCGGCGCGGGCTATGTCCGGCAGCTGCGTGACTACTGCGCCGAACTCGGCACCGGAATGATCGCAACGCTGCAGGGCCGCTTCTACGGCATGGACCGCGACAAGCGCTGGGATCGCATCGAGGCCAGCTACAACGCCATGGTCTGCGGCGAGGGCATACAGGATCCCGACCCCGTTCATGCGATGGAGGCCAGCTACGCCGCCGGTGTGACGGATGAATTCGTCAAGCCCGTTGTCTGCGACCCGAACGGGCGCATTCAGTCCGGCGACAGCGTTATCTTCATGAATTTCCGTCCCGACCGCGCGCGCGAAATGACCTATGCGCTCACGCAGCCGGACTTTGACGGCTTCCGGCGCAAGATCGTTGCGGAGCATCTGCACTATGTCTGCACGACGCGCTACGATGAGAAGCTCACCGGCCTCCCGGTCGCGTTTCCGCCCGAGGAGCTGCACGATACGCTCGGCGAGATCGTCAGCGCCCACGGCCTGCGCCAGCTGCGCATCGCGGAGACGGAGAAATATGCGCACGTCACGTTCTTCTTCAACGGCGGTACGGAGACACAGTACCCCGGCGAGGACCGCGTGCTCATCCCGTCGCCGCGCGAGTATCCGACCTATGACCTCATCCCCGAGATGAGCGCTTTCAAGATCAAGGATGAGCTGGTCCGGCGCATCCGCACCGGTACATATGACATGATCGTCTGCAACTTCGCCAACTGCGACATGGTCGGCCACACCGGCGTGATGCCGGCCGCCATTCAGGCGGTCGCGTGCGTGGATCGCTGCCTCGGCGAGGTCGTCGCGGCGGCGCAGGAGATGGGCTACACGCTGCTCGTTACCGCGGACCACGGCAACGCCGACCGCATGGTCGAGCCGGACGGTTCGCCCAACACGGCGCACACAACGAATCTCGTGCCGCTGGTGCTCGTCGGCAGCGATCTGCCGCTGCGCCCGCACGGCCGCCTTTCCGATATCGCACCCACGATGCTCGAACTTATGCACATCGAGCCCAAACCCGCAATGACAGGCGAGAGCCTTATCGAAAAATCATAAAGGAGTATGAACATGAAGGATTATTTTGAAATTGTGGACGTCAGCGCCAGAGAGATTCTCGACTCCCGCGGCAATCCGACCGTGGAAGTGGAGGTCACGCTCGACGACGGCACCGTCGGCCGTGCGGCCGTTCCGTCCGGTGCTTCCACCGGCATCTACGAGGCCTGCGAGCTGCGCGACGGCGATAAGAGCCGTTACCTCGGCAAGGGCGTGCTCAAAGCCGTGGAGAACGTGAACGTCGAGATCGCCGAGGCGCTGCAGGGCATGAACGTGCTCGACCAGACCTCGATCGACAAGCTCCTCATTGAGCTCGACGGCACGCCGAACAAGACCCGCCTCGGCGCCAACGCCATCCTCGGCGTGTCCCTCGCGTGCGCGAAGGCCGGCTCGCTGGCGACCGGCCAGAGCCTGTATAACTACATCGGCGGCTGCAACGCCAAGACCCTCCCGGTGCCGATGATGAACGTGCTCAACGGCGGCGCACACGCCACCGGCAGCAACGTCGATATTCAGGAGTTCATGATCATGCCCGTCGGCGCCAAGAGCTTCTCCGAGGCGCTGCGCATGTGCTCGGAAGTGTTCCACGTGCTCAAGAAGGTCGTTCCGGCCTCCGGCGTGGGCGATGAGGGCGGCTACGCGCCGAATCTCGACAGCGACGAGGACGCGCTCAAGGCGCTCGTCAAGGCCATCGAGCTGGCCGGCTACAAGCCGTATGACGATTTCATGATCGCTATCGACAGCGCCTGCTCCGAGTGGTTCAACGCCGAGGACGGCTGCTATCATCTGCCGAAGCGCGGCATCGTCATGACCCGCGAACAGATGGTCGACATGTACGCCGACTTCGTGGAGAAGTACCCGATCATCTCCCTGGAGGACGGCATGGCCGAGGACGACTGGGAAGGCTGGAAAATGCTCATGGATCGCCTCGGCAAGAAGATCCAGCTCGTAGGCGACGATCTGTTCGTCACGAACGTCCAGCGCATCAAAAAGGGCATCGAGCTCGGCGCAGCCAACGCGGTGCTCATCAAGCTCAACCAGATCGGCACGCTGACCGAGACGCTCGACGCCATCCAGATGGCGCACCGCGCCGGCTGGACGGCCGTCGTCTCGCACCGCTCCGGCGAGACCGAGGACACCACGATTGCGGACATCTCCGTTGCCGTCAACGCCGGCCAGATCAAGACCGGTGCGCCGAGCCGCACGGACCGCGTGGCGAAGTACAACCAGCTCCTGCGCATCGAAGACGAGCTGTTTGACGTGGCGCAGTACCCCGGCAAGGACGCATTCTTCAGCATCAAAAAGTAATTTTCCCCAACCGGTATAAAAGGTGTTTGCGTGGGTGACAATACCCATGCAAACACCTTTTTTCTTGGAGGGAAACACGATGGAACCGAACAAGGACAAAAAACCGGAGAAGAGATCCGTACGCTTCATCGAAGGCAAGGGCTTCTACATAGCCCTCGTCCTGTGCGCAGCGGTGATCGGCGTTTCCGCCTGGTCACTGCTGTCGGGTACGAAGACTATGGACAGCGAACACGATCAGAACACGTTGCTGGAAGTGACGCCTGCGCCGACGATCCCTGCGCCGGAGACGGCGGAACCCACACCGGAGATGACACCGGAGATGACACCGGAGCCGGAAATTCCGGCCGAGGACGCCGCTGAGACGGCGGCGCAGGACAAGTATGTCTGGCCGGTAGACGGCGCTGTGCTGCGGCCGTATGCCATGACGGCGCTGACCTACGACGAGACCATGTCGGACTGGCGCACGCATGACGGCATTGACATCGAGGCCAAATACGGCACAGTTGTCTCGGCCATGGCGTCCGGCACGGTCACGAAGGTGTATTATGACGATCTGTATGGCACGACTGTTGTGACCGAGCGGGAGGACGGCCTGCGGTGCACGTACGCCAACCTGGAAACGATCCCGACGGTAAATGTCGGCGATCAGGTTTCCGTAGGGGATACCATCGGCTCGGTCGGCGATTCCGCCGGCTGCGAGTCGGCACAGGAGAGCCACCTGCATCTGTCGGTCGCGGCCTCCGGTCAGAGCGTGTCGCCGCTTGACTATCTGCCGCAAAAAAATTAAAAATTCGCCGCAAAACTTATTGACAACAGGAGCATTGTTTGGTACAATGCTCCTTGCGTCTGGCAGTTGGCGAGGCGCGAACAACA
>ENA-UESD01001889-UESD01001889.1-human-gut-metagenome-genome-assembly--contig:-NODE-1889-length-15964-cov-29.686096_pt1 | contig 15964 bp, 20 predicted proteins | sample MGYA00242985_ERZ507986 | MGnify/ENA primary metagenome ERZ507986 (study PRJEB26167, sample SAMN06115408) | human gut metagenome | host: Homo sapiens | place: China:Guangxi | collected 2016-04-06... | reverse complement strand
ACAGCAACAACGAACTCAACCGGACACTGAAACGTATTGCCGCCATTTGCGGAATTGAACGGAAGCTCGTCTTTCACTGCGGACGCCATACCTACGCCACCGAGATCACGCTTTCGCATGGTGTCCCGCTTGAAACCGTCAGTAAAATGCTGGGGCATAGCCGCATTTCCACGACGCAGATTTACGCCAAAGTGACCGATGACAAGATCGACATGGATACCCGGTCTTTAGAGGAAAAGATTGCCGGCCGCTTCTCCGTAGCTATTTAATCTATCATTGACAATCAAATTCACAACGATTATGGAAACGAATAATAAAGAGATAAAACGCCGCAGCACGTTCTCCCTGCTGTTCTACATCAACCGCACGAAAGTCCGCAAGGACGGAACATGTAAATTGTTATGCAAGGTAAGCATCGACGCCAAGTCGGCCCCGATCAATATCAACGCGTTTGTCGATCCATCGCTTTGGAATCCGGAAACCAAAAGGGCGAACGGACGAAGCGAGAACGCCCGAACGGTAAACCAGGCAATAGAGAAACTGACCGAAAAAATCACCGGACATTACCGTCATATTCGTAAAAGCCTCGGTTTCGTGACGGCCGAGCTGGTCAAAAACGCCGTGGAAGGAATCGGGCAGAAACCGTTCACCCTCCTTGCCTTGTTCCGCGAGCATAACGAGGAGTTCCGCAAGCGTGTCGGCGTGGATCGCAAGGAAGAAACTTATGAAAGTTACGAGAACTCCTATAATATTTTAGCCTCCTTCGTGAAAAAAAGGAAGGAAAAGGAGGATGTAGCGTTGCGGAGCCTTGACCGGGAGTTCTACGATGATTTTGAAATATTCCTGCGTACAGATCGTGAAATGAAACCCAAGACAGTACACGAGCATCTTTACCGGTTGAAAAAAATGACCAAGCGGGCTGTCAGTCAGGGTACACTCCGGCGCGACCCTTACGGGAAGCTGCACCCGGAACTGCCCCGGCGCAAGAGCCGCCATTTGAAACTCGAAGACCTCAAAAAACTGATGGAAACTCCCGTCGGTAAACCCAACCTCCAGCGGGTGCGGGACTGGTTTCTCTTCGCTACCTTCACGGGGTTGTCCTACGCCGACCTGAAACGCTTGTCCGAAAAAGACATCACGCAGTCGGACGACGGAACGTACTGGATACACATCCGGCGCCAGAAGACCGAAACGCCCTCGGCCATCCGCCTGCTGAACGTGCCGTTGCAGATCATCGAGAAATACCGCCACGAGCGTAAAAGCGACAGGATTTTCAACCTCTATTGCCGGGGGTATCTCATCAAGCTCACCAGAGAACTGGGACGGACATACGGCTTCGACATGACCTTTCACAAGGCGAGGCACAATTTCGGGACACATATCACGCTCTCGCTGGGTGTGCCTATCGAAACTGTCAGCCGCATGATGGGACACAAGAGCATTTCCACCACGCAGATTTACGCCAAAGTGACCGACCGCAAGGTGGACGAGGACATGAAACGGCTGAAAGAACAGACCAAAGGCCGGAAAATAAATCTCTACGAGGAGGACGAACCGGAAACGGCAGATATTATAACGGTAAACGGTTGAACAGTATAACAAAAATTGATAAATTTGTATGACTATGACGACAAGAGAACCTATCAGCATTGAAAACGGGCGGGTGGAAATCCACACGCCGGAGAACCGTGTATGGCTCACGCGCCACCAGATTGCCGACCTGTTCGGAGTCTTCGTTCCTGCCGTGGGGAGCAACATCCGCTCCATACTCAAAAGCGGCATACTCTGTGAGGAGAGGGTTTACCGCCGGGAGCGCAACCGTGACGGCGGTATTGTCGAGCTGTATTCGCTCGAAATGATCGCCGCGCTGGCTTTCCGCTTAAAATCCGGGAATGCCGAAGCCTTCCGACGGTGGCTTGTCCGAAGGGCCACGACGACCGCCGTCGTCTGGCAGCTCCCCGGCATGAACACGATATTGAACTGAAAAAGAAGAACGGCCGTGATGGCCGTTCTTCTTTTATACCCATTCCTGTCCCCCGATACATTTCTTCCGGGAATCTTCCAGAAATTTCTGTATCTCGGATTCCATGTATAGTACCTTGCCCTGAATCAAATAATAGGGAATGATCCGCGCCGTGCGGTATTCCTGCAATGTACGCCTGCTGATTTTCAGCAGCCGGGACAATTCCTCGTCGGTGACGAACCGCTCTCCCTTGAGTGTCCGGCCTCCGGAGGATTCCAGTTTATCCAGTGCCTTGCCGGCCTTTTCCAAACGCCGGAAGAGATCCGCCACACGCGGATCGTGCTTGTCGATGAAATAATGGCTCATAACGCGGCGGTATTAGGATAGTGCGACGATTGCAGCAGTTTCCCGACATCTTCCGGTTTGTAGAAGATTTTGTGACGGATGCGGCTGAAAGGCAGCAACCCTTTCTCCCGGTAGGTTTGCAGGGTACGTTTCGATATCCCCAGCACGTCACAGACATCCTGGTTGTCCAGCCATTTTTTCAAACTCACGTCCTCCTGCCTGCGGCATAACGCCTCGGCTTTTCTTTCAATGGCTTCCACGTGCCCTGCCAGCGCGTCGAAAGCCTTCACGTCCATACTTATTATTTCCATGTTCTGTTTCATTTTTTGTTTCCCGGATGCCCAAAAGTACACAAATGAACAGTATCTTGTTATCAGCCAGTGGTATATGGACGTATCCGTCTTAAAAGTGGCAGCGAGTGGCGCCACGTCCGGCGGAAACGATCCTCCGCCGATACGGGATCGGCACGCTCCGATACGCCAATCGCCCGTGAAAGGAAATGTTCGCGGGCGATTTATCATTCCATGCAGGGTGAGCCGTGAACCGACTTTCGCGAGCGTTCACGGCATATCGTTTTCTCCCCGTTTCTCTCCCATAACCTTTTCCTCTCTTTTTTTCATGCCGCGGAGCGCGGTATGGAAATCTGTTGTCAGTAGCAAAGGTAGTTACGGGGCTCACGCTGCTGCAAGATCGGGCCGCGGGGCGGTTTGCCGCAAAATCTTCCTCTTTCCCTGCGGGCGAGCGTATTTTCCGACAAAATCTTGCAGCAGCTATCCCCGACACCTTTTGATGCTACCGAAACAGATTCCATCCATACCGGCTCCGCTACGGCATAAAAAAAAAGTCAAAGGTTATGAGAAACGAAGAGAAAAATAAATGGAAACAGAAATCCTCCAACCTTCCACTTGGCATAAAGGCAAAGGTCGGGTTGGCGGTAAAGGTCGGGGCGGTGGCTTTGGGCTTCCACGTGTGGGGTATCGACTTTATTTGGGTCGTTTTGGGCTTCACGTTCTGTTATGACATCCTGCGGGGCATTTTCTCCTGCCTTGTTTCTCTCGTGGCTCTAACCGGCTTTTTCTATTTCCTATTCACTCACATCTTCTAAATTATTACAGGTATGACAAAGTACATTTCATTATTCGGAGCGACTACCACGGACACACGGGTGCAGGTAGTCAAGGAAAACCAGGTAATCATCGGTATCGGTGCGGGTGCGAGCAGAAAGCGTTACGTCGTTTACAAGGTGGAACACACCGCCCGTGGCTACGTGTACCACATGGTCGATACCGAAACAAAGGAAATCAGCCAAACGGACATTCTGCGACCCCTCTCGCAAACATTCGGTATCGGCAGGTACTACGACGACGTGAACCCCGAGTTCATGGACGCTTTCGAGGTGGCTTTGCTCGTGGGGCAGGCGGAAGAGCAAGCCACGGCGCAGGCCATCGCCGCCGCCAAAGAGAAAGCCGAGCATGACCGCATAGCGGAAATAGGAGCGCAGAGGTTACGCCGCATCATGCCCGAAGGGGTGCAGGGCGTAATCATCGCCGAACTCAACGAAACGGAATACACTGACCCCTCTTACGAGTGTTCGACCACCCGAAGCGTGCGTACCGTCATTCTCGGCTTTTCGGCCACCTCCCGCAACGGCTTCGGGGAGTTGAGAAAGGCGGCGGCCAATTTCCCGCAAACGGCGCACCTCTCCGAATACGACCCCAAGAACGAACACCGCTATCCCGTTTTCACGCTCGGCAAAAGTCCGAAATACGGGTGGAGTGTCTGCAAACTGGCCCACTACACCCGTGAAGGGTACATCGACAGGCTGGCATATATCGCAGGAAACGAGGAGAATATATGTCTGCCCGAGCCGAAAGACGAAAAACGGGCGGAACGCACTGAAACGAGCGTGCAAGGCGGGTTTATCATCGTGGACTATTCCGAGAAGGCGATAGCCGTATTCGGGGACACCAAGCCCGTCAAGGACGCCCTTCACGCACTCGGGGGACGCTTCAACGCACGGCTGACGCATGACGGGCAGAAGAGAGCGGGATGGATTTTCCAAAAGACCAAAGAGGACGAGGTGCGGCGGCTTCTCGGAAAGGACGAATAAATGTTGAACACGGGGCGGCTCGCCGCCCCACAATACCAAAAAATCATGGCACAAGGAACAGATTATTTCAAACTGACGATACAGAACTATCTCGACGCACGGGCACGGGAGGACGAACTTTTCGCACCCCGATACGCCAACCCGAAAAAGAACATTGACGATTGCTGCACTTTCATCATCAACCAAGTACGGCAGAGCGGTTGCAACGGGTTTGCCGACGAGGAAATATACTCTATGGCACTCCACTATTACGACGAGGAGGACATCGACATCGGCAAACCCGTCAGTTGCAAGGTAGTGGTCAATCACACCGTTGAACTGACCGAGGAGGAAAAAGCCGAGGCACGGCGGAACGCCATACGGAAGGCCGAGAGCGAAGCCTACGCCAAGTTGGCGAAAGCCAAGTCCAAACCCAAGAAAATCGAAGATAACAAACTAATGCCCAGTCTATTTTAGTTATGAAACCGAGAACAAAATTCCAACAGAACGTCGTGGCGGCAAGCAAACACCTGCCGCCGCTTACCCCCGCACAAATCGAATGGGGGTACAAGAACTGCACTCCTTATACTTCCGTTCTTTAAACTCTCAAAACTTTAAGGTCAGAGATTAAAAAAACAGTTCCCACACTGCCTCACAGTCCAAAACAAACTCAAAGAACACAAAAAATCCGCAAAAAGCCAAAAACAGCTTCCTGCGGACAAAGGTAATAAAAAAGTCGGATTATCGGTTTATGATATGCGTATAAATCTGTGTGCTTTCCAAACAGCCGTGTCCCAAAAATCGAGCGATATTCTCCACGCTCATGCCGTTCTGTAACAGATGTGTAGCTATGGAGTGGCGTAAAACATGGAAGTGTAGCCGCTTGCGTTTAATCTCTTCGTTATCGCATTGCTGATGTAAATAGTGCAAATCCACCGACAGGGTTATTTTCTTCTGCACAAAAAGGCGGTCATGCCCGCACCTGATTTGATTGCGGAAGTTGTAAATATAGTGCTGCAAGGCTTTGTACACATTGTCGCTCATCGGTACTATCCTGTCCTTGTAGCCTTTGCCCTGCCGTATAAAAATCGTTTTTCTATTGAAGTCTATTTCTGCGGGCGTAAGGTTGTATCCCTCGCTTAAACGCAATCCGCAGGCGTAGAAAAGTACAAAAACCAACTTCAACTGCTCCTGTTTGAGTTGCCTGTGTTCGTGGTCTAAATGCGGGTACAGGTGGTTGATAGCCTCTTGCAGCATTTTTATCTCTTCCACCGTAAAAGGTTCTATTCGGCGTATCCTTTGGGATTCGTCTATGGTAATACGGCGGTTGGTGGGAACAAGCGATGTCCGTGCTCCCATTTGGTGCAGAAACTCGCACAACTTGTCTATGGCGGTAAAATAATCGTTCAGATAGGAAGCACTTAACGTTCTGCCCTTAAACTTGGTATTGGGGCGGGTCTGTTGGCAGTCAAAAAAATCGTTGATGTGCTTTTGTTCGGCTTGAACAATGTGGGTAATGTCTTTGCTTTCAAGCCATAGAAAAAAATCTGTTACCCTATAACCGTAGTTACATACCGTTTCGGTAGCAAATCCCAACGTATCCAACCAAAAAACGTACTGTTCGTGTATTGCCTTAAAATGCGTGTTCATTGTTTTAGAACGGATTAAATTTTGTGATGTCTTCCGCCAGTTCTTCAATGTGGTTGGGCAGATACTCCTCCGTACTGATGATACTTTTATGCCCCGCCATATATTGGGCTTTACGCAGTCCGTATGTCCTTATCCAATATGTGATAAGTGAAGCCCTTATCTGTGCGAGGGAGACAAAGTGCCTGTCTATACGTTTGAGTGCTGTCGTAAGCTGTATCAATGCCCGTGTGGCGTGTTTTTCACTGTTATCCTGTCGCACAGGCAAAAACAATGTGCCGCTTTGGCTCTTGCCCGTCAGCAGGGGACGTATCCCGTTCATGTAACGTATCAGCGTACCTGTTTGCGTGGCGTGCAACGGCAGGATTCTGTCCCTGCCTCTTGTGGTGGTCTGTACCGTTACGGTGGCTTTGTACAGGTCTATATCTTCGGTTTGTAGATGTAACACTTCCCTTGTGGTCAAGCCCTGATGTATAAAGAACAGCAACATCACATGGTTACGGGTTTTGGTGTGACAGCTCTCTTTATAAAGGGTTGGACGTATGCCCGACAAGGATTTTTCTTCCGCCGCTTTTACATAGAGCTGATAATAGCTGTCGGCAAGTTCGGTCAGTTCTTCAGGAGTGTAGATGTAATGCAAACGCCGTTTTTTAACTCCCCGCAGTTTGATGAGTGCGGTGGGATTAAGACAGATAATCCCCTGCCCGACAAGACAGTCAAAGTAATGTCGCAGGGCGATAAGTCCGTGATTACTGCTTACGGCTTGATGGTTCTTATGGTGTTTTAGGTAGCTTAAATAGTTTAAAATGTCTTTCTTCTGTACGTTTATCGTATCTTGGTCGCCGTACCACGATATAAAAAGACTGACTTGTCTTGCGTATTCTTTTATCGTTACAGGGCTTTTGTCTTGCTGCTGTAAATAGTTTTTAAAATCTTCCATTCTCTTGGGTTGCATCTTTTCATTCATAAATTTCTTTTTTTGTGTCGTCCTACTCCCAAAGGCTTGTTATAAAGCGGTTTGCGGGTCGGTCATCGGGGATTGGCTTACTGTCTTACTGCCTGTCGCAGCGAGGGTATAATAATACTGTCGGTTTTTCCATTCCCGTTTGAGTTTTCCCTGCTGCCAAAGACGTTTTAAATAGCGGGCTTCGGTGATTTGACTTCTGCCTGTCAGGGTGGTAAAATCGGCTGGAATATATTCCCGGTCAGGACTTCGGGCTTCAAGTTCCAAAAGCAATTTAAGGGTATATTCCTCTTTGTCGTCAATGCGTTTACGCTTTGAGGGCTTTTGCGGTGATTCCGCACTTAATCCCGTTGACGGTTCTTGTTCGGATTCTGCTTTTTGCTCGGGTTCTGTCGGCGGATTCTGTTCTTTACGGTAAGCATTCCAGACATCTTTTAAAGTGGCTTGCATCTCCTGTTCGATACGTCCCTGCACCTCCTTTTGATTTCCGAAGTCCGTAAGTTTGTAAATAAATCCCTCCCTGTGCTTGTTTCCGCCTGCCACTTGGATGTATGAAAACAGCTTTAACTCCTGCAAATAGCGGTTCAGCGTGCGGGGGTGTATCGGTTTGGTCTTGCGTATATCCAAAGCGGTGAACTGTGTGGTCTTTGCCTGTTGCAGATACTCCGTAAGCCACTTGTAAAAGCCTCTTACGGACGTGCTCAGTTCATCAGCCCGCCTGAACAGCGTGTTTTTGAGCAGGGCAAACGCCATTTCAATATCCTGCGGATGGGTGCGGATAAATATCTCTCCTGTATCGGTGTCGGTCAGCCGTTCCCTTTGGTATTGGAAAAAGAAAGTGATCGCTTCGATAAAGTTAAGGAGTAGCAACAGCGATTTGCGGGGATAGGCTATATCTTGAGGCAGGTTTATCAATGTGGCATACGGATTGACAACACTGATGTTTTGCAGCGAGGCAATCACGCATTTTAAAAGGTGCTGGGCTCGGGCAATATCTTCGGTTCTTATCTGTCCCGCCCTGCACTTCTTCTGATACTCCATAACGGCAAGGTCTTGGGCGGGACTGTGGTTCAGGTGCAGGCAGAGAAACGGCAATCCGAGTTCTTCAAGATTTTTGTCCGAGTAGGCACAGGCTATCAGACAGAGTTTGGCTATCACTTCAAAGGTGGTGGAATGGAGCATTCCGTCTTTGTCCTTGGTGGCACGTGTATTTACCAGCCGTCCCTGCGTCTGGAGCGTTGCCAGCGGTTGCAACATCTGTGTCGTCCATTCCAAATCTTCGATAAAAAGGGCTTTGCCGTTAATATCCCCGCTGTCGAAGTAGTACAGGGCGTTTGCCGATATACGGCTGTGGAACGAGAACGAACCGTCGGGCATACACTCCGAGAGCTTTTGCAGGATATAACTTTTACCGATACCCGATTTTGCCAGACACAAAACCGAAAAGGGATTGGCCGACTTGTGCGACGCCAACGCCAAGAACAGGATAAGGGCGTTACGGTCTTCACCCAAAATGCCGATGGTGTTCAGTTGCTCCATCAGACTGCCCGACAGGTTCTTTTCCGAAAGAAAACGTACCGCTTTGCGTCTGTCTTCCTCGCTCGGAGAAAAAGCCTGTTGCGGGGATTTGCCCGTGTAACGTAACTGTTGCAGGCGGTATTCTTCCAACTGCAAGGTAAGGGTATAAAGGCTGCGGCTGGCTTCGAGGAGTTTCAGCCCCCATTTATCACAAAGGGTTCTTTGAAGTTTGTCGGTTTGGTTGTCATTGTATAAATCCAATGTGGTGCGCTGCGGCGGATAGTCATTGTACGTGATGCGGAGCGTGCAAACCATGCGTTCCACTTGCGACAAATCCACTCCGCCCAGCACATCAACCGTTAACAGGTCATCCGTATAGGTGATGAAACGGGAGTTTGTAATCTGTAAATTCTTCATGCTGTAATTGTTTAAATGTCAGGCACGAAATAACACAGATTATACGAGAAATGAAAATGAAGTTATTAACACAAGGGGATGACTGACAACCATTTCCCTCTTTTCTTCTGATGGTTTTAAGGGATTTTTTCGGTTCTATAAACGGGATTTTATTTCATTGAAAAAACATGTCAAAACAGCGTTCTGCTTTTATAGGGTTGCCACATTCCCTTTTATCCGATTACAGGAAAGCCCCGATAAAGAAAGCCCCTCTGTTCCTGCGGAGCGTGAAAGAAAGTAATCCCCTTGTTTTCAAGTCGTTTTAAATTACTACCTTTGCGTACAAATTATTGGAATGACATGGCGACAAATGGAGAAATAACAAAAGGAATCAGCACCCTTTACGACACGATTAACCGGATAATCGAAGAGGCACGTGCTGCGGTTTACCGCACCGCCAATATTACGATGGTCAGGGCATACTGGCATATCGGCAGAGTAATCGTCGAAGAAGAACAAAAGGGAAAAGAAAGGGCGGAATATGGCAAACAGGTTCTCAAACAATTATCCCAAAAACTGACTAAAAAACACGGTCGTGGCTTTGATGAAAGTAACCTGCGCCACATGCGTAACTTTTACCTCGTTTATCCAAAATGTGACGCACTGCGTCCTGAATTGAGTTGGACGCATTACCGCCTGCTTTTAAAGGTAGGGAACGGGCAGGCAAGGCTGTTTTACATGCAGGAAACCATAGATTGCAACTGGAGTACGAGAACGCTTGAACGGCAAATCGGCAACCTCTATTACGAACGGATGCTTATGAGCCACAATACCCAAATAGTCAAGGATGAAGCTGCCGAAAAAGAAATCAGGCAAGAGCCGAAAGACATTATCAAAGACCCTTATGTACTGGAATTTTTAGGCTTAAAGGATAATACGGACTTTAGGGAGAATGAACTGGAACAGGCAATTATAGATAAGTTGCAGAACTTCTTGCAGGAATTAGGCAAGGGCTTCGCTTTTGTGGGGCGCCAGTACCGACTTACCACCGACACGGGCAAACACTTTTATGCGGACTTGGTATTTTATAACTATATACTCAAATTCTTTTTAATCATAGACTTGAAAGCCGAACCGCTTACCCATCAGGATATCGGGCAGATGGATATGTATGTACGCTATTTTGAGGAAAAGATGCGGCAGGAAACCGATAATCCGACAATCGGGCTTATCCTATGTACCGAAAAAGACAAGACCATTGTAAAATATAGCCTGCTCAATGACAGCAACCAGATTTTTGCATCCAAATACATGCTTTATCTGCCGACAGAACAGGAACTCAAAAAAGAGATAGAACGACAACGGGTACAGATAGAGCAAGAAAGGAAACTGAATCAATAAAGAGCAAAACTCCTTGTCTTGCAGAAAAGAAAGCCCCCAAATAGAATTAGTCATGCAAGAACATGTCTTAATGAACGAACCATGGATAGGGCATGTTCTTTGGGGCTATCTGTAACGTATGAAAGCCCCCAATCACAAAAATAGAATCAGTAAATTTAAAAGTGTCAATTTTTGGCAGGGGTAATCTCTATTTATCCCCTTCTTTTGATGTCACGCATTTTTGTTAAAAGAAATACTTCTTGTACTTATCCTTATAGACCGACCTCTGAGTTGTTCAATAGCTTCATACCTGTTCCCTCCTTTAAATGGGTTGAATAAAGGAAATCCCTATAAAGAAAGCCCCAATCATCAGATTATAAAAAAAAGAGAAAAACGGACAAATATACATGAAAAACGAAGCATGACCCAATCCCTTAAAACCATCAGAAGAAAAGAGGGAAAACAAACAAAATACCTGTTGATAACTTTTTTTGTAAGAGGCGGTCAGTCCCTGTTTTTTTACTCCTTTTTTCTTTTGCAACAAAAAACCACTCCATTTGAAGCGTTCTTTTGTTTGTATAAAGATGTGTTTTTTTAATCTAATTCTGCTCTTAAAAATAAATCTTGTATTAAAGTTTCGTTTTCGCAGGTTTCTTTAAATGCAATTATAAAAGATTTTAGAGCATCTGGATTAGATGAATAAACACAAAACATATCTGCTTCGGGGTCAAACTTTATGATTTCTATTAGTTCAGTTTTTTGTTCTTCCAAAAATACTTTTGCTAAAGCCCCCCAATCATAACCGTTGCCCTCAAAGCCCTCATCTTCTCTTGCTTGGAAAATTTCTGCTTTGTATTCTCCAACATTCAAACATACCGAAACACTATTTTCGTGTTCGATCCAAAAGAATGGTTTTATTAACTCATTAAAATTATTAGTGTCCATATTGTTCCAATTGTTTAAAGAGTTCATCGCCATTGGCTTTTATACCGTCCCTGTACTTTGCAGGTATTTTATTACCAACACGTTCAAACCAATCGTTAAACGTATTTTTCCATTCTTTTACTTTGTCTTTTTTGATGCTCAAATTTGCATCGATTGGAAATCTTTTTGCAAGCATAATTAGTATTTCAATATGTGCTAAAAGAGCTTGCGTTGGTTTATTTGCTGTTTTTAACCATTCTGCATTTTCTTCAATTTGTTTTATAGCCAAATTAAAGTAGCGTGCATTTGCCATATCAGCCATTTCATTTCCATCGGGTGCTGTGCTAAATATTTTCATTTTTTATTTGTTTTAAGATTTACAGCCTACTTTTACTTTCTTTGGTTTTTTGTATATTTTATCTCGTAAATCGTCTAACGGATTTTCCGATGTCCAGCGTTCTTTTATTCGACCTCTGTTTCTATTATCTAATCCTGATTTATCTAATCTGGCTTTAATCGAATCAAAGTCTGACCAATCGTCAGCTCTTTCCTTCAAACGTTGTCTTATCAAAGCCCCTTCAATAGAGCGAGCTTGGTCGTGTGTAAGTCCGTCAGCCAATATTTCCATATTGTCGAACACTTTTGTTTTGCCGTGTTCTGCCATACGTTCTAAGGCAGTTCTGCTTGTAATACCATAATAAACTACCTTATTATCTCTGATAAGTTGATATACAAGCTCTCCACTTAGACCTAAAACATCAACCCAAGTATTAGTATCTTTCACATAAGCGTATGTATTAAATCCGCCCGCCAGCCCAATCGGGTCAGAAGAAATATATATCCCCATTTCAGGCGAGTAGTATCTGAATCGAGCATATCGGACGCCGCACGCCGAAAGGACTTATCACCTGCACCGAGTGCGGCCACACGTGGCAGAGCGAAAACGGAGAACTCACGGACAATCTGTTAGGGTGCGAGTGTCCGCACTGCCACACCACGCTGAAAGTGGAAACCACCCTGCGCCGCAAGTTCAACGATTACGAGTATTTGTGCATCGTAACCCGCTGCAAGGGTTTTCAAGTCCTGCGCTTCGTCTATATCGAGTGTTGGGCGAAAGTGGGACAGACACCCGTTTACACCCATATCGAAGCCGTACAGCGGTGGATTGCCCCCGACGGACGCTCCGCAACCTTCGCACGGCTGCGCCCGATGGGCTTCTTCGTTCACGGGTGGAGTTGGTCGAGCGCATTGGAACTGCGGGCGGAGAACGACGGGAAATACAACATCACGCCCACACGCATCTATCCCCGGCAACGGCTTATCCCCGAACTGCGCCGAAGCGGTTACGGCAAACAACTCCCCGATGTAACCCCTTTCGACCTTATCCACCTGCTGCTCTCGGAGAACAAGGCCGAAACGCTGCTTAAAGCGGGACAAACGGCACTCGTGCGATTTTTCGCCCGTTCCTCCCGCAATATCGCAGACTATTGGCCGGCCATCCGTATCGCCATCCGTAACGGGTACGCTATCGGGAAACCGACGGAATGGTGCGACTACATCGACCTGCTGCGATTTTTCGGGAAAGACCTGCATAACGCCCATTTCGTGTGTCCCGCAGACCTGCCCGCAGCGCATGACCTCTACATGGCTAAAAAACGGCGGCACATGCAAATGGAACGGCGGCAGGAGGAACGGCGCAAGGCGTTGGAACAGGAAGCCTCGTTTGTCAAAGCCAAAGGACGGTTTTTCGGAGTGGAGTTTTCCGACGGGGAAATCTGCATCAAGGTATTGGACAGCGTTGAAGCCATACGGCAGGAGGGCGAGGCCATGCACCATTGCGTGTTTACCAACGAATACTATCTGAAAGCCGACTCGCTCATACTCTCGGCCACAATCGACGGCAAACGTATCGAAACGATAGAGGTGTCCCTAAAACGCATGGAGGTCGTGCAGAGCCGTGGCGTGTGTAACAAGAATACCCCATACCACGGGCAAATACTGAAACTGATGAAGGGGAACATGTCCCTTATACGGAAACGAATGACAGCATAAAAATCGGGGCGGCGAAAGCCGCCCGCAAAAACAAAATAGAATGAACCAAATAGCATATAAATTCGTGTCGTGGGACGTTCCCGCACTCGAAAGCCTTGCAGGCTCAAAAGCGTACATATTACGCAAACGGCTCAATGACGGGGGAACGCTCACCCGTGAGGAGAAAGACTGGATTACCCGTGAGGTAAACCATAACACCTATTTCAAGGACTCCATTCCGCTTTTAGGGTATCGTTTCAACTTTGTCGATGTACTGAAAACATTCGTGGTAAAGCAGTACGGGCATTACACGGAATACAAGGGCGTGGACAAGACGAGCATACGCTCCATGTTGTACGGCAGAGTGGAAAGGATTGTCGAATTATAAAATCGGGGCGGCGAAAGCCGCCCTACAAAAAAAAATATAACAATGAAAATCATCTATAAAAGCTACATGGCACGCCCGCTCAAACCCTTCGGGGAGTGGGATTGGGAAGTTCGGGAAGCAGTCAAGACGGCCCTTGCGCTCGTCGAGGGGAAAAACGGGTTCAAAACCCATTCCGAGATATGGCGAAGGTGCAACCTCGTCATTACCGTGGGACACAACATCTACACCACGAGTATCGAGATACGACCACCCGAGCAGGACGTGATACGCCGCAGGAGCAACTGGCATAACGGCTACGCCTACTACTGCAACGGCGTGTTCTGGGCGAACATGAGCAGGGTTAGAGTGGAACTTGTCTGATTAAAAAATTTCGGGGCGGCAAAAGCCGCCCGTAAAAAGCGAGAATATGAAAACGAATGAAGTAAACAAGGAAATCTCCTATGAAACGCTGCTCGTAACCTTCGGCGAGGGTATCGGGCGGCTCAACACCATGTTCGACGACCCGCAGGTGTGGGGCGTTGCCACGCTGAAGCAGTGGATCGACGGGTATGAAACTACGCGCTTCACCGAAATCGACGACCGAACGGCGGTTATCACATCCGAATACAACATGGACAGCGTGAAGGAATGGCTGCAAAAGAACACACCGATTATCAACCTGGAAAAACGATAAAATCATGCGCAAGTACAAATTATTCATCGGCTACCGGCTGCTGGGAGAGTTTTCCGGTATATGGGAAGCCAAAAATTTCGCCGCTGAAAGCGGCATGAGCGGAATTTTCTCGCTCGTGGGAGAAAATTACCGGGACAGTTGGTACGAACCAAAAAAACAGGACAAGAAGTACATTTTGACCGGGAGAAGATCGTAAATGCGATCACGAAAGCGAACGGCAATGTGGAGCGTATTCACCAGATGAACCCGTACCAGATTGAAGCGATTGCAGATACGATCGCCGAGCAGGTGCAGGAGATGCCGCACGCGGTGAATGTGGAAGACATCCAGGATATGGTAGAGACCAGCATTATGGAGATGCGTGGTTATGAGGTTGCCCAGAAGTATGTCCGCTATCGCTATAAGAGAGAATTAACCAGAAAGTCGAATACAACGGATAACGGAATTCTTGCATTGATCGATCATATGAACGAGGAAGTAAAGCAGGAGAACTCCAATAAGAATCCTGTGATCAACTCTACACAGAGAGATTACATGGCAGGAGAGGTCAGCAAGGACCTTACTAAGAGAGTCCTTCTTCCGGAGGAAATCGTCCGTGCACACGAAGAAGGAATCATTCATTTTCATGATATGGACTATTTTGCGCAGAAAGAGCACAACTGTGATTTGATCAACCTGGAGGATATGCTCCAGAACGGAACTGTCATCAGCGAGACGATGATCGAGAAACCACATAGTTTCTTTACCGCGTGTAATGTGACCACACAGATCGTTGCACAGGTTGCAAGTAACCAGTATGGCGGACAGTCATTTACGCTGTCACATCTTGCACCATTCGTAGATGTAAGCCGTCAGAAGCTCCGCAAGAGTGTCATTGAAGAAAGAATAGAATCCGGAGAGGTTCTGGATGATGCGATCATCGACAAGATCACAGAGAGAAGGCTTCGTACCGAAGTACAGAGCGGAATCCAGACGATCCAGTATCAGCTGATCACTCTGATGACCTGTAACGGACAGGCACCGTTTGTGACCATGTTCATGTATCTGGACGAGGTTCCGGAGGGACGGACCAGAGATGACCTTGCGATGATCATCGAAGAAGTGATGAAGCAGCGTATGCAGGGTGGCAGCAACTGGTATGTGCAGCGTGGCATGGGATCTGGAATGCCGGATGTGCGTTCCGATAACTGGTGCATGGATATGTGCCTGTTAAATTTGCTCTGTAATTGCTGCACGCCTTGTTGATAATGAAATTTAAAGGGGAGAACCAATGGAGAAAATCATTTTAGCATCACAGTCTCCACGCAGACAGGAGATTCTGTCGCTGGGTGGATATGAATATGAAGTGTGCGTATCTTCGGCAGAGGAACAGATTCCACCAGAAGAATTGGAGAATCTGACACCGCAGGAGCTGGTTGAAAAACTGGCGCGTGTGAAAGCGGAAGATGTGTACCGCAGAAACTGCAGTAAGAATATGGAAAAATCAACGACAGATAATCAGGCAGCAGATACTGCACCGGTAGTTTCCGTAAAAAATGGAAAGGCAATGGTTGTATGGCAGTCCGATACTTATAATCTTGAGTCAATGGATGAAAGTGCTGTCAAAGACGATATGCAGGGAGAGAAGAACTTGTACTTTAGTTTCT
>ENA-UESD01001879-UESD01001879.1-human-gut-metagenome-genome-assembly--contig:-NODE-1879-length-16013-cov-3.881150_pt1 | contig 16013 bp, 6 predicted proteins | sample MGYA00242985_ERZ507986 | MGnify/ENA primary metagenome ERZ507986 (study PRJEB26167, sample SAMN06115408) | human gut metagenome | host: Homo sapiens | place: China:Guangxi | collected 2016-04-06... | reverse complement strand
AAATAATAAACATTTTTGCAGGTAATCACCTGATGCAGGCAGAAGCGATCCGTTTCCTTTCAAACGAAGTGCGGAAGGAGACGGATCACACTCGCCGGGGTCCGGGGGGCGCTTGCCCCCCGGGCAGGGTCAAGGGGCGGCAGCCCTTGCCGCCGGAGGCATCATCCCTACCCCGGCCACGGTTGCGCAAAGGCCCGGGGGGACGTACAAGCGAGCCATGCAATACAAAACAATACTCTTTGATCTGGACGGGACGCTGACGGACTCGGAGCCGGGGATCGTCAATTCGGTGAGGTACGCGTTGCGGAGCTTCGGGATGGAAGCGGAACCGGCGACGCTGCGGTCGTTCATCGGGCCTCCGCTGTACGACTCGTTCCGGGGCACAATGGGCATGAGTGACGCGGATGCGAAACGCGCCGTGGACACCTACCGCGTGTATTTCCGCGATAAGGGGATTTTCGAGAACGCTCCGTATCCGGGGGTGCCTGAAATGCTTGAAGTCTTGCACGCTGCGGGTAGGCGGCTCATCGTGGCGACCTCGAAACCGGAGGTGTTCGCCAAACGCATCGCGGAGCATTTCGGGTTTGCGGGGGCGCTGGAGGGCGTATACGGCGCGGATATGGAAGGGAAACGTTCTTCCAAAATCGACGTGATCCGCTATGCCATGCGGGAGCGGGGCATAACCCCGTCGAGTGCGGTCATGGTGGGCGATCGGAAGTACGACATCACGGGTGCGCGTGAGGCCGGGCTTGCGGACATAGGTGTGCTGTACGGCTACGGATCGCGGGAGGAACTCGTGGAGGCCGGTGCCACGCGGCTGGCGGCAAGCGTTGCGGATCTGCGGGAAATGCTGAGTCCTTCGGACGGTTGAGGGCCTTGTGGCCGTTTTGCGCGATGCCTATGCGCAGAGCGCAGGACAGGAAAACTCCGCCATCCGTGCCAACAGTTTTCATGTGTTGCACAAAAAAGCCATAGGGGCGTCATGAAGCCGTCGCGTTGTGGGGGATACATCCGAATCCACGGAACAACCCCCGCAAGTGAGGAACGGTATGAACACCTCTCAATTGGCTGCATTGCGATGGATGATGGAACGGGAACTTTCGGCGTTGCGGTCGCCCCGGATGTCTCCGGAGATTTCTCTCAAATGTCCCGATGAAAACGAACTGGCCTCGCGTCTGAGCGAGCGTGCGGTGGATGAGCGGCTGACCGCCCGGCGCGTCGAGCGTATCCGGGATCTGGAGAACGCCCTGCGGCGTATCGAGGTCATGGATTACGGCGTCTGTGAGGCGTGTGGGGAGCCCATACCGCTCCTGCGGCTCTTGGCGTCGCCTTCGGTACGGTACTGCGTGGCTTGCCAGCAGGAACTCGAAGAAGAGGAGCGGGCCGTGGTCGTCACCGGATCATTTGACGCTCCGCGTCCCCGGCGTACAATGCCGCCGCGTCCCGTCACCCCGCCTATGCCCTTTTTCCTGCCCCGGCGCAGACAGGCAAGCCATTGATTCGAGCAGGATCAATGGCTTTTTTTGAAGAAGTCTGGGCGAAGAGCGTGGACTGCGGCTTCACTCGGGGCCGTGGGATATGCCCATCCTCCGTGAGCAAGGAAGGGGAGAGCGTCAAGTGGCGATTACCCCGTGTGCATAGAGGGAGTGGGCTGGTCAGACACTCGCGGCGCCCCCAAACGGATTATTGCCGATAGGGCGGGATGCGATTTCGCCGTTTTTTTTTGTTGCTGTGAAGGTTGGGTAAAGCGGGTCGGCGATGTTTGAGAAAGGGGTCCCGTCCCGGCAAAAGCGCCGGGACGGGACCCTTTGTTTCAGGATTGATGGATAAGGTGTTTGGTGCAGCCGGAAGGCTTCCGGCTGCGTTTCAGGATCAGCCTTGTCCGTGGTTCAGCGTGTTCTGGACGATCTGCTGCGCCAGGTCGTCAGTGGCCGGCGTACCGGACTGCACGAGGATCGTAATGTCTCCGTGGTCGCTGTGATGGGTGAACTCGGCGTAATTGCCGAGGCTGATTCCGTGTTCCTCTCCTCCGATAGCCGTCGGTGTCCAATCCCCGGAGAGGTGGAGCTTATCGCCCTCTATGGAGATGCCGATGCTCTTCAGAGCATCCAGATTCGTAAGGCTCAGGCTGTCCGGCTTGGACGTGATGAGCACTTCGATATCGCTCTGGATGGGATTGTTGTCCGGGTTGGCGAACAGGCTGTCCAACGTGTCCTTTTCAGCTCCGACGAGGAAGTCGATGCCTTCACCGCCGCTGGCGTGGGCCATGCCCTGGTTATAGACGAGGATATCGTTTCCGGCCCCGCCGTAGAGCGAGTTGTGGCCTGTCCCGCCGTCGAGGTAATCGTTACCCGCGCCGCCGTACAGGATGTCGTCGCCCGTGCCGCCGAAGATCTGATCGTCCCCTTCGCCGCCGAACAGCCAATCGTTGCCCGCGCCGCCGTGGATGACGTCGTCGCCGCCTTCGCCGAAGATCACCTGTGAATGCGCCGCTGTCTGGTCGCCGAGCGTATCGGCTCCGGCGTGGCCGAGCTGCGTGTGCAGATCCGTCAGGTTGATTTCCAGCGAGCCGTTGGAATGGCCCTCATGACCGCTTACGGTATATCCGAAGGATTCCTTCAGGGCGGAACCGTCGGCTTGTGCCTGCGCCAGCTTGTGGAGGCCGTCCTCCGAGGTGTCCAGAGTGTAGGTGTACTGTCCGGTTTCCGCATTGAAATGCAGGCTCCCGAATTCTCCCTGGATGTTGCCGTCCACGGCCTTGTCGAAGGCGTAGGCGAGCTGGTGTCCGTCCGCATCCATTCCGGGCAGATGATCGCCCTGGGCCATGCCCGGCGTCAGGTTGCCCAGCTCCATGTCCGCAGGGGGTGTACCCGTGCCCATGAAGCTCACAGACAGGGAATCTTCGCCTGCCGGGGTCATCGCCGTGGCATGGCCGTCATTGACGATGATCTGGAAGTCATGCGTCACGAGGCTCCCCAAAGCGGCCCCGGCTATGGCCTCTGGGCTGGCGGTGAAGGCGTAGTGCCAGTTGCCGCCGTGGACCTGCGTCAGCTCGAACGTGCCCAGGCCGTCGATGGTGACGGTGCCGTGCGTGCCGGTGGAATCCAGCGTTACGCCGTGTGCCTTGCCGTCGACGCTGATGGCGAAGGAATGCGTATCGTAGAAGGAGCCATCGGCCTTTACATCGGCATCGGTGAAGATGAAGGACCCCGTGGTTCCGTTGTCGGTGTGCGACTCCCTGATCACCGGGGCGTCGTTGGTGCCGGTGAGATTGACGGTGATGGTCTGGGTGGCGGTTCCGCCCCTGCCGTCGTCCACGGTGGCCGTGAACGTTTCTGTGTACTTGTCTCCCTCTCCGAGCGCGTCGCTGATCAGGGTGTACTTGTAGTTGCCGTGTTCATCGATGGTCAGCGTACCGTACTTGCCTTCGGCTGCTGCACCGTTTTCCGCCTCGGCCGCTCCGGCGGGCCTGACCGAGAAGGTGTGCGTGTCATAGAAGGTTCCGTCGGCCTCCTTGTCCGCATCGTTGAATGTGATGGTACCGGTTATTTCGGCCTGCCCGCTGGCCAGTTCAGTCAAGTTGAGTACGGGGGTAGGGCTGGTGATCACAGGGGCGTCGTTGGCGCCCTGAATCTGGATCTGCAGATCGGAAGGCGTCGTGGTTTGCGCTCCGTAGGTGTCGACGGCGACGACGTTGAAGTGCTCGGCGGCCATTTCGCCAGCGCCAAGATGCTGCGCCTGCCCGTTGTTGAACGTGTAGGTGTAGTTGCCGTCCTTATCGATACTGATGGTGCCATACTTGCCGGTGAGCGAGTCGACAAGCTCGCCCTTATCGTTCACGAACTTGAAGGCAACGACGTGGTCGCCTTCGTCGTATTCGCGGGCCGTCACCTGTCCGGTCACCTTGGAGACGCCGCCGTCTTCAACCAGCGGATCCGGGTTGGCGATGATGACGCCGTTCGCGCCGCTCGTGATGACGGGGGCGGTGTTGGTGCCTTCGATATTGACGACGAGTTCCTTTGTAGCTGACAGTCCTGACGTGTCAGTGACGGTCACCATGATGGAAGTCTCGTACAAACGGCCCGCCGCCATCTTGAGCACGGTTTCGGACGTGTTGTCGAGCGTGAACGTGTATGCACCGGTCGTGGGATCGATGGTGAACGTACCGTATTCGGTGGGTACTTTGGTAATGGGGTTACCGTCGGCATCCTCACCGAAGGAGTAGGTCAGGTGCCCCTGATCCGCGATATCCTTGTCGAAGCCTACGGCGGTGTCACCAACGGCGTCAGCGTCGCCTTCGCGCACGGAGAGGACCTTGCCGAGTGTGAGCTCGGGCGTGTCGTCGGTGCCCTTGACGTTGACCGTGACATCAACGGTCGTCGTTTCCCCGTGCTTATCCTTTACGGTGATCGTGAAGATTTCCTGAATGTTGTCCTCGGAGTTGAGGCCCTGCACTTCCGGGTCGGCATTGTTCAGGGTGTAGATATACTTTCCGGTAGCCGGATCGATGTGCAGCGTACCGTACTCGCCTTCCACGACCGTTCCTTTGCCGGTGATGGAAAAGTACAGGTTGGTCAGCCCTTCGTCATCCTTGATGATATCGTTCAGGTTGCCTTCCTGCGAGACGGTCACGTCCTCCGCAACGTTCAGGGCGTGCTCGCCCGGAACCACTTCGGGCCCGTGGTTGGTGCCGTTGATGGTGACGGTGATCTCCTGCTCGACCTCCTTGCCGTGTTCATCACGCACGTAGATGATGAACGAATCGGGAAGCGACTCGCCCTTTGGCAGGTGGTCGGGCAGCGCGGTCGTTCCCTTGCCGGTCGTGTAGGTGTAGGTGCAGTTGCCGTCCTTATCGAAGGTCAGCGTGACAGTGCCGTACTTGGTCGTCAGCGTGTTGGTTTCGTTGCCGTCCTTGTCGCGGAAGTAGTACTTGAGCGTCTCGGTTTCAGTTCCCGATTCAAACGACCCGTCCGTGCCCTTGAGGTTGTCGATGTCATGCGCCTTCAGGGTTTCTGAGGTCGTCAGATTGCCCAGCCCATCGTCGCCTTCCTGAATCGTCATATTCTGGTAGCTGTCGATGACCGGTGCGTCGTTGGTGCCGTGGATGGTGATGGTGATCTTGGAGTTTGTCCGCGTGCCGTTGAGCATGACGTTGAACTCTTCCTTCTCCATCTGTCCTTCGGCGAGGTCTTGCACCTTGCCCGGCTTGCCGTTTTCGCCGTTGTACAGTGTATAGGTGTACTTCCCGGTAACGGGATCGACGACGAGGTAGCCGTACTTGCCTTCCGCGGTTACGAAACCGTCGGCGGCGCTGCTCTGGATTTGCTTTCCGGTTCCGTGCCCAAACTCATCCTTTTCTTCGATGCCGAAGACGCGGTCGGGAGGCGTTCCGGTGTGCCCTTCGCCGTCCCACTTGGCATGGAGCTGGCCTTCGAAGATCAGGCCTTCCGTGACATCAGGCGTTTGCGACAGATCCCTGCCGTCCTCGACCACCGCGCCGTTGAACTCACTCTTGTCGGCGTCGATGATGAGGCCCGCTCCGCCGTCCCATCCACCCTCGTTGTCGGGCTTATGGATGTTGATGGTGAGATCCTTCTGCTCCTCGGAAACCTTGCCGTGGGGGTCGACCACCACGACCTTCGCGCCGTCGGGCAGCGTCTCGCCGGTCTGGAGCTTATTGAGGGCTTCGTCGAGCTCCGTGCTCTCGTTGTCCAGCGTATACTTGTAATGCGTGATGATCGAACCGTCCGCCGCCGTCTCGTAGGTGAGGACGATGGTGCCGTATTCGGTCTTGAGTTCCGTGACGGGCTTCCCATCCTTGCCGACCAGCATGAAACGGAGCTGGCCGTCCGGATCGTCCACGTCGGTCGCGCCGGAGAGGGTCCCCGTGAAGACCACGCCGGGGACGCCGCCGTCGCTTCCATCGGGATCGTCGAAGGCGTCCTGCTTCACGTCGCCCTCAAGGCCGGTAACCGTATCCGTAAAGGTCGGGGCGTCGTTGGTGCCCTTGATGGTGATGGTGATGTCCTTCTCGACGATCTTGCCGCCTTCGATCTCCACCTGCACCTTGAAGGTTTCGGTCTTGACGTCGCCATCGTTCATGGACTGGACGATCTTCGAGCCGTTTTCGGTCAGCGTATAGGTATACTCGCCCGTTTCCGGATCGATGTTCAGCGTGCCGAGCGGCTTGCCGTCCGCGCCCGTGGCGAAGCCGGTCTGTCCCTTGTTCGTCCACGTCAGGCTGCCGCCGATGTCTTCGGCGTCGACCCTGTCGCCCAGCGTCAACTGTCCGGTGATGGAGGGATCATGGCTGTGATCGCCTTCCGAAGGCGTTACGATCGCGCCGTTATCCTCAGATATCACCGTGTTATTGAAGCTGATGGTCGGCATATCCGCCGTTCCGGTAACATCGATGACCAGCTTGCCGGAGCTGTGGGCCCCGAGCGGGTCGGTGACGCGGACGTCGAACACTTCCTGTGGGAGCTTGGAATCGGTGAGGCTCTGGCCTGCATTCAGCTCCTTCAGCAGCTCGGGCTTGGTGATCTCGTAGGTGTAGCTGCCATCCTGATTGAGCTTGAGGATGCCGTACTTGCCTTCGATGATCTGCACCAGCTTGCCGCCGCTCTCGATGCTGTAGCTGAGGTTGCCCGCCGCGTCGCCGTGGCTCTTGTCGGGGTCGTGGGCGCTCAGGTTTCCCGAAAGGGTGTGGCTGCCGTCTTCCTGCAACACGCCTTCACTGGTCTGGTCGGAAGTGATCTTCGTGAAGGTCTTCCCGTTCGCGTCGGTGACGACTTCGGCGATGACGTTCCCGTTTTCGTCGGTGAAGACGGGCCGGTCATTGGTGCCCTTCACGTAGACATCCACGTCCTGCGTGGGGATGAGGTTCGAGTTGCCGGTATTGATGTTGAACGAGCCGTCCGCGTTGGCGCCGCCGTTCACGAGGGATTCGTGGGCGGAATCGTAGACGCCGACCTTGAGGTTGTCGAACAGCTTTTCACGCTGTCCCGCGTCGAGGGCGTCGAGGTTCGCGGCTTCCTTCGTGCCCGGTTCCGGCAGGATGAAGGAGTAGACGATCTTGGACACGCCGTTCTCGGTGATGACTTCGGCGTGCAGGGTCCCGTAGTCGGTGTGCAGGTCGCCCGCGTAGAACTTGCCGCCCACGACGAACCCGGCGATCAGATGCCCCGCGCCCTCTCCTGTGTCGACCTGCTTGACCTCGAACGAGCCGAGCTCGTGTCCGCCGCTGTTGAAGAAGCCGTCCACGAGCTTACCGTTGACGTGGATGGAGCCGTCCACATCCGTATTGGTGTTGGGCACGACGCCCGCCTCGGTGATTTCGGCCATGATCGCGTTGGGCAGCTTGCTCACGAGGATCGGGGCGTCAGCGCCGCCCGTCACGTTGATGGTGACGTGCTGCTGCGACCACGCGCCCTTTTCGTCGCGCACGAAGATGGTGAATTCATCCGTGTACTTTTCGCCGTAGACCAGGTCTTCGTTCGGCGTGTAGGTATACTTGCCGGTGGACGAGTCGATGGTGAACACGCCGTGCTCGGTTTCGATCCGGGTATGAGCGTTGCCCATGCCCTTGTCGCCGTCAAAGGCCGCCTTCAGGTCATTGATGTCGGCACTGTCCGCGTCGCCGATATGGCCTCCGGCGATGCCGTAGGTCAGCCTGGAACCGAAGTCCACGTCCGTTCCCTTGGCATTGGCCGAGAAGGACTTGTCATCTTCGGTCATGGTGATTGTGGCGTGGGTCGTCGCGTTTCCGTCGGGCGTCGTACCCGTGGAAATAACGAGGCGGTGATCATCGCCGCCGAGCAGTTCCAGTTCAGGCCGGTCATTGGTGCCCTTGATTATGATGTCAAACATGCCGTCGAAAACGCCGCTGTGCGGGTCGGTGACTGAGAAGTTGATGGTCCGGTTGGAGGGGGAGTCCGCGCCGAACATGTTCACGAGGATGCCGCCAGCCGTACCTTCCCCGGCCAGTTCGAAGGAGTACGTCCCGTCGGCGTTGACGGTCAGGGTGCCGAGCGCCACATTCTTGAGAATGGAAGCCGCGTTGCCGCGGGTAAGCTCCTTGCCGAGAAGCGTTTCAAGGGTTTCGAAGACGTCTTGCGGGAAATCGGCGCGGCGAGAGCCGTCGGCATTGAACAACGTGTCTCTGATCTTATTGAAGTCTCCGCCATTGCTCAGCAGGTGAGTCATGGTCCACGTGCCGTCGGCATTGTGGATCGGCGTACCGCAATTGTCCGAGTCCCGCAAGCTGATCTTGAAATGATCCTTTCCGGTTCCGAAACCCTCGCTGATGTCGTCGTCCACGTCCTTGAGGTTCGTTATATTCAGCGTACCGGAGGTGACCCGGTGCTCGCCATCACCGAGGGTGCCGTCCGTATCGGCCGTGGTCGCGGTGTTGCCGTCATGGACACCCGCCTCCTTGACGGTGATGCCCTGCATCGTGGCGGAAGGCCGGTCGTTGGAGCCGTTGATCACGACGGTGACGTCATGCGTGCTCGAAGCCGTTTCACCGTGGGAATCCTTCACGCTGATGGAGAAGTCGAGTTCCACCTTGTCGCCGAGCTGGAGCTGATCGGTGGCGTTGCCGGTGGATTCGGCCTTCGTGAACGTGTACTCGCCGGTCTTGGTGTCCAGATGGAACGTGCCGTAGTCGGTGACGATGGTTCCGTCCGGCTTGACGGAGGTAACCGTGATCTCGGTCTTCGTACCGTCGGCGAGCGTCAGATGGCCGATCACGTCGCCCTTCCCGAACGTGACGGGGTTGTGAGCCTTGTCGGAGAAGTAATACGTCAGCTTGCCCTGATCGCTGGTGTCCACGTCGGTGGCGTTCACCGAACCCTTGCTTACGTCATGGGTGGTGTCGACGGCGGTATTGTCCGCCTTGAAACCGGATTCCGTCACCGTGAGCGTATTCTCGGTCTTGGCGATGACGGGCGCATCGTTGGAGCCGTTGACGGTGATGGTGATGGTCTGTTCGGACCATGCGCCGTGCTCGTCGCGCACGTAGATGGTGAACGTGTCGGTTCCGGTCTGCGGCGTGCCGTCGGCGTTGAGGCCGAGCTTGTCCGCAGCGCCGTTCTTGGCGGTGTCCAGCGTGTAGGTGTACTCGCCGGAGCTCGGATTAATAGTCAGGGAGCCGTACGTGCCCGTGGCCGAATGATGTCCGCCGCCCATGCCGGGGTTGCTACCGTCCGCGTCGAACGCGGTGTCCCGGTTGCCCGCGCTGGTGCTTACGCCGTATTCGAGCGTGGGGTTGGAATCGGGGTCAGCACCCTCGAAGGTACCGGTGACGGTGAGGTCTTCCGCGACTTCATTATGGTCCTTGTCGTAGCCGGGATCACTGACGACCGTGTCGCTCGTCGGAGTCAGGGTCAGAGTAGGCCGGTCGTTGGTGCCCACGATGTTGATTGTGATGTCCACGGAGGCCGTGCCGCCGTGCCCGTCGCTCACGGTGATGGTGAAGATTTCCTTCTCGGTCTGGCCCTGCGCGAGGGACTCCGTTTTCCCTTCATCGATCGTGTAGGTATAGGTTCCGTCCTTGTGCAGGATGATGGAACCGAATTCGGTTTCCAGCGTAATGTTGCCGTTGGCGTCCGTCTTGGGATCGCCGATGAGGGTCGTGCCGGAGCCTTCCTTCGCCCCGATGTCGAGGGTCAGGGTGTCGGTGGTGTCGGTATCCTTGACGTGGACCTGACCGGAAATTTCATTCCGGGAGAGGCTGTTATCCGCGTCGGTCAGCTCGCGGGAATCGTCGGAGGGATCCGGAGTCTTCGCCGTGTCGGTGGTGGAGCCGTGGTCCGTCGAGTTGTCCACGACGCCCGCTTCCTTGACCCAGTGCTCGGCGTCAGCCGTAATGATCGGCGTGTCGTTGGAACCGGTGACCGTGACGGAAATGGGCTTCGCCGTCCACGCGCCGTGCTCGTCGCGCACATAGATGGTGAACTCGTCAGTTCCGGTCTGTGGCGTGCCGTCGGTGTTGAGGCCGAGCTTGTCGGCGTTTTCGTTGGTCTTGTAGGTGTAGGTATTGCTCGCCGGATCGATGGTCAGCGTGCCGTACGTGCCTTCAATCTCGATCTTGCCGTCAGAAGTCTGATGGAGCGGTTCGCCCATGCCGGGCTTGCCGTCGGAACCGGAATCGAAGGCGAGGTTTCGGCCCGCTTCGGACTCCACGTCCTGCTTGCCGAGCGCCACGCCGTAGCGCAGGTTCGCCCCGCGATCGTCGTCGTCGGACTTGAGCGTCCCGGAAACGGTGGTGTCGTTGGCGACGTCGGCCTTTTCGGTGATGTCGAACTTGACTTCGCCGGTCTTATCGTCGGTCACGACCGTGACGTTGTCGCCGTGGGTGGGTTCAACCAGATCGAGCGTGGGCCGATCGTTGGTGCCCTTGATCTTCACGGCCAGCATGTGTTCGGCTGTTCCCCCGTTCCCGTCGTCGACGGTGGTGCGGAAGTTGAAGTTCAGCTCTTCGCCCTGCGCCAGCTTGTCGGCCTCGGACCCGCTGATGTCGAAGGTAAACTTGCCGGTCTGCATGTCGAGGGTGAGCGTGCCGTAGTTGGTCTCAATGATCTGGATATGCGGATTGCTCGGATCAAACGTGGAGGAGATGACCCTGACTTCCACGGTATCGGGAGCGTCGGGGTCACTGCCCTTGATCGCCACGTTCAGGCTGTCGGCGGAGCCGTTGCCTGTGGTCAGCCCGTTGATGCCATAGGTGAGCTTGTCGTGAACGTCCAGGTCACCCGCATTCAGGGACAGATCGCCTTCAATGGAGAGCTTGTGCTCGCCGGCGCCTATCCATGTGCCGCCGACCTTTTCAGTCGTGGAGGTATTGGCGTCGTCCTTAATCCAATCTTCGGGCCTGTCATAGACCCCCTGTTCCTTCAGTTCGATGGAAGTCTGCTTGATCCACGGCGTATCGTTGGTGCCGTGCAGGGTAACGGTGATCTCCTTCGTGGAGGTCGCGCCGTGCTCGTCGGTGACGGTCACTTCGAAGGTTTCGATCTTGGTTTCGTCCTTGCCGAGTCCCTTGATCGCGTCGGGGTTGGCTTCGTAGGTCCACTGTCCGGTGGCGGGATCGAGGGTCAGCGTGCCGTAGTCCGTGGTGAACGTGGCGTTCGTGTCGCCGTCGGTCCCGTGTGCGCCGTCAGTGCCCGTGCCGGAGGTGTCCTTGCCGCCAGCGATATGGAAGGCCTGATCCGTCCCGGCGTCGCGGTCGTTGTCGGTGACCGTGAAGGTGCCGTCGATGGACAGATCGCCGCCCTGCGTGATGTTCCAGTCGCTGCCCGTGATGTCGAGGGTGGGGATGTCGTTGGTGCCGTGGATGGCCACGGTGACGGTCTTCGCCGTCCACGCATTGTGCTCGTCGCGCACGTAGATGGTGAAGGTTTCGTAAATGGTATCGCCTTCGGCGAGCTGATCAAGTGAGGTGTAGGTCTTGCCGTCGAGCTCGAAGCTGACGTTTTCGCCTTCGCCCTTCATGGCGTAGGTGTAGGAGCCATTGGAGTTGATCGTCAGGCTGCCGTACTGGCCGCCCGCAACCACGGAAGAGGCCGCGCCGCCCGTGGCGGTGGAGTCGGCCGTGTTGAATACGGAAGGATCGAACGTCTTGGTGTTCTCGCCCGCAGCCGCGCCGAAATACAGGATATGCCCTGCGTCGACGTCATTGCCGCTGGCGGTTCCGGTGTCGGTGGTATGGCCCGTGAAGGGGGTATTTTCCTTTCCGGGATCGTCGGTGGGGGTGTTGGCGTTGTCACGGCCCACGCCGTCCTCGACCACATGGAGGTTGCCGTCGCCGCCGAGCAGATCGTTGAGATTGTCGTTGGACAGATCAAGCGTGGGGACGTCGTTGGTGCCGTTGATGGTGACGGTAATGGTCTGGGGCACGCTCCGGCCGGTCTGGGCGTCGGTGACGTAGACGGTGAAGGTTTCGGTCACGGTCTGGCCGAGGGCGAGGTTGTTGACGGCATTGCTGTCCGCGCCTGCTTCGCCGGGATTCTTGTTGTTGAGCGTGTACTCGTAGGAGCCGTCCGCGCGGAAGGTCAGGGTGCCGTAGGCGGAGGTGTAGGCATAGACGACGTCCCCGGTGCCGGGGGTTCCGGTTCCGGTCACAGTGGTGGAGGCGCCGCCGTCGGTCAGGCTCGATCCTGCGTGCTCGACGTGGAAGTTGAGCTTGTTGACATCGTGCTCCGTGGAGCCCGCCCCGTTTTCCTTGTCGGCATCGGAGGCGAAGATCTTGCCGGAAAGGGTTCCGGTCTGATGCTGGCCTTCGCCCGTTCCGCCGGGCGTCGTGGGCGTGTTGCCGTCGCCGTTTTCCGAGGGCTGGTAGACGCCCTGTTCCTTGAAGTCGAGATGGAAGTTGCTCTGATCGGTGTCGATCACCGGGATGTCGTTGGTGCCGGTGATGGTAACGGTGATGGTCTGGGTGGAGGTCGCGCCGTGTTCGTCGGTAACGGTCACTTCAAAGGTTTCGACCTTGGTTTCCCCGGCATTGAGCTGCTGGACCTTGTCGCTGGCGTTGTTGAGCGCATAGGTCCACTGCCCGGTGGCGGGATCAAGGGTCAGCTTGCCGTAGTCCGTGGTGAACGTGGCGTCCGTGCTGCCTGTGGCGGAGTGGGAACCGTCGGAAGGGCTGGTGCCGTCGGCGGCGGGCGTGTTGCTGCCTCCCTCAATGTGGAACGTCTGGTTCTGCCCGCTGTCGCTGTCCGGGTCCTGCACGGCGAATGTGCCGCCCACGGAGGCTGTGTCTTCGTGGATGCCCTGCGCGGCGTTGGCGATGGAGAGTTCGGGCCGGTCGTTGGTACCGGTGAGAGTGACGGTGATTTCCTGCGTGGCGAGGCCGCCGCGTCCGTCGCTCACGTAGACGGTGAAGGTTTCGGTACGGGTTTCGCCAAGAGCGAGGCCGTTGGTATCGGGATCAGCGTTGTCGATGGTATAGGTGTAGGTCCCGTCGGGGGCCATTGCCATCACGCCATAGGGGGTGACGATGCTGGTCACCTGCGCCCCGTTCGCGTCGATGAAGCCGAAGGAAAGCGTGTCGCCGTTGGCGTCGGTGCCGGTGGCCCTGCCGGACATGGAGGGGACGCCCTCGTAGAGTTCATTGCCGCCGGGGAACACGCCGGATTCGATGACGCCGAGCGAGCCGCTGACGCTGAGGGTCGGCGCGTAGTTGGGGGTATCGTCGCCGCGCAGGCCGCCCCACGGGTCGCGCTCGGGGAAGAAGGCGCGGTTGCTGCTCAGGTCGAGCCCGTCAAGGCGGTTTACACCGTTGATGAGGGCGTCGTCGGCATATTCGCGGAAGCGTCCGCCGTCCGCGCTGGCGGCGTTTGCCGCCGGACCGGCCGCGGGCATGAGGTCGGGTTCGTTCAGGGCCGTGAAGAATTGCTCGCCCGCGATCGGAGTGCCTTCGATCACGAAGTCGGGCATGGAGTCCTTGGTATAGGCCGTATAGAAATCACGCAGGACAACGGTGCTGCCGTCGTCGAAACGGAAAATAAGGTCATTGCCGGAACGTTCCAGCGTTGCCTGATCAGTAGGGAAGTTGAGGTCTATTCGGCTGTCCCCGGCCGCTTCGAAGACGGCCTGAGTGCCCGCTTCCGGCTTATTGAGAATGATGTCCGCCATATCAGGACTCCTTAACGGTAGGAGGAAAAACAAAAGAGGCCTCTGCACGTAATGTGCAGGGCCTTATCTACGATGGAGCAGTCCTGATGATGTCGGGCTGGGAGAGGTGCGCGAAGGCGCGTTTCTCAAGAATGATGGGCATCCCCAAGGGGGCGGGATGCCGAAAACTTTTCTTGTTTATAAGCAGTCGTGCATCGGCTGTCAATGAGACTTGTTTCTATTTGGCGTCCCGGCGGGTGGGTATCATCGGGACCGTCGCCATTGAATCCATGCAGATCTTTAGGGCTTTTTTACTTCGGAAGAGAGAGTCTCGCCCGAAGCCGCTGCTTTTTGCTGTGTTCCGGGCTCGCCGGGGATGCCCTTTTGCCGGAGGTGTGAGGCTCCGGCAAAAGGTTTGGGCTGATGCGGGATGGCGGGTATGCATCCGTCCGGGTTGGTGCCGGAAACGGACGAATGCCTATCGGAGGTATGGAGGTTCGGCGAACGGTATTCCAAGGTGGGGCTGCCAAGGGGGAGGCCGTTCCGCCGCACGGGCGACAGGCTTTCAAGGGAGACCTTTACCTTATAATAGAAGGTACGGTTCCGAACAGGCTGCCGGGGACACGGTAGCGATGATGCCGATGGAGTCGAAGTAGCGCCAGCCGGCCTTTTCCATCATGTCGGCATCGCGCTGTGCATAGGGGTTGTCGCACTGGAGCCAGTCCTCCCATGCGGCTTTGTGGCTGCGGAGGGAGAAGGCGTCCCGTACGGCGGCGCGGGTGGACTGTTTCCAGAGTTCGGCCCACCATCCGGCGGAGTGGAAATTGATATCTTCCTTCCAATAAGGCCGGAGCTCGTCGGGGATGTCCCCCGTGAATTCCTGCCGGAGGCCCGGGATGGCGGCGGCGATAAAGCCGCCCGGCTTGACGAGAGGAGCGATGTGGGCGTCGAGGTACTCCGGATCACAGCCGAAAAAATGGTAGGCATCGATACAGATCACGGCGTCGAAGTACCCTTCGGCAAAGGGCAGGGCATGTCCTTCGGCCCGGAGGGGGATAACGGCGTCTTCAAGCCCGAAGTCCCGGAACCGCGCAAAGTTGTCCGAAGGGTTTATCCACAGGTCCGCGGCAAACACCCGCACGCCGAATGTCCGTGCGAGGTATATCGAGCTCAGCCCCATGCCGCACCCCAGGTCGAGCACGCGCATATTGGGAGAAAAGGGGATGTTTGCGGTCAGTTCTTCGGCGAACCTGACGCAATTGGGGCCCATCATGGTGGAGAGAAGGAAGTCGCGGTCGAACAACGGGTTGGATGCTGTTGATGTTGGATGCATGTGGAAATTCCTGTGTAAAAAAGTATCCCTGCCTTATATCGGAAACGGGCGCTTTTGTGGTCCTCCTTCTCGCTTCTCAAACGAAAAAGCGCCGCAAGCGTGGGCCTGTGGCGCTGTCCGTCATGCCTGCCGCATGGAGGCAAGGATTTTATAGATGGTCTTGGCGGAGAGGTAATATTCTTCCGCCAGTTTGTGCACGGGAGCGCCGCCGAGATGTTTCTCGTACAGCTCCCTGTTCCGGGCGAGCCGCGCCCTGCGGGCGTCCGTGCCCCAAGCCCGTTTCCGTTCCGCCTTTCGCGGAATATACAGATACCCCCCGTCGGCATATTGCTGGATCGCGTCCAGCAGTTCGCGGGGAAGTATCCGGTCGGCGTTGGTATAGCTCACTACCTTGCCCACTCCTTGCATGAATTTTCATGTGAGGATGAGCAAAGGCCGCCTGCTTCAATCTTCAGCTCGTCGCGCAGCAGCCTTTGCTACGGGCGGGCAAGATCCTCTGCTTTCGTAAATCCGTTTGTCATACAACGTATCCTAAAAAGAGCGCACGGTATGCGCGGTGGGTTTGCCGCCGTCGGTTGCGGCGGATGTTGAAACAAGGAATGCACTTCATGTTTTCCGTATGTCAGGGCACGGCTCCCGCTGCGGACGAACCTGATCCGCGGCGCCTCCGCCTTTTCTGACGGAGCGGGGCACCGGGCAGGGTGAGGATGCCTCCGTTTCCGTCACAATGGACATGGTTCTCTCGGAACGGAAACGCCGGAGGGCTGGCAAGGCGAGACAAACAGCGCTGTGCCGGACTGGGGAGGGATGGGCTGACCGGCGGTCATCTTGAAGGTGCCTTTTGGGTTTGTACCGGGCTACCCGCCACCCGTCAACACGGCTTGGCCGTGGTGGTTGAGGACGCTTCTCTTAGGCGGGAAACCCGATCCTCCGTGCGGGGTGCCGGGAGGCTTTGGGGGTGGCTTTACCGCCTCCAGACGCTTTCGGCGGGCTTTCCCCTGGTGGAGGTTTTTCTATAATTAGGAATCGTTACTTTTTAAAGGAGGCCCGCATACGCTGAATAAAG
>ENA-UESD01001876-UESD01001876.1-human-gut-metagenome-genome-assembly--contig:-NODE-1876-length-16024-cov-7.487490_pt1 | contig 16024 bp, 10 predicted proteins | sample MGYA00242985_ERZ507986 | MGnify/ENA primary metagenome ERZ507986 (study PRJEB26167, sample SAMN06115408) | human gut metagenome | host: Homo sapiens | place: China:Guangxi | collected 2016-04-06... | reverse complement strand
GCAGCCGTTTCGTGCGGTCAGGCACCCACGGAGCAAGGCCCCGCGCAATACGGCGTGACGACCATTGCCACTACCGACCGCGAAATCCAGAGCAACTACTCGGCAACGATCCGCGGACGCCAGGACATCGACATCTATCCGCAGGTTTCGGGAACCATCTCCGAACTGCGTGTCACCGAGGGCCAGTCGGTTTCGAAAGGACAGACCCTTTTCATCATAGACCAGGTACCTTACAAGGCAGCGCTCCAGACAGCAGAAGCCAATGTCGCAGCGGCAAAGGCCAGCGTGGCAACGGCCCAGCTGACATATGACAGCAAGAAGGAACTCTTCGCAAAGAGCGTCGTGTCGCAGTACGACCTCTCGACAGCCGAAAACACGCTGCTGACGGCAAAGGCGCAGCTCGCACAGGCCGAGGCGCAGCGCGTAAATGCCGCCAATAACCTCTCCTACACGGTCGTGAAGGCCCCTGCCAACGGCATGGTAGGTACACTGCCGTACCGTGTCGGCGCACTGGTGAGCGCGTCGATACCGCAGCCGCTTACGACCGTCTCGGACAATTCGGAGATGTACGTCTATTTCTCGATGACCGAAAACCAGCTGCTCAACCTGACCCGCAAATACGGCTCGATCGCCAACACGCTCAAGAACATGCCCGACATACAGTTGCAGCTCAACGACGGTTCGATTTACGACCAGACAGGCCGCATCGAGTCGATCAGCGGTATTATCGACACCTCGACGGGCAGCGTGCAGCTGCGCGCGGCATTCCCCAACAAGGGAGGCCTGCTCCACAGCGGCGGCGCAGGAAGCATTATCCTGCCCGTCAATTACACGGATTGCATCGTGGTTCCCCAGGTAGCGACATTCGAACTGCAGGACAAAGTATATGTATATAAAGTGGTAGACGGCAAGGCTACCTCGTCCATGATCGACGTGGAGAAAATCAACCACGGACGGGAATATATCGTCAAGTCGGGCCTCGTCCCGGGAGACGTCATCGTAGCCGAGGGCGTCGGCCTGCTGCGCGAGGGTACGCCCATCGTAGCCAAGACGCAGGGCGCCGCAGCGCAGGCCACACCGGCAGCCGCAGCCCAAACCCAAACCGAAAAGGAGGAATAACCTATGACACTGAAACATTTTATCGAACGACCCGTACTGGCGTCGGTCATATCAATCGTAATCGTAATCGCCGGTATCATCGGCCTTGCGACGCTGCCCGTCGAGCAGTATCCGGACATCGCTCCCCCGACGGTCATGGTGCGCGCCTCGTATCCGGGCGCCAGCGCCGAGACGATCCAGAAGTCGGTCATCGTACCACTCGAACAGGCCATCAACGGCGTGGAGGACATGACCTACATGACTTCGAGCGCAGCCGTCGGCAGCGCCTCTGTAACGGTCTATTTCCGTCAGGGCATCAACGCCGACATGGCGGCCGTCAACGTACAGAACAAGGTATCGCGCGCCACCGGCCAGCTGCCCTCCGAGGTCACGCAGATCGGTATCATGACCATGAAGCGCCAGACCTCCATGGTGAAGATCTTCTCGCTGTACAGCCCCGACGACTCCTACGACGAATTCTTCCTGGCGAACTACTCGAAGATCAACATCGAGCCGCGTATCCAGCGTATCCACGGCGTCGGCGAGGTGTTCACCCTCGGCGCCGACTACTCGATGCGCGTCTGGCTGAAACCCGACATCATGGCCCAGTACAAGCTCATTCCGTCGGACGTGACGGCCGCGCTTGCCGAGCAGAACATCGAGTCGGCGACCGGTACGCTGGGCGAGAACTCGCAGAACACGTTCCAGTACACGATGAAATACCGCGGGCGTCACCAGACGCCCGAAGAGTTCGGTGAGATCGTGATCCTGGCGAAATCCGACGGCACGATCCTGCGCCTGAAAGACATCGCCGACATCGAGCTGGGCAGCGAATCCTATGCCTACAAAGGCTACACCAACGGCCATCCGGGCGTCAGCACGATGATCTTCCAGACGGCCGGTTCGAACGCCACGCAGGTCGTGAACGACGTCAACGCCCTGCTCGACGAATTGCAGGCCGAACTGCCGAAAGGCATCGCCATCGCACATCTCCAGAGCGTGAACGACTTCCTCTACGCCTCGATGAAAGAGGTGGTCAAGACCCTGTTCGAGGCCATTCTCCTCGTGATCCTGGTCGTGTACGTCTTCCTGCAGGACATCCGCTCGACGCTCATCCCCACGGTGTCGATTCTCGTGGCGCTGGTCGGAACCTTCGGCTTCCTCGCATTCGCCGGATTCTCGATCAACCTGCTGACCCTCTTCGCGCTGGTTCTTGCGATCGGTACGGTCGTCGATGACGCCATTATCGTGGTGGAGGCTGTCCAGGCACGCTTCGACGTGGGATATAAGTCCTCTTTCATGGCCACCGTCGATGCCATGTCGGGCATCACGTCGGCCATCGTAACCTCGACGCTGGTCTTCATGGCCGTGTTTATCCCCGTCGCCATGATGGGCGGAACGTCGGGTGTGTTCTACACGCAGTTCGGTATCACGATGGCCGTGGCCGTAGGTATCTCGGCCATCAACGCACTTACGCTCTCGCCGGCCCTCTGCGCCATGATCCTGAAACCCTATCTCGACGAAAACGGCGAGATGCGCGACAACTTCGCGGCTCGCTTCCGCAAAGCCTTCAACACGTCGTTCAGCGCGCTGGTCAACAAATACAAGCACGGCGTACTGCTCTTCATCAAGCACAAGTGGCTGATGTGGTCAACGCTCGGCCTGGCTTTCGCAGCGCTGGTGCTGCTGATGAACTCCACCAAGACGGGTCTGGTTCCCGACGAGGACCAGGGTACGATCATGGTCAACGTCACCACGGCCCCCGGTTCCTCGCTCGCCGAGACCCACAAGGTCATGGAGCAGGTTTCGGCACGTATCAACGGCATTCCGCAGATCCGCGACTACATGCAGGTGGCCGGTTACGGTATGATCGCCGGACAGGGATCGTCGTACGGTATGGCCATCATCAAGCTCAAAGACTGGGACGAGCGTCCGAACAAGGAGGACGACGTGAACGCCGTGATCGGTCAGATCTACGGACGCACCGCCGACATCAAGGACGCACAGATCTTCGCCGTGGCACCGCCGATGATCTCGGGTTACGGTACCTCGACCGGTTTCTCCATGAACCTCCAGGACAAGGCCGGCGGCGAGCTGAGCGACTTCTATAACGTCTATCTGCAATTCATCGGCGCGCTGAACCAGCGTCCGGAGATCGCCCGCGCATACTCGACCTTCAACATCAACTTCCCGCAGTACATGGTGGACATCGACGCTGCGAAGGCCAAGCGTGCCGGCATATCGCCGACTTCGATCCTCTCGACGCTGGCGGGCTACTACGGCGGCCAGTACGTTTCGAACATCAACCGCTTCTCGAAGATGTACTACGTGACGATGCAGGCCGACCCGAAATACCGTCTCGACACCGAATCGCTGAACAACGTCTTCGTGCGCTCGAACAGCGGCGAGATGGCTCCCCTGAGCCAGTTCGTGACCCTGAAGCGCGTATACAGCTCCGAAGTGCTGAACCGCTTCAACATGTACAGTTCAATCGCTGTGAACGGTACGGCCGCCGACGGCTATTCGTCGGGCGACGCCATCAAGGCCATTCAGGAGGTCGCCGCACAGGTTCTGCCCAAGGGCTACGGCTACGAGTTCGACGGCATCACGCGCGAGGAGGCGCAGACGGGCAGCAACACCGTTATCATCTTCGGTATCTGTATCCTGCTGATCTACCTCATCCTGAGCGCCCTGTACGAGAGCTTCCTCATTCCGTTCGCCGTCATTCTGTCGGTACCGTGCGGTCTGATGGGTTCGTTCCTGCTGGCCAAGATGATGGGTCTGGAAAACAACATCTACCTCCAAACGGGTATCATCATGCTGATCGGTCTGCTGTCGAAGACGGCCATTCTGATCACCGAGTACGCCGCCGACCGCCGCGCCGCAGGCATGAGCCTCACGCAGGCTGCCGTATCGGCTGCCAAGGCCCGTCTGCGTCCTATTCTGATGACCGTCCTCACCTGCGTGTTCGGTATGATCCCGCTGGTACTCTCGCACGGCGTAGGTGCCAACGGTAACTCGACCCTCGGTGCGGGTGTCATCGGCGGTATGATCGTCGGAACGCTGGCGCTGCTGTTCCTCGTACCGACGCTGTTCATCGTCTTCCAGACGTTGCAGGAGAAGGTCAAACCCCTGGAATTCGACCCCGATCCCCAGTGGGCCGTACGCGCAGAGCTGGAAGAGTGTAAAAACGAGAAAGAGGAGGAGTAACCCATGAAAAAGATCCTGATAATATGCGCTGCGGCGGCGCTGACCGGCTGCGGCATCTATAAACCCTACACCCGCCCCGAGGTGAACACCGCAGGGCTCTACGGCACGGCGGAGACCGCCGACACGACGACCCTGGGCGACATCCGCTGGCAGGAGATGTTCACCGATCCCCAGTTGCAGGCGCTGATCGCGCTGGCGCTGGAAAACAACACCGACCTGCAATCGGCAGGCTGGCGCGTGAAGGAGGCCGAAGCGACGCTCAAATCGGCACGCCTGGCTTACCTGCCGTCGTTCAACTTCGCTCCGCAGGGCAGTCTGAGCAGCTTCGACGGTGCAACGCCGACGAAGACGTACAGCATTCCCGTGACGGCCAGCTGGCAGATCGACATCTTCAACGGCCTGACGAACGCCAAGCGCAAAGCCAAGGCGCTCTATCTCCAAAGCAAGGAGTACGAGCAGGCGGTGAAGACCCAGCTCATTTCGAGCGTGGCGAACCTCTACTACACGCTGCTGATGCTCGACAGCCAGTATGCCGTGACGGAGGAAACGGCCGCCAAATGGCGTCAGAGCGTCGAGACGATGCGCGCCATGAAGGATGCCGGCATGACCAACGAAGCCGGCGTGGCCCAGTACGAAGGCAACACGCTTTCGATCGAGGCGTCGTTGCACGACATCGCATACCAGCGCACGCAGATCGAAAATTCGCTCTGCTCGCTGCTGGGCGAGGCCCCGCACACCATCGGCCGCGGCAGTCTCGACAATCAGCAGCTGCCCGATGACCTGACGGTCGGCGTGCCCCTGCAAATGCTTTCGAACCGCCCCGACATCCGTTCGGCCGAATACTCGCTGATGCAGTCCTACTACGCCACGGCGAGCGCCCGTTCGGCCCTCTATCCGTCGATCACGCTGAGCGGCTCGCTGGGCTGGACCAACAGCAGCGGCGCAGGGATCGTCAATCCCGGCAAACTGCTCTGGAGTGCCGCAGGATCGCTCCTGCAACCGATCTTCAACGCCAACGCCAACCGCGCCCGCGTGAAGATCGCCAAGGCACAGCAGGAGGAATCGCTGCTGGCGTTCCAGCAGGCGCTGCTCAACGCCGGCGCCGAGGTCAACAACGCTCTCGTGCAGAGCCAGTCGGCCCGCGCGAAGACGGACCTCCGGGCCCGCCAGATCGCCGCGATGGAGCGCGCCGTGGAATCGACCGAACTGCTGATGCAGCACGGTTCGACCACCTACCTCGAAGTGCTGACCGCACAGCAGTCGCTGCTGTCGGCCCGTTTGTCGCAGATTTCCGACCGGTTCGACGAGATCCAGGGCATCGTGAACCTTTACCAGGCTCTCGGCGGAGGCCGTGACATCACGGAGGAAAAATAATGAAACGGGGAGCGACCAAAGAGGAGATCATCCGCATCACGCGGGAACTCATCGCCCGGAACGGCATCCGTGCCGTCCGGGTCGATGAGATCGCGCAGACGCTGGGTATCTCGAAGCGCACCCTCTACGAAATGTTCGCCGACAAGAACGATCTGGTAGGCGCCTGTCTCGACTACATGAGCCACCAGCAGCGGGAACGCATCGTCGCTTGCAGCAAACGGCGCGGCGGCAATTCGCTGCAAAAGGTGCTCAAGCTGGCCAACGAGTATATGGACAACCTGTACACGGTGGACCCTCGTTTCCTGTCGGACATCCGCCACAAGATCATCTTCGCCGAACATTACGACGAACACCGGGAATTCTGGCACCGGGAGATCACGCGCTGGCTCGAAGCCAGCCGCGACGAAGAGCTGCTGCTTCCGGAGATCGACGCTCCGGCATTCGCAGACCGGCTGATGAACACGCTCTACGAACTGCGCCTGACGGGCACGGTCCGGGAGGAGCTCTACCTCTTCTGCCGCACCATTCTCCGCGGAGCGGCCACCCGGAAGGGCATCGAGCTGATCGACCGCCGGTAAAGCCGGACACCACCGAACGAACGATCCGCAGGTTTTGTCCTGCGGATCGTTTTTTTATCGCATCATGCAAAGTTTCCGACAGCCCCCGTCCGAGGCCGCAAAATCCCGCATTCGTCCGGACGATAAAATTTCCGCCGAAAAATGGCCGTTTCGAAAATTTTTTATATATTTGCGCCATAAGAGTTATGCAAGCGAAATGAACGCACGGAAAACATACGCATCCCACGACCGCGAAATGCTTCGCGGTATGATGATGGACATGATGATGTGCAGCCGTTCTCGCCGGGTGTAGCTCGATCATGCACTGAACAGATACAATCCGGCTTCTCTGAGGTCGGATTTTTTTATGAACAAATTATGGAAGCGAAAAACTACCGATTCGAAACCCTCCAAATCCATGCGGGCCTGCAACCCGACGAAGCGACCGGAGCCCGAGGCGTGGCGATCTATCCCACGGCGGCCTACCGGTTCAAAAGCTGCGACCGCGCGGCCCGGCTCTTCGACCTGAGCGAGGCGGGCAACATCTACACCCGCCTGCAAAACCCCACCACGACGGCTTACGAACAGCGCATAGCCGCCTTGTACGGCGCAGTGGGGGCGTTGGCCGTATCGTCGGGCATGTCGGCCATCCTGGTCACGGTGCTCTCGCTGGCCTCCGAGGGCGACAACATCGTCGCCTCGCCGTTCCTTTACGGAGGCACCTACAACCAGTTCCGCATCACGCTGCGCAAACTCGGCATCGACTGCCGCATCGCTTCCAGCGAACGTCCCGAGGATTTCGAGGCGCTGATCGACGAACGCACCAAGGCGCTCTACGCCGAGAGCATGGGCAACCCGACCTGCGCCGTGCCCGACCTCGAAGCGCTGGGCGAACTGGCCCGGCGGCGCGACGTGCCGCTGGTCATCGACAACACATTCGGCGCCGCCGGCTACCTCTGCAACCCCTTCGAGTGGGGTGCGAACATCGTCGTGGACTCCGCGACCAAGTGGATCAACGGCCACGGCACGGGGCTGGGCGGCGTCATCGTGGACGGCGGCAACTACAACTGGGCGAACGGCAAATTCCCGCAGATCGACGGCCCTTCGGAAGGGTATCACGGGCTGAATTTCCATGAGGCGTTCGGCCCGGCGGCGTTCATCGTGAAATGCCGCGTGGACGGACTGCGCGACATGGGCTGCGCACCCTCGCCGTTCGACTCCTATCTGATGCTGATCGGCCTCGAAACCCTTTCGCTGCGCGTGAAGCACGAGGTGGAGTCGGCCCGGAAACTGGCCGAATACTGCCGCTGCCACCCCAAGGTGGAGCGCGTGAGCTTCGTGGGATTCGACACCCATCCGAGCCACGAGAACGCCCGCAAATACTATCGCTTCGGCTCTTCGGCGGTCTTCAACGTCGAGCTGAAAGGCACGCTCGAAAGCACCGTTCGCTTCGTCGAGTCGCTCCGGCTGGCGGCCAACATGGTCATGATCGGCGACTCGATCACGGTGGTGACCCATCCGGCATCCACGACCCATAAACAGCTCAGCGACGCCGACCTCGCGGCGGCGGGCGTGACGCCAACGCTGCTGCGCATCTCGCTCGGGTTGGAGAATGCCGACGACATCATCGAGGATTTCGAACAGGCTTTTTCCAAAATAGACTGATGGAACCGCAGATATACATAGCCCCCGGACCTTTCGAACTGGAAACGGGCCACACGCTGCCGGAACTGCGGATCGCCTACCACACCTACGGCACGATGAACGCCGCGAAGGACAACGTGGTGTGGGTCTGCCACGCGCTGACGGCCAATTCGAACGTCGCCGACTGGTGGCCCCACACGGTCGAGGCGGGGCGTTTTCTCGACCCCGCGCGGTATTTCGTCGTTTGCGCCAACATCATCGGTTCGCATTACGGCACGACGGGCCCGCTGCACGTCAATCCCGCCACGGGAAAGCCCTGGTACCGGGATTTTCCGCCCTTCACCATCCGCGACATCGTCCGGGCGCACCGGCTGCTGGCCGAAGCCCTCGGCATCGGGCGCATCGCAACGCTCGTGGGCAGTTCGGTCGGAGGGTTTCAGGCCGTGGAATGGGCCGTCACGGAACCTAAGCGGATCGAGCGGCTGGCACTGATCGCCACCGACGCCAAAGCCTCGCCCTGGACCATCGCTATCGACGAAACGCAGCGCATGGCCATCGAGGCCGACACGACTTTCGGGGAGCCGCGCGACGACGCCGGAATGAAAGGGCTTGCAGCAGCCCGGGCCATCGGCCTGCTGAGCTACCGCGGCCCCGAGGGCTACAACCTCACCCAGCAAAACCGCGAAGAGGCTCCCGCGGTGCACCGGGCCTGCACCTACCAGCAGTATCAGGGCGAAAAGCTCTGCCGCCGCTACAATGCCTATTCCTACTACGCGATCCTCAATGCGTTCGACACCCACGACGCAGGGCGCGGACGGGGCGGCGTGGAACGGGCGCTGGCGGGCATCGAAGCCCGCACGCTGGTCGTCGGCATCACCACCGACATCATCTTCACCCCGGCCGAGATGCGGCGCCTGCACGCGATAATCCCCGGCAGCACGTACCACGAGATCGACTCGCCGTTCGGCCACGACGGCTTCCTCGTGGAGTACGAACAGCTGAACGAGATACTTCTCCCTTTCATGCAAGGTGAAAGTTTTCACGTAACACAATAAACTCACACGGATCGAGAACGCTCACTTTGCCGCGAAGCGGCATATAAGCCCCCGCCTGGGGCGGGGGTTTGGGGGTGGGTCGGATTTGCAAACGCAGCGGAACGCTGCGACAACAGCCGTCCGAAGAGGAAAATGGAACAAAAACTGATAACAAACCTATACGCTTATGACCAAGATTAAAATCGGACTGTTCGGATTCGGCGTCGTCGGACAGGGCATCTATGAAGTGGTGCGCAAATCGAAGAACGCCCACGCCGAGATCGTGAAGATCTGCGTCCGCGATCCCAAAAAGCCGCGGAAGATCGAAGCGGACCCGTCGCTTTTCACCACCTCGGTCGATGAAATCCTCGACAACCCCAACATCAATCTGGTCGTCGAGGTCATCGACGACGCCCGGGCGGCCTACGACATCGTGAAACGGGCCCTGCTGCGGGGCATTCCGGTCGTGTCGGGAAACAAGACGATGCTGGCCCGGAACCTCCCGGAGCTGATCGACATTCAAAAAACGCGCAACGTGGCGCTGCTCTACGACGCCTCGTCGTGCGGTTCGATTCCGGTGATCCGCAACCTCGAAGAGTACTACGACAACGACCTGCTGTTGGAGGTGAAGGGCATTCTGAACGGCTCGTCGAACTATATTCTCTCGCGCGTTTTCGACCACAAGGACTCCTACGCCAACGCACTGGCGCAGGCGCAGGCGCTGGGTTTCGCCGAGAGCGACCCCTCGTTCGACATCGAGGGCTACGATTCGCTGTTCAAGCTGGTCATCATCACGGTGCACGCCCTGGGAACCTACGTCGCCCCGGACCGCATCTTCACCTACGGCATCTCGACGATCCACGATTCGGACATCCGGTACGCCCGCGAAAAGAACGTGAAGATCAAACTCGTAGCCCAGGTGGTGAAGGTAAGCGACCGGCACTTCACGATGTTCGTCATGCCGGAGTTCGTAACGCCCTCCAAATACATTTACAGCGTGGACGACGAATACAACGGCGTGGTGATCCGCGGCGAGTGCTACGACCGCCAGTTCATGTTCGGCAAGGGGGCGGGAAGCCTGCCCACGGCCTCGTCGATCCTGAGCGACATCATGGCGCGGCTGAACAACTACCGCTACGAATACAAGAAGATGAACTACATCGAGAAACCCGACTACACGACGGACATCACGCTGAAAATCTATGCCCGCTACAAGGAGACGGAGGTGCAGAAGATCCTGAATTTCTCGAAGATCCACGAGCAGTTCACGAGCGAGGAGAGCAACTACGTGATCGGCGACATTCTGCTGAGCGAGCTGATCGAAAAACGGTCGCAGCTCTCGGGCAAGGATGTCTTCCTGGCCAACATCCCGATCTTCTTCCTGAACCGCGACTGAAAACAAGCAGGTCCCGCTCTCGGAGCGGGACCTGCCATTTTCAATCCTTCACGCAGCGAAGCGGAAAATAATATCCGATCGGCATATCCTTAACGGCAGGCGCCGAATCGCCCGAGTAGGAGAGACACCGGACCCGGTCTTCGCCGGAAAGACTGCAACTAAGCAGATAGCCTTTGGTCTTATCGCCATAGTCCGTCCCCTTATGAAACCCGGCGTAACTGAGGAAACCGTCCGGAAGTTCGGCGCTCTTACCCATCGCGTCGAGTTCCGCAGCGGTGGGAATATGCCATCCGGCGGGGCAGATGCCCTGCACGGGCGCATCCCCGGCGGTCACGGCGCTGCCCGTCGCCGTCGCATAATTGTAGAGCATCCCTGCGGACAATCCGTCCTCGGAGGGCCACATATCCGTTCCTTCCGACGCACCCGCAGGCTTATAGCGCAGGTTCTCGGCCATCCACACCTGTCCGCCGATCGTCGCCGTAGGGTAGGTGTCGCCCCCGTAGTTCAATTCTCCGGTATCACCGCCGGTATCGTCACCGCCATCGTCGCTACCATCGTCACCGTCGAGCGAACCGCCCTCGCCCCAGTCGTTGATGTCGCCGCTCAGCGAAACCGACATGTCGATCTTGGTCAACGTGACCGACATATCGTACTGTTTGCCGCTGACGAGCTGCGCCGACGCGACGGTCTTGCTGTGGCTCTTGCCGTCGGATGTTCCGACCGTGACGATCAGCGCCGCCTGCTGGGGAACCAAGATCACGCGATAGGAAGTGCCGGACTCCTCCTTGAAAGCCCTGATCTCCGCGACAGCGGCGTCCGCCTTCGCCGCAGCCGTCGGGACAGTCAGATCCACGGTCGCCGTCGGCACGAGCCCGCCCACGGAAACGGAAGTGACCGTCGCACCGGAGTTATTCGTCAGAAAAATGGTAAGCTGCGACATCAAGTGGTAGAAAACCATACCTACCGGAGCGCTTCCGGGTTTCACGTCGCGCTTCACGGCTCCCAGCAAGTCCGACGAAGCGCAACCACCGGTCTGGTCCGCCGCCACGGTAAATTCCGCAGGCACGCCCGCCGAAGAGTAGGGATGATAGGCCGTGAGCGTCGAGGTTTCGTTCTGGTCGTCGTACCACAGCAGTCCCGATCCCGAAAAGGCCGAGCCCTCGTAGGTCATGGGATGATTCTCGGCATAGGGTTGCTCCCCTTTGAGGATGGTCAGCCCGATCTGATCCCCGTTATCGAAATGGAGGCCCGAAACGCGGGTTTTGATCGTCGGCACGATTTTCACGGAAGGATGTGCGTCCTGTTTTTCGGTGCAGCCGGATATGACGGCACTTGCAGCCAAAACGGCTGCGAGTAAAATTTTGTTCATAATAATATAAAGAATTGCATTCTGTTGCGACCTTTCAGAACAAAATTAACGATAAAAAATGAGAAGTGGAAATATCGGGTCGATAATGATTCTTCCCAACTAAATTTGGAGCCTAAAAATCAAGGATGATACAGTGCAATTCATATCCGATTTCCCGCCGATTCCGGCAGTAAGATTCAGCAGCACATTTAGAATAGAAAAAAAGGGTACAAATCTTGCAAATGCTTGATTTATACCCTTTCTTGCGGTGCGTAGGGGACTCGAACCCCTGACCCCGTGCGTGACAGGCACGTATTCTAACCAGCTGAACTAACGCACCATTCCGGTTATTGCGAGTGCAAAGATACCGTTTTTTCTGAAATCCGCAAATATTTACGGTACATTTTTTTGTTTTTACTGTGCCGGAGTTCCCGTTTCATCGGTTTTGCACCCCGCCCAAACGTCCCGCGGACAAGCCTTTTTCAAATTGGATTGGTCCAAAAAGAAACTTTTCGTCAACTTTTAAAATACGATTCGTCGAGCCCGAGCGTGAAATTCCCGCGGCGGCGCCACGTGACGAGAGCCACGACAAACACCAATGCGGCGTTGAAAAAGAACGGAAACCGGTCGCTGTGGGTGTGAAACAAGTGCCGGAACAGATCCACGATAAAGGGGCAAACCATCACGGCCAGGTAGTTCATCGCCATAACGAACGACAGCGCCAAGGTCGCCGAGCGGGGCGGGGCGATGGTGGCGGCCTTGTCGTAAACGACGGGCTGCATCACCCCGTAACCGAATCCCGTGAGCAGGGCCCCGACGACAAGCATCGCCTTGCCGCGGAAAATTCCGACGCACAGCAGTCCCGCGCAGACCAGCCCCAGCGACACGAGGTTGACGTTCCGTTTCAGCAGGCCGATGATCCGGTCGATGAAGAGCCCCGGCAGCATAATCGCCAGGAAGAACAGCGAGATCAGCACCCCCGAGAAGGAACTGTCGATCTTGTAATCGTCGATCAGGAACGAGGCGTAGAACGCCACGGCAAGCACGGCATAGGTGACGAAGAAATAGAACAGCATCAGCCCCGCCAGTTTGCCGCGGTCGATGCGCTTGTGGCGCAGCTGGATACTCTGCTCGGGCTCGGGGTCCGAACGCTGCCGTTTGAGGAAGAAAGAGAGCGCCAGCGAGATGCCCGGCAGAGTATAGACCAGAAAGGGCAGATGCCAGTTAACGTCGGCCAGATAACCCGTGACCACGGTGGCTATCACGAGCGTCAGATTGTTAATCGCCGAGCTGTAACCCAGCTGCCGGACACGGTAGTCGCCCGTGAAATAATCGACGACCAGACCCGTCGAAAGAGGAATGACCATACCGGCCCCGATGCCGAGGATGCAGCTGATGACGATCAGCCACGTCATACTGCGGGCGAACAGGCACGCCACGCCGCTCAGGAAGAAGATCGAGAGTCCGACGACCAGAATCGTGAGTTTGTCGCGGCCTTCGGAGAGTTTTCCCGAGAGCAGCACGAAGGGGATTATCAACAGCGATGGCAGCGACGTGAGCATCTGGATTTCGAGATCGGTGACCTTGGGAAACACCTTGTTCAAGTCGCCCAGAATGGGGGATATGGCCAGTCCGGGCAGCGAGGCAATGGCCGACACGGACCAGATTGCCAGCAGGACGACGAGCGATACGGAGCCTTTTCCTGTATTGATTTTCATGGCCTGGGATTTTAGCATCCCGCCCTGCAACAGTTATACCAAACAAAACGGGCCGGCTGTGCGGCCGGCCCGACGGTTGGGTTTCTTCATAAGTTTGCGTTACTCCGCTTTCACGCAGCGCACCGGCATGCCGTTGGCACGGGCATAAGGCACTCCGTTCTCAATGCCTTTGGAGGTGCTTTTCTTCTCGAACCAGAAATGCAGCGCCGACGACTGAGTACCGGTCCCTGCATCGGCCGACCAGTAAAGGCCCTCCCAGGGCTGCGCCTCGTCCGCCGTGCTCCGCACGCCGAGCGTCTGGGCAGGAGCGGGAGCATACAGGTTCTGAATCGAACTGTTGTCGTAACGGCGGCGGCCCGCACCGATAAACAGCGACTCGGACTCGGAGTCGTTCCAGCCCAGCGTCCAGCCGTATTTGTCGGCATCGCCCGCTTCGGGAGTATTTTTGACGAGCAAATTGTCGAAAGCCGCCGAAGGAGCCACGCGCCAGCCGTAGGGGCAAGGGTCGTTGACGGTCTTGGTGTCGCCCCACAGATCGTCAGAATGAGCGCTCCACAGCCAGTCGTACTCCGAACCGGAAACGCCCGTGATAAACGTCAGCGGGTTCCGCACGGCGTAGTCCATCGTTCCGGATTCGGCACTCGATGTCTCGGTCTTCATGTAGACGCGGCTGCCGCTGCCGTTGTACATGCTGGCCGACGCACCGTTGGCGGCGTTGTACGAAGCCGGACCGATGAACGGATCCTTGCGGCCCCATTGATAATAAAGCCCGTAGGAGGCGAGGATATTTTCAACCGTCGAATTGTCGTTGGCCAGCGCTCCGAGGTTGCGGTCCATCATCTTCAAACCGTTGAAATCGACCGCCGATGCTTCGGGGTCGTAATTCACGGCCCAAATGTGCCAGCTCCACATCAGCGTGCCGCCGGCGCCGTAGGCTCCGATCACGGCGTTGCCCTCCTTGATCTTTTTCTCATCGTCGCTGTCGGCCCCCACGTAGAACGATACCATGCCGTCCTCCCGGAGTTCCGCGTACTGAATCAGCCCCGACTTGCTCTGCCACACGACATCCACCGACGCCGGAAGCACCGCCATAAGGTCGCCCCGGAACATGGAACTGATCAGATAGTTGGTCTCGGGTTTGCTGACGATGTAACTGTTGGCAGGCTTGCCGCTCAGATCCTCGGAGTTGACCACCCCCACGAAAAGCGTCGCCGAAACCGACGAGCCGCCCTTGGGCGAACCGGCCAGCACCAGCGAACCGGTCTTCGCCTCGTCGTCTTCGAAGGATACGGGAGCCGTGATCGTCAGGGTCTGTGCCGCGAGGTCGATCGCCGGCTCGACCCAGCCCGTAGGTTTGTTGGTCACCGAGAGATTTTGGAGGTTGACAGCCTTGAAGCCCACCTTTACGGTCTGGCCGGCCGACAGGAACACCGCCGGAGAGTCGAACGAAAGAGTGCCCGACTCCTTGTCCTTGCTGCACGAAGCGAAAAATGCGATGGCCGCGACGGCGCAAACCAGCCCTGCGAATCTTTTCATATAATTCATCGTTACTTTATTTCAGTTTCAAAATCCGTTACAAAGGTAATAAAAAGTCAGCCGGGTGCAAAACCGAATCGCGGGCAATTCTCGTAAAACCCTCCAATAAACAGAAGGGTCGTTGCGACCCCGGCGCCAAAAATAGCGAAAAGCGGGACAATTCCCATAAGCACCTCCCGAATAATTGCATTTGGGAACAATTATTGCCACCGGTTCTCTAACGAACCAGAAACGCATTATAGTATGTCGAAATTGAAAATCGAGACGGGAAGTTCCCCCGCCGGGGAACGTTTCAGCATCACCGTGACCGAAAAAGGACCCTATCTGGTCTACGGGCGTCCGCCGCTGGCCGAGCAGTTCATCATGCCCAACGAGAACAACGAAAGCTGGTATTTTCAGGAGGGGCGCCATTTCTCGACCGAAGCCGAACCCACGGCGCTATGCCGCTGCGGGGCGTCGCAGCGCAACCCCTACTGCGACGGAAGCCACGAAAGAGCCAAATGGGACCCGACCCTCACGGCGCAATCCGAGCCGCTGCTCGACAAGGCCGAAGTGATCGAAGGGGGCACGCTCGACATGACCGACAATCCCGAATACTGCGTTTTCGCGCGCTTCTGTCACCCGGCGGGCGACGCATGGGCGCTCACCGAGCAGTCGTCCGACCCCGAAGCGCGCCGGATGGCGATCCGCGAAGCGTCGATGTGTCCCGGCGGCCGGCTCACGGCATGGGACAAAAATTCGGGAAAGCCTTTCGAATTCCGCTTCGAGCCCAGTCTCGGGCTGATCGAGGATGTCACCATCGGCAGCAGCGGCGGACTGTGGATTCGCGGCGGCATTGCCCTGCGGCGCGAGACGGGCAAGACCTACGAGATCCGCAACCGCGTGGTCGTCTGCCGCTGCGGACAGTCGGCGAACAAGCCCTATTGCGACGGCACGCACGCCGCGATCAAGTGGCGCGACAACCTCGAAGGGGAACCCGTCGGCGAAACGCTTCCCGAAGAGGTCTACTGAAACGAAAGAGAGAGCCCGCAATGATGTGCACCCCAAAGTTTGGACTGATTAATAATTCAGATAGCATGAGTTCGGTATTGTACCGGGCTCATGTTGTT
>ENA-UESD01001873-UESD01001873.1-human-gut-metagenome-genome-assembly--contig:-NODE-1873-length-16043-cov-5.907052_pt1 | contig 16043 bp, 9 predicted proteins | sample MGYA00242985_ERZ507986 | MGnify/ENA primary metagenome ERZ507986 (study PRJEB26167, sample SAMN06115408) | human gut metagenome | host: Homo sapiens | place: China:Guangxi | collected 2016-04-06... | reverse complement strand
CTCATCTTCCACATCACCTCGGGGGTGAGGCGTCCGGCGGCGATCTCTTCGGCCGTCAGCGCATTGTCGATCTTCAGGGGCTCCGGGCGTTTTTCGCATCCGCCCGCTCCCGCAGCTGCAATAGCCATCATCAGGATAAGTTTTTTCATTTTCATTGAGGTTCCCTTATTTATTCTTAATTTTGTCGTCAAATCTTTTCGAACATGAACCGTACCGTCTATTTCGCCGACAAGGCCGTGTTATTCACGGCCGAGACCCCCGGAGGGGCGTGGTACGCCGTTTCAGCGGACGCTGGGGACGGTTTATCACGGGACAAGATACTGAATTTTCTCGAATCGCACAATAGCGTGGCCGTCGTGGCGGCCGATCCCGACGCGGCGTTCGCGGCGTTCGCGGCGGAGTTCACGCCCGTCGAGGCGGCGGGCGGCGTCGTGGTGAACGGCTGCGGGGAGTGGCTGATGATCCACCGCAACGGCCGCTGGGACCTGCCCAAAGGGCATCTGGAGTGCGGCGAGCGCATCGAGGAGTGCGCCGCGCGCGAGGTCTGCGAGGAGACCGGCGTGGCGGCCGAGGTCGTGCGTCCGCTGTGCGAGACGCTGCACGCCTATTATTTCCCGAAAACCTCACGCTGGGAGCTGAAACGCACCCGCTGGTATGAACTTTTCACCCCGGCCTGCGCCGCCCTGAAACCCCAGACCGAAGAGGGGATCGACGCCGTGGCGTGGTGCTCCCCGGAGGAGGCCGCAGCGCATGCCGCCGCATGTTATCCGACCGTCAGGACGGTGCTCGCCTGCCTGAGAGGCGGGATGTAGGGGCAGCCGACGCTTACGGCGCTGTACTCCCGGTTCTGCGCCTGCATGCAGAGACAAAGAAACACCCCGGAAACCTGCGAAACGGTTCCGGGGCGTTTTTCGTTGCGGAGCGGGACTCAGCGTTTGTCCTGCTCCCGGACATAGGCCGGGACGCGGTGGCTGCGCTTGCCGATGGGCACGCCCAGTCCGAGGGTCACGTTCATCGTGCTCTGCTTGACGGGTATCCACTGCGGCGTGTGCTTGCTGACCAGCATGTCGGTGGCGATGAAGAAGTTGATCCAGCTCGGACAGAGGTTCAGGGCCAGTCCCACGGCGCCGCCGCGGTTGTCGATCACCGAGTAGCTGCCCGTGAGCGTGAACCAGCGGACAGGGTGGAAATTGACCGATCCGGTGATGTTGTGCAGGGTTTTGTACTCCCAGAAGCGGGCCGTGTAGAGCAGGCCGATGCCGACCTTGTGGCGCCACACCTCGTATTCCAGGCCGGCGTTGATCGACGCGCGCAGCATTTTCGACGCGCTCTTGCCGTCGGTCGGGTTGAATTTCAGCATCTCGAAGTCGAAATCCGGCGCGGGCTCCGTACCGTCGTCCGGCACCGTTACGCCCGTGAATTCGGTCTCCTGCGTCGAGGTTCCCGAGATGGAGTTCTTTTTGCTCCAGCTGATGAAGCCCAGGTCGTTCACGGCCAGCGACGCTTGCAGGTTGGGCAGAATGTCGTACGTGGTGCCCAGGTCTACGGCGAATCCGTAGCCGGCGGGTTTGGTGGGGTTGATGTCGATGTCGCCGATCTCGAAGATGTCGCCGTTCGCGGGCATGTCGATCTCGGCTCCGGCGGCCGTGACATCGATCGTACCCTGGGTGCTGACGGCCCAGCGGTCGTGCCGGAGCGATACGTCGAAGCGGTCGTAGATCATCTTCGCCCGGGCCAGTCCGGCGAGGAACTTGCCCCGCACGCCGACATAGAGCCGGTCGTCCATCAGCGGGAACGAGTAGCTGAACGCGGCTTCGAGGTAGGCGTCCATCGAGGTTCCGAAGTTCCGGATCTGTCCCTCCTTGCCGAGCTTGATGAACTCGAAGAGCGAGTAGGGCAGGTTGGCGTCCTCGTTGACCCGCACGTTGAGGTCGAACGACCAGAAATTCTTGTGGTTCTTGGTGAAGGCGCCGAATCCGATGACGTTCATGCGGAAATCGGCTCCCAGCAGGTTGTCGGTTTTGAGGTTTCCCAGCACTTCGGCGGCCGATACGGAGCTGTCGAGCAGCGTCACCAGCTTGCCGTCGCGCGGATAGAGGATGTTGTCGAGTGCGATGTTGCCGGCCATGTTGACCTGCACGCCGCCCAGTACGGGGATGTTCACGTAGCCGCGCAGCGGCGCGAAGGCGGGGTTGAACTGCGACCGGAAGGTCGAACCCTCCATGAAGTAGGCCGAAGGATTCTGCGCAGCGGCGCCGGTCGCAAGGAGCGCCGCCGCGATGAGGATGTATGGTTTTTTCATGCGATGGTGCTGTTTAGATGTCGAGTTTCAGACCTCCGTGTTTGATGAGGTGCAGTTTGATTTCGATTTGGGGATTGGCCTTGCCCTCGGGTGTGGTGCCCGTTTCGAAACCCTTGCCCGGATAGTATTTCTCGAGTGTTACCGGAATGTTGATCGCGGCATTGTTGAGCAACTGCCGCAGGCTCTCGGCATAAAGCCGGGTATCTTCGGAATCTTTGATTTCGTTGGTCTCCTGCGTGGCGTCGACTTTGACGTCGAATTTCAGGATCGTCGCGGCGGGAGAGCCGTCCTCGGATACGGATTTCAGTTCGGGCTCGAGGTGCAGGGATATGGGCAGTTTGCTGGTGATCTCCCCGGCGAGGTAGAGCGAGTTTTTGGAACTGCCGGACCCTTCGGGATCGAGGTTGTCGGCGATCATGTCGATCACGTCGTCGCTGATGTCCACGCGCCCGATGTTGTAGTCGATCGGCTCCACGCTGAGATCCTCCGTCAGATAGCCGCTGAACTGCGATTTGACCTCGTTGAGAACCCGTTGCTCGGTATTGCGGACCGCCGTCCGGAACGCCTCCTTGAACTGCGTTTCGTACTGATCTTCCGCCGGAATCCCGAGTGCGCCGGCGATTTTATGGCGGTAATCGGTCCACATCATGTCGGTCATCACATCGAGTTTGGCTGCGCTCGACTGCATTTCTGCGACGAGGGCGTCGAAAAGCTCGTTGGTGTAGGAATTCCGGGAGAGCAGGACGAGATCGACGAAATCGGCGTTCCCGGGCAGCTTCGAGGGAAGCCATTTGTCGGCTTTCTCGCAGAGCTCCAGGATGTTGAGATCGCCGTTGGCGATGTCTTCCAGGGTGACGAGCACCCGGGCCAGCGGGACCTCGAATTTCGAATCGTCGCCGCCGATGGCGATGTTGTCGGTATCGACGTTTTCGAGATCGTAGTCCTTGTCGATGCACGCGGTGAGGAGTGCGCCGGCCAGAATCGGTAGAAAAAGTTTTCTCATAGGCTTGGATTACGTTGAAAATGATGGTGGCACAAATATAAGACGTTCCGACGAATAAAACAAAATACCGGACTTTTTTCGGTATGTTCCGGGTTTCCCTGCCGGCGAAAACCTCCGGCGGGGAATTTTGCCGAAAAATTGCTACATTTGCCGAACGTATGGGCGGAACCGAGAACAACAGCCTTCGGGAGCAGGTCGCCCTGCTGCCGCTGTCGCCGGGCGTCTACCAGTTTCTGGACCGCTCGGGGACGATCATCTACGTGGGCAAGGCCAAGAGCCTGCGCAAACGGGTGTCGTCCTATTTCGTGCAGTCGAAGGAGCACAGCCCCAAGGTGCGCGTGCTGGTGAAGCAGATCGCCGCGATCCGCCATATCGTCGTGGGCAGCGAAACGGACGCCCTGCTGCTCGAAAATTCGCTGATAAAGACCCTCCAGCCGCGTTACAACATCCTGCTGAAGGATGATAAGACCTATCCGTGGATCGTGGTCCGCCGGGAGCATTTCCCCCGCGTGCAGTCCACGCGGACCCTCACGCGCGACGGGTCGCAGTATTTCGGACCCTACGGTTCGGTGATGATGCAGCACAGCGTGCTCGATTTCATCCGCGAGGTGGTGCCGCTGCGCACCTGCAAACTCAACCTCGACCCCGGGTCGATCGCCCGGGGCAAATACACGGTCTGCCTGCAATACCACCTCGGGAACTGCAAGGGGCCCTGCGTCGGACGGCAGTCCGAGGAGGAGTACGGACGGCTGCTGGAGATGGTCGTTTCGGTGCTGAAAGGCGACCTGCGGCCCGTGCGGCAATACCTCGAGGGGGAGATGGCGCGGGCTGCCGCGGAGCTGAAATTCGAACTGGCCCAGCGCTACAAGCAGCGGCTCGACGCGCTCGACAACTATGCGGGCAAGTCGGTGATCGTCAGTGCGAAGATCGTCGATGTCGATGTCTTTTCGCTGCTGCCGGACGACGACGTGGCATGGTGCAACTTCGTGCGCATCCGCCACGGCTCGATCGTGGGCGTCTCGACGGTGAAGCTCTCGACGGGCGTCGGGGGCGACGAACGCGACATGCTGACGCTGGCTATCCAGCACATCGTCGAACACATCGCCGGGGGCGGACTGGCCCGCGAGGTGATCGTGCCGTTCCTGCCCTCGACGACCCTGCTGTTCGACGGCGTGACCTTCACGGTGCCGAAGCGAGGCGAGAAACTCGAACTGCTGGAGTTTTCGCAGAAGAGCGCCCGCATTTACCGCGCCGAGCAGCTGAAAAACCTGGAGATCAAGAACCCCGAACGCTATGCCGACCGGCTGATGAACGCCATGCAGAAGGAGCTGCGCCTCGACCGGCAGCCGCGGCACATCGAGTGCTTCGACAACTCCAACCTGCAAGGGAGCCATCCGGTGGCCTCGTGCGTGGTCTTCCGCGACGGGAAACCCTCGCGCAAGGAGTACCGCCACTTCAACATCAAGACCGTGGAGGGTCCCGACGACTACGCGTCGATGCGCGAGGTGGTCTTCCGGCGTTATACGCGTCTGATGGCCGAGGAGGCCGAGCTGCCCGACCTCATTATCGCCGACGGCGGAAAGGGGCAGATGGGGGTGATCCACGAGGTGCTGGAACGCCTCGGGCTGGACATACCCATCGCCGGACTGGCCAAGGACGACCGTCACCGCACGGCCGAACTGCTCTGCGGATTCCCGCCCCTGCTGGTCGGCATCCGTCCCACTTCGCCGCTTTTCCACTTCCTGTCGCAGATTCAGGAGGAGGTGCACCGCTTCGCCATCGCATTCCACCGTCAGAAACGCAGCAAGGCATTTATCCACAGCGAGCTGGAGCAGATCGAGGGGATTGGCGACAAGACGGTCCAGACCCTTCTGCGCCATTTCCGCACGGTGGAGAAGGTCCGCGCAGCCAATATCGAGGAGCTTTCGGCGTTGGTGGGGCCTGCGAAAGCGAAAAAAATCAAGGCTTTCTTCGAAAAATAGGGCGATTTTTTGAAATTTCGTGAAAATCGCGTATCTTTGCCCTCCCGATTCGCCGCGCGATGCGGTCGTTTGCCCGGATGGCGGAATCGGTAGACGCGTTGGTCTCAAACACCAATGACAGCAATGTCGTGCCGGTTCGACCCCGGCTCCGGGTACCAGTAAAATCGCTTAATTTGTTGATTATGACAGGTTAAGCGATTTTTAATTTTCGGGTTTTCCCCGCATTTTCCCCGCAGACAATTTTATCTTTTTGGAACGAAGTGTTAATGTATTACTGAATTTGACATTAAGGTATATAAAAAATGTAATAAATTCAGATTTTCACTATATTTGTCGCGTCAGATATCTATTGCAATATGAATTCAAAAGTATTATTTTCTGCCGTGTATCTGTTGGCGGCAGTACCGTCATCTGCACAAACGGATGCCCCTTGGTTTTTGTCCGCTTCCGATTCGCTATGCGGAGTCCGTCTGACAGAGATTTGTGCGGCAAGAGGTAAAATTCCCCCCCCCTCCCGAAAAAAATCTGAAATAATCGTCGCCGTCATCGACGGCGGGTTCGATGTTTCGCATACGGCTCTTGCGGATTTCATCTGGACCAATCCACGCGAACAGGCTGCTAACGGCCGTGATGACGATAAAAACGGCTATGTAGACGACATTCACGGCTGGAATTTCCTCGGCAATGCTGTTGGAGAGAGTCTTCGAAGGGCCGGCACGGAACCTTTCCGGGAATACAAACGGCTTCGGCCTCGCTTCAAGGACGCTGATACAAGCCGCCTTACTCTTTCGGCAAAGGCCGAATATGCCTATTATAAGCAGATGGAACGGGCCGCCCGGCTCGATACCTACATCAAATTTACCGAATATCAGCGTATTCGTTCCGATGCTTTCCGCATTTGCGATTCATTGATGCACCTGAAATACGGTGATCGAGAAACAACGGTCGCCGATTTTCAGCGTCTTGAATTGGCCGACACGACCGGGCTTGCGCTGCCTCTGTCGATTGCGGCTTCCACACCCGTTATGTTCACACCCGACATGCCGTGGCACGAAGCGGTGGAAAAGATCGACAGCGAATATCGTTTGTCCGCCGTACGTGTGGCCAGCCTCGATTCCCTGAATGACGATCCTCATATAAAATTGGGCAATCGCCCGGACGATTTCCGGAATTTCCGTTACGGAAACAATCTTATCGGCGACGATCCCTATCATGGGACGATGGTTGCCGGAGTGATTGCGGCGTGTGCGGCGACGGCCGGGGAGTTGCCGCGCCCGGTAAAGATCCTCTCCGTCCGTGCCATTCCCGAAGGCGATGAATACGACCGCGATGTAGCTGCGGCAATCCGTTATGCGGTGGATAACGGCGCAGAGGTGGTGAATATGAGTTTCGGCAAGTACCTATCGCCTCACCGGGATGAAGTACTGGCTGCGATGAAATATGCCCGGAGCAAGGACGTATTGCTGGTTATGGCCTCCGGCAACGACGGCGTCAATGTCGATGTCCGTCCGATATTTCCGACTTGCCGGGACACGAAAGGACGCCGTCTGGAAAACCAGATCGTCGTGGGGGCCTCGACGCCCGACGGACGGGTCGCTTCTTTCAGCAACTACGGAGCGGAAAATGTGGATCTGCTCGCCCCCGGAGAAAATGTACGATCGACCGCTCCCGAGGGCGGATACGATACGGCGCAGGGAACGAGTATCGCTGCGCCGATAGTTTCCGGTGTCGCAGCGGTCTTGCGGAGTTTCTATCCCGATCTTTCGGCTCGTGAGATACGGGAAATTCTGATTCGTACCGTTACGCATTTTCCGGCGGACGAGATGCCTGTTCCCGGGAAATCCGAAACTTCCCGCATGATCCAGGGGCGTCAGGTCTGTCTCGGTGGAGGGATTCTCAATGCGCAGGCGGCCATGAAAGAGGCGTCGAAAATCAGCAAATTCGGAGAGCGATGAAACGGTTGCTTGTATTTTTAACGGTATGGAGTCTTTATCCGCTCTGTGCTCAGGAATCCTATATGGCGCGGGCCGACCGCTTTTCGTCCGATTCGCTCGGTGGATTGATCCGTAACCAATATGTTTCGGTTCAGTGGATCGGCGAGGAGTGCCGTTGGTTCCATTATACGTCGGATGACGCCGATGCACGCCGTTATTGGTTGGTCGATACCCGCACCTGGCGGAAACGCCCGCTGTTCGACAGTTTCTCGATGACGCGGCAGTTGGCCGCATACGCCGATTCATCACGGATGCCGACCCCGAAGGAGTTACGGCTCTACGGCCTTGAATTCGATTCTTCCGATCCCCGCGGTTTTACGTTCGATTTCAATAAGCACCGGCTGCACTACGATGGCCGAAATGGCAAACTGAGCGAAAAGCCCCGGCAGGATGCTTCCCGCGGGAATCTTTTCTCGCGGGGCGACTATCGGCGCAGCTACTCCGCCGACAGCTCGTATTATGTTACGGCTGTCGGTCATGACCTCATGCTCTTTCGCGGAGATGGAAGCGACAGTGTACGGCTGACCCACGACGGGGAGCGCTATCATTCGTTCTCCACCGGCGGGAACAACGTCGTCGGGCCGGAGGCGCGCAGCTCCGCCATCGGCCGCTGGATGGGGAAAAGCCATTATTACCTGCTGGTGCGCGAAGACAAGCGCGAGGTGGAGGAGCTCACGCTGGTGGACAACCTCGCCCGACCGCGCCCCAAGGCTAAAAGCTACAAATTTCCCATGCCTGGCGATGAGCATGTCGTTCAATACGATGCCTGGCTGGTCGATGCCGACAGCATGTGCATTCGGAAACTCGACATCGCCCGCTGGCCCGATCAGAAAGTCGAAGTTCCCCGGTTCAGCATGATCGCTCATACGGACCGTTATGCCTGGCTCGTTAGTCGCAGCCGGACGTGCGACAGCGTGGAACTGTGCCGGGTCGATTTCGCGGCGCACCGTGTCGAGCCGATTATCCGCGAGGTGTGCAAACCGGCCCAGAATGACCAGCAATTTTGTTTCCATATCCTGAATGAAGGCCGCGATATCCTCTGGTGGTCGGAGCGAACGGGATACGGTCATTATTACCTGTACGATGGAAACGGACGCCTGCAAGGGGCCGTCACTTCGGGCGCATACGTCGCCGGAAAGATCGAACGTATCGATACGCTCGCCCGGACGATCGTCTACGAGGGTTACGGACGGGAACCGGGTGTCAATCCGCATTACCGCTTTTATTACAAAACCGGATTCAACGGCGGCGAGCCGGTTTTGCTCACTCCCGGAAACGGCGAACATTCGGTGGCATTCTCTCCCGACGGACGTTTCCTGACGGACACTTGGTCGCGTATGGATCGTGCCCCGCGGCATCAGGTCTGCGACATGAAAGGCCGCGGCCGTATCGAACTGGAGCCGTGCGACCTTTCGGAACTCTATGCCCGCGGATGGCACGAACCGGAAGTCGTCGAAGTGCTGGCTGCGGATTCCGTGACCCGGCTCTATGGCATCGTCTACCTTCCTTTCGACCGGGAACCCGGGCGGAAATACCCGATCATCAGCAATGTCTATCCCGGCCCCCATGTCGATCTGGTTCCGCAGGCCTTTACCTTGGATGACAACTACAATCAATCGCTCGCACAGCTGGGATTCGTCGTCATAAATTTCGCCTACCGCGGCAGCGGCCCCTGGCGCGGACGCGATTTCCATACGTTCGGCTACGGGAATCTGCGGGATTATGCTTTGGCCGACGACATGGCCGCGATCCGGCAGATTGCAGCCCGCTATCCTTGCGCCGATATTGAAAGAGTCGGAATTTACGGACATTCCGGAGGCGGTTTCATGACGGTCGCCGCCATGCTGAACCATCCGGAATTTTACAAGGTCGGGGTGGCTGCTTCGGGGAACCATGACAATAATATTTACTCCCAGTGGTGGGGCGAAACTTTCCACGGAGTAAAGCAGACCTGGGGGAAAGACGGGAAACCGCATTTCGAATGTCATATTCCGACCAACATCGAATTGGCCGACCGGCTGGCCGGACGGCTGCTGCTCATCACCGGAGACATGGACAACAATGTGCATCCGGCATCTACGGCCCGGCTGGCCGATGCGCTGATCCGGGCCCGCAAGCGTTTCGACATGACGGTCATTCCCGGAGCGGATCATGGTCTCGGGAACTCATATTATGTAAATCTGATCCGCTATTATTTTACGGAACATCTTCTCGGGTTGCCTCAGCAGGAGATCGATATAGTCAAACACAACTAATGGATAATGCGTATGAAGCAAACTTTAAGAAATTTTTTACCATTCGTATTTACGTCATTGTTACTTGTAACGATACTTCCTGCCGTCGCTGCTTCTGAGAGCGAGGGGAACAAACATCCGGTGTGGGGTACGGTCAAGGATACGAATGGTGTACCGCTTGTCGGTGTGTCCGTGGTTGTCGTAGGAACGCATTCCGGTGTGAATACTGATATTAAGGGTACGTTCCGGATCATAGTTGCCGACGGCGCTACGTTGCGATTCTCATACATTGGTTATGAACCGCAGGAACTCAAGATAAAGCCTGATCGGGTCGGTTATGATATAACGCTCAAGGAGCAGTCCACGGACATCGGACAAGTCGTCGTGACAGGCTTTGCCAAAACTGAGATTCGCAAAAGCACCGGTTCGGTTGCCGTGATTGAAGGAAAAGATCTCAAGACTTCGCCTTTGGAGGGAGTAGACAAACTGTTGCAGGGCAAACTGGCCGGAGTGAGCGTGCAATCCGTATCCGGCCGTCCGGGCGAAGCCGTGAAGATCCGCATTCGCGGAACGAGCACCATCACGGGCAATGCCGAACCGCTGTGGGTCATTGACGGCGTACCGATGCAGAAGGAGGTCCCGACACCTCCTGTTTCCAATACGCAGATTCGCTCCGGAGACTTTTCGAATATTTTTGCTACGGGCATCGGTGGGATCAATCCTAACGACATCGAGTCGATCTCCGTGTTGAAGGACGCTGCCGCTGCCGCAATTTACGGATCTCAGGCTGCCGGCGGTGTGATCGTGGTAACGACCAAACGCGGCAAGTCGGGACCTACGCACGTCAACTATTCGGGAACCGTATCCATTCAGACGCGGCCTGTACGGTCTGCCAATTTGATGAACTCACGCGAGAAACTGGCCTGGGAGCAGGAATTATGGGACGAATTTGCAGCTGCCGGTTATGCGAATAATCTTCAGGATGGCAAAAGTTACTATCCGGTTGTGGGTATCGTGGGCATGATTCGTTCGGGATACGGCAAATATAAGGGATTGAGCGTCGCAGAGCAGGATGCCAGGATTGCGGAACTGGGCAGCCATACGACAGACTGGTTCGAGGAACTGTTCCGGACGACAGTTTCCACAAGCCACTATCTCTCCATTTCGGGAGGTAATCCCAAAATGGCCTATTATCTCTCAATGGGATATGGTAACGATCAGGGCATTGTGTTGAAAAACTCGTACGACCGTTACAATTTCAACGGCAAGATCGATGTAACACCGAACAGAGTCGTATCGTTCGGTATCAGTACGGATTTCTCCTATCAGACATCCAAGGCACCGTCGAGCAATGTGGATATGTTCAAATACGCCTATTTCGCCAATCCCTATGAACGCCCTTATAACGACGACGGTTCCTATCGGGCTGACGAGACTTATTTTTCCTTGAGTGAAATCAATGGAAGCTATACGGTAGCGCTTCCCGAAAACGGATTCAACCTGATGCGGGAGATCAATGAGACTTCGGCCAAGAGTACCAGCGGAAACTTCACACTGACGGGAAATACGACGGTCAATATCACCAAGGATCTGAAGTTCGTGGGTCTGGCGTCGTTCTCCTATATTTCGGATCACGGGGAGAATATCAATGGAAAGAATACCTATGCGGCATGGATGGACCGGCCGTTCGAAAACAATACGACGACTTCGAAACGAATCTATGGTTCCATTTATCAGACTTCGACATACAATACCAATTATATGTTACGGGGACATTTCGCCTATGGACATACTTTCAACGAAATACATCGGCTCAATGTGCTGGCCGGAGCGCAGATCAGCCGGAATTACGCCAAGACGATTTTTACCAAACGTTACGGCTACGACCCCGTTACGGGCAACCACTCGACGCCGCTTTATCCTGCGAGCGGAAACAATTCGGTGATCGATTACGATAAACTTGTCAGTTTCGGGAAGACCCTCGATAATTCCACCGGGCAAGCTATTACGGAAAACGCTATGGCCTCGTTCTACGGTACGATCGACTATATCCTGCTCAACCGCTATGTTTTCAATGCCTCGGTAAGATCCGACGGATCGAATAATTTCGGCAGCAAGGAGCAGTTCAATGCTACCTGGTCGGCAGGTTTTTCTTGGAATATAGACGAAGAGTCGTGGATGAAAGGGAAAATCTCGGATGTGATCAGTTCGATGACGCTCCGTTTGGCCACGGGTTATACGGGCGGTGTCAATAAGTCGGTCTATCCGGTAATCATCATGAAATACGATAACACGTTTCGAATTTCCGATACGGATTCCTACCGGATGGGGACTATTTCGAATGCCCCGAATCCGCATCTGAGCTGGGAGAAGACCTGGGATATCAAAGCGGGTCTGGACATCGGATTTTTCAAGGATCGTTTGCGATTGCAGGTCGAAGCATACAACCGTAAAGGATACGATCTCGTGACTTCTTCGCGCGTGAATTCGGCAGTCGGATTTATTTCGCAGGGATATAATACATCCGAACAGGTGAACCGGGGAGTCGAGTTCACTTTGGGGGCGACGATTCTGCGTTATAAGGATTTTGCGTGGAATTTTACTGCCAATGCGGCTTACAATATGAACAAACTGACCAAATACGTGTCGCCCAACAGCGGTATCTATGGTCAGTATTATGTAGGTTATCCCCAGGGGATGATCATCACGGGCAAGAGTACGGGCATCGATCCATCGACGGGATTCTACAATTACGAACTGCGTCCCGATGCGAAAATAAACGAAGTCGCGGACTACCGGAACATGCAAAACTATCTTTTCTATGTAGGTACATCGACGGCTCCCTGGACGGGCGGGTTCAATACGTCCGTTCGTTACAAGGGGCTTACGCTCAGTATGAACGGTGTGTTTTCGTTGAACGGCAAAGTGCTGAACGATATCGTATCCCCCGCATCCTACAGTTCGGTGAGTGACCGGAATATGACCGGTGTGGATAAGGAGCCCATTCCCAACTCCAAATACGACCTTTATGTCAACCATCTCAATGTCGTGCGTGATGTAACCTATCGCTGGACTCCGGATAATCCTGTTACGGACGGTTATCCGCGTCTGATCGACATATACGGAGGGCGCCTTTACGATCAGAACGGCAATCTTATCGCCCAGAGTCTTCCTTCCGAATCAAGAGTTACGAACTGTCTGTTGCTGGAGAATGTTTTACGACCTTCCCGGCGCGTGGGTGAAGAAACTTCACATGCAAAATTGCAGCGTGTCGTTTACGATGAACAATCTGGCGACGTTCACGAATTACTCGGGGCTGGACCCTGAAACTCCCGGTGCGGTGTACCCGCAATGCCGCTCCTATTCGATCGGACTTTCGATCGGATTTTAATTCCGAAACGGTAATTTCAAAACAGAGAGTATGAAAAAGACATTCACAGTGATTGCACTCGTGTTATTAGCCGTATCCTGCAACCGCTATTTGGATATAAAACCTTACGGACAGACCATCCCCGAAACAGCCGAGGAATTTTCAGCGTTGCTCCATGCGCATCTCGACGAGATCGATTACGGAGAGGAGGTCGTGATGGGCGACGGATTGGAAATGGCCGATTTGGAGTGTTATGCCGATAACCTGGCTGCTAATCTGACTCAATATCCCGGAGGAAATTATATTTCGCTTTACATAGGAGAGCAACTTTCCGCTAAGCAAACTCTGTATACGAATCTTTATGCGGTGATTCGGGATTGCAACATCATAATCGGTTATCTCGAAGACCGGAGCAGCCGGCTCGGGATGGACGTGCTCGGTACGGCGTATGCCCTTCGCGGTATCTGCTATTATAATTTGCTGCGCAACTTCTGTCAGGCTTGCAATCCGGATAATCCGGGGCCTGGTGTACCGTTGGTTACAGAATTTGATATGGAGGCGAAGCCTACTCGCAGTACTTATAACCAGACCGTCAAACGGATCGAAGAGGATTTGAATAAAGCGATCGAATACGACATTCAGGATGAGATCTACCGCTTCAATTCCGATGTCGCCAAAGGCTATCTGGCCCGGCTCTATTTCTGGACACAGCAGTATCGTTTGGCAGCTCAGTATGCCTCGGAGTTATTGGAAAAATATCCGTTGCTCGATGCGGAACCTTACAAGGCGATGATCGGGGAACAGATGGCCAAGAGTGGCAACATGATCTTCAAGGCACAGATTTATGCTGGATCTTCGGAATCTACAGCGCTGACGAATTCAAAGAATTATTTGAAAAACAGACCTTGTTCCCGCCTGTTTTACGATCTTTTCGCCGAAAAGGAAAAAGATGTGCGTTTCACGCTGTCGATCGATGCCAAAAGACTGCCGGCTAAGAACCTGCTTTCCTGCCTGCGAAGCGCTGAATTGCAGTTGATTCTAGCTGAGAGTTACTATCATAGCGAAGAACCCGAAAAGGCCCTTGCTGCTTTGAACGAACTGCGACGAAAGCGCATTGCCGATGTCTCGGACTACACGATGCAGACTCTGCCTCCGGTCGATCACGACGATTTGATTCAGGTCGATGCCAAGGGAAATGCGCTGACTCCGCTGCTGTATGCTATTCATTGCGAACGCCGCAAGGAACTTTTCCTTGAAGGAGATCGCTGGTACGAACTCAAACGTAACGGATGTCCGGAATTCTGGGTCGCCAAGCAGGGACTGAAATACACGACTTATTCCTGGATGTATACTTTCCCGCTTTACGCTCCCGATATTCAATTGGTCGAGGGGTTGGAGCAAAATCCGGGGTACGATAAAATGGAATAAAAGAATCAGGATTATGAACAATACGATGAAAAGACGAATGATTGCGTTTGTCGCAGCGATTGCGGCTGTTGTGTCGCTGAGTGGCTGTGATGACAACTATGATGAGACGCCGCCTTTGGCTAAGGATTATTTGACGAAATACATTATGCCCGACGGTGTATTTCTCGGGAATGAGGATTGGGCGCAGATCGCAAGCGAAGAAGATGAATATGAAGCCTTTCTGGAAGGTTCGAAATAACTGTTGAACAAACCTTTATTAATTAAAACTTTGGTTATGAGAAAATTTTTATTTGCATTGCTCGCAGCGCCGCTGTTATTCGGCGCTTGTTCGGATGACAACGATGATTCGACGCCTACGCTTTCTTTTGCGAAGCCGGTGCTCGCGCTTTCGACAGGTTCCGTAACACTGGATCTGCAAGTCAGCGGTGTAGATTTATCATCGCTTGCGTCGCCCGTCACCGTTCCCGTTGCTTTCTCGGGTACGGCTGTCAAGGGTTCCGAGTATTCCGTATCGGCCGAACAATTCATATTGGGAGGTAACAATCAGTCGCTTTCGATTACGGTAACGGCTTTGGACAACTACGACGAAGCCAAGGAAATCGTCGCGACGTTGGGCTCGGTGGCTGACTTTATCCCCGGGAAAAATGCCACGGCGAAGATCAGTCTGGGAGTGAAAGGTAAAATTATGTATTCCTTCTCTGTCAAATCCATGACCATGGGTGAGACCGGTTCCGTTCAGTTGGATCTTTATACGGCTACGGGGGCAAAATATACTGCGGAGCAGGATATCGTCATTCCCATTGAGATCGCCGAAGGTTCGACGGCTGTCGAGAATACCAATTTTACGTTCGAGGGGGCTAAACAACTGGTTGTCGCTCAGGGTAAAAGTTCAGGTGCCATTACCCTTAAAGCCGGCACGCTGGAAACCGGAAAAGACAAGGTCGTTCTGAAAACCGGACTGGAGAACAACAAAGGATTCGTCCGGGGACAGTATAACGAGATTACCGTAACGATTTTCGGATCGTATTTCAGCAAACTGGAAGGTACATGGAAAATGAGTGCCGAAGGTAATTATGATCCTATGGAGTATGCCAATCTGAATGGAAGCAGTTCTGAATACGACAAACCTACGTTCGACGCCGATATGGCTGCTTTACCCGCATATAATGCAAAGGACCGGTTGATTTTCACGGAAGAGGGTCTTACGACCTCGCTTGAATCGACCTTGAAAAACTTCTTCCGGGAGAATTCGGGTATCTCGAATGGTGGCGAATTTACATTATACAGCATGTCGGGGAAAATTCCGGTTCAATTAATCCTTCTGGATAATGTAAATCGCTATTTTTCTGCAATAGAGCAGAGTCAAGATACAGAAGCTTATATTGGAGTCCGTTTTAAGGATGGAGATGCCAATAATTTTATTGATTTTGATTCAAAATCATTTTTGATTGATAAATTGTATTACGAAGAAAATAAACCGACCGCTCAATATTATCCTTATATTTCCTTTACATTCGAGCGAGAGACTGAATAAGTCAGCCTTTTTCGTTATAACAAGGGGCTGTCTAATAAGTCCCTGAAATTGAAATCACCCTCGTCAGAGCTTGTTCTGGCGAGGGTGAAATCATTAAACCGGACTTGTTAGATAGTCTCTTGTTATATTTATTTTACTTATGCTTTGTATTGATTTACCAGTGCTCTTAAAGTTTCTTCTCTTATAAGACCGACTG
>ENA-UESD01001869-UESD01001869.1-human-gut-metagenome-genome-assembly--contig:-NODE-1869-length-16077-cov-3.524000_pt1 | contig 16077 bp, 10 predicted proteins | sample MGYA00242985_ERZ507986 | MGnify/ENA primary metagenome ERZ507986 (study PRJEB26167, sample SAMN06115408) | human gut metagenome | host: Homo sapiens | place: China:Guangxi | collected 2016-04-06... | reverse complement strand
GAAGTAGTAGTTACTGCGTTGGGTATCAAACGTGAACAAAAAGCGTTGAGTTATAATGTACAGCAAGTAAAGGGAGAAGCTTTAACAGCGGTGAAAGATGCCAACTTTATCAATTCGCTTGCAGGTAAAGTAGCCGGTGTGCAGATAAGCAGCGGTGCTACAGGTGCCGGTGGTGCTACACGTGTTGTAATGCGTGGTATGAAGTCATTGACCAAGAATAACAATGCTTTATATGTGATTGACGGTGTACCTATGTTTAACACAGGTTCAAGTGGTGGTGACGGTCAGTACGGATCAATGGGTGGTTCTGATGCAGTAGCAGACTTAAACCCGGACGATATAGAAAGTATAAGTATGATGACCGGACCGTCAGCTGCTGCCCTTTATGGCTCTGCCGCAGCCAATGGAGTAGTCCTGGTTAACACAAAGAAAGGGAAAAAAGAAAAGATATCACTTACTGTTTCCAATAGTACGACCTTCTCCAAGGCATATATTATGCCTGAGATGCAGAACAGATACGGAACAAGTTCAGGCTTGTTCAGCTGGGGAGATCTGACAGATAAAAGATATGATCCGAAAGACTTCTTCAATACCGGTAGTAATATTATAAACTCCATTACATTATCGACAGGAAGCGATAAAAATCAGACTTACTTCTCAGCTTCCACGACAAATTCAGATGGTATTTTACCAAATAACAGCTACAACCGCTATAACTTTACCGCACGCAATACAACTAACTTCCTGAATGATAAGCTGACACTGGATATCGGTGCGCAATATATCATACAGAATAATACCAATATGGTATCTCAGGGACAATATTACAATCCCCTACCCGCTTTGTATCTGTTTCCACGCGGAGATAATTTTGATGAAATCCGCCTGTACGAACGTTACGATACAAATTACGGATTTATGAAACAATACTGGCCTTATGGCGACGGCGGACTGTCTTTGCAGAATCCTTACTGGACTCAAAACCGCATCAGACGTACCTCTGACAAAAAACGCTATATGCTGAATGCCTCTCTGAAATGGAAAGTTACAGACTGGTTAAATATCACCGGACGTGTCAATTTGGACAACTCGGATTATCGTAACAAAACAGAAAAATACGCTTCAACACTTGCCACTTTCTGCTCTGTCAATGGTGGTTTTGAAGATGCTATGCGTCAGGAACGTTCTTTATATACCGATTTAATGGCTACTGTTGATAAAACATTCGGAGATTTCCGTCTGAATACCAATATAGGTATGTCACTTTATCACACTTCCATGCAGACAATCGGCTTTGCTGGTGACCTGATTATACCTAACTTCTTTGCACTGAATAATATTAATTACGCTGCAAACTATAAACCACTACCGGACGGATACGATGACGAAGTACAAAGTATATTCGCTAATGTCGAATTAGGATGGAGAAGTCAACTTTACCTCACGTTGACCGGACGTAATGACTGGGATTCCAAACTGGCTTTCTCCAATCAGTCTTCATATTTCTACCCTTCTGTCGGCTTATCGGCTGTACTGACGGAAATGTTCGCTCTGCCTAAAATCATATCTTATGCAAAAGTACGTGGTTCTTACACAGTTGTAGCCTCTTCTTTCGACCGCTACCTGACTAACCCGGGATATGAATATAACAGCCAGACTCACAACTGGGCAAACCCGACAGTTTACCCGATGGACAATCTGAAACCGGAGAAAACCAAATCATGGGAAATCGGTCTGAACTTGAAGTTCTGGGAAAACCGCTTCAATCTGGACGCAACCTATTATCGTTCCAATACTTTAAACCAGACATTTAAAGTAGATATTCCCTCTTCCTCCGGATATAATAAGGCAATCGTTCAGACTGGTAATGTACAAAACCAAGGAATCGAACTGGCGCTCGGCTTCACCGACGAATGGGCAGGATTCAGATGGGCATCAAATGCTACTTTCACTCTGAACCGCAACAAGGTAAAACGTCTGGCAGGCGGTAGCACCAACCCTGTAACGGGCGAACTGATCGATATGCCAAACATGCCTGTAGGATGGCTTGGTAAAGAGAATGTAGCTCCCCGAGTAATCTTGACAGAAGGAGGTACAATGACCGACATATACGTGTACAATGAATTAACCAAAGATAATAACGGAAATATAAAAGTGGATGCTCAGACCGGAGGACTTAGTATGCATACGGCAGAGACTCCTACCAAAGTCGGAAATTTGAACGCCAACTATAATTTAGGCTGGACCAACAATTTCACTTACAAAGGAATCAATCTGGGAGTCGTACTTTCCGCACGTGTAGGTGGTCTGGCATACTCAGCCACGCAAGGTGTTCTGGACTACTATGGCGTATCAAGTATCACGGCAAATGCACGTGACAATAAAGGTGTACCAATGAATAACGGAAAAGTAGATACACAGAAATACTATCAGACCATCGGTACCGGTGAAGGCGGTTACGGAAGATACTATTTATACAGTGCCACCAATGTCCGTCTTCAGGAACTCAGTCTTAGCTATACACTTCCCAAGAAATGGCTGAACAATGTAGCCAATGTAACCTTCGGGCTTGTAGGACGCAACCTGTGGATGATCTATTGCAAAGCACCGTTTGACCCTGAATTGTCTGCTTCTACATCCAGTAATTACTATATGAATGTGGACTACTTCATGCAACCGAGCATGCGCAATATAGGATTTAATGTAAAAGTACAATTCTAAATTAATGAGAAAATTATTATGAAGAAATATCTAAGAAATATAACAGTCGGTACTGCTTTGGTATTAGTTGCCGGGAGTTGTACCGGTAATTTTGAAGAATACAACACCAATCAATTCCAGATTCATGAAGCTGACCCTTCTACTTTGATGAAGTCAATGATTGAGACGATCGTAAACATTCAACAGAATGACTCGCAGATGATGGATCAGATGGTCGGTCAGTTAGGAGGCTATCTGACATGTGCGAATGTATGGAGCGGCACTAACTTCGGCACATTCAATCAAAGTGATGCCTGGAATGCAGGTCCCTGGAATACTAATTTCGAGAAAATATACGGTAATTTCTTCCAGATACAGGAAGCAACTAATGAAAGCGGGCACTATTATGCTTTTGCACGTATGATACGGGCCATAACCATGCTGCGTGTTGCCGATTGTTACGGTCCGATGCCCTACAGTCAAGTGAAAAAAGGTAACTTCTATGTAGCTTATGACACAGAAGAACAAGTCTATAAGAATATAATGGAAGATTTTGCAAGCGCTGCCAACGTACTCTATAACTATTACAAAGATACCAATGGTAACGCACCGCTCGCCAGCAACGACCCTATATTCAGCGGCAATTATGCCAACTGGGCAAGACTCGCAAATTCCATGCGACTGAGGGTGGCTATCCGCATCAGTACAGCATATCCGGAGATGGCAAAAGAAAATGCGGAAGCTGCCGCATCTCATGAAGCCGGACTGATCGAAGCAAATAATGACAATGCCATGATGGATTGCGGCTCGCAGACAAACCCTTACCAATTGGCAGCTGTAAGCTGGGGTGATTTGCGTGTCAATGCCAATATCGTTGATTATATGAACGGATACGGTGATCCGCGTATGTCTAAATACTTCAACCATTCAACATTCACTGGTCACACTCAGGAATATGTGGGCATGCGCTCCGGAGAAGATGGTTTTGCCAAAAGTGACGTTGCAGGTTATTCCATACCGGCCATCACAGGAACTTCAAAGCTATTGGTATTCTGCGCTGCTGAAACAGCATTCCTCCGTGCGGAAGGCAAACTGAAGAACTGGTCTGTCGGCAATAAATCGGCTAAAGAGTACTATGAAGAAGGAATCAAACTCTCCATGGAACAGTACGGCACAACAATGCCTGACAATTATCTGACAAATACCGAAAAACCGACAGTATCACATAATAATGATCCCAGAGGCCATGCATATACCATCTCCAACACCGTTGCCGTTGCATGGAATGACAACAATGAAGAAGAAAATCTTCAGCGTATCATTACTCAGAAATGGATAGCCAACTATCCGTTGGGACTGGAAGCATGGGCTGAATATCGCCGTACCGGTTATCCGGAACTCTATCCTTGCATCGACAATCTGTCTCCATCAGGAGTAGACAGCAAGCGTGGTATGCGTCGTCTGAGATTCCCTTACACGGAAGTACAGAACAACCATTCCAATTATCAGCAAGGTGTTTCGTATCTGAAAAATGGTGGTCCGGATAATGAAGCCACAGATTTGTCGTGGGGAAAAACTAATTAATATAACCTCCTAACTAGAATTAATATGAAAAAGAATTATTTACTATATTTTTTATTGTTAGCGTTGAGCACCCCAATATGGGTGAGCTGTAATGACTGGACAGAATCAGAAGCAAAAGATTACTTCGAAGGTCCTTCAGAAGAATACTATGCAGCCCTGCGCGCATATAAAAAGTCTGATCATCCCAAAGCGGATGGTTCGGCAACTGGACAGGCGAAGGCGCTTCATTAGTAAACAGCATGGCAGGAATCCCGGATAGCGTGGATGTCGTTTCCATCTGGGGGAATTGGTCGAATATTACAGAAGCGCAAAAGAAGGATCTCAAGTTCTGTCAAGAAGTAAAAGGAACTCGCTTCACCATGTGCTTTATCATCACTTCGGTAGGTACACAGATCACTCCACAACATATATATGACAATTGGGAGTCAATGGGATTCGCAAGCCAACAGGAAGCTGTTAATGATTTCTGGGGCTGGCCTTCGGACGAGTCTGATAAAGAAGCCGTCGAAGCATCTATACGCAAATATGCAAATGCTATCGCTGATACGATCAACAAATACGGCTATGACGGATTCGATATCGACTACGAACCAAACTATGGTAATAAAGGTAACATTGTGGACGACGATGACAGAATGTTCATATTCGTAGACGAACTTGGCAAACACTTCGGTCCTAAATCGGGAACCGGCAAGTTATTGATCATTGACGGCGAACCGCAAAGTATAAAGAACAGACCCGATGTAGGCCCTTACTTTGATTACTTTATCATTCAGGCCTATAAACCCGGTAATGACAACAATCTGGACAAACGTCTGATAGACGGTGGTGTAGCAGGTCCGGGACTCGTTCAGACTTACGGTAGCGTAATGTCCGAAGAGCAAATCACAAAGATGACCATCATGACCGAAAACTTTGAGGCTGTAGATGCTGCTATGGATGGCGGATATCCTTATACCGACCGTTATGGCAACAGCATGAAATCTTTGGAAGGAATGGCACGCTGGCAACCGAAAAATGGTTTCCGTAAAGGCGGAGTAGGAAGCTATCATATGGAAGCAGAGTATCCGACAAATCCGGAATACAAGAATCTACGCAAAGCTATCCAGATTATGAATCCTTCTACCAAACCGTTAATTAAATATTAATTCACTATGAAACAGATTAAAAACATAAGAAACTTCTTGTTGATATCGCTTATCGCAGGCGGTACATGGATCGGCTGTGACGATGCGAATTATAGTACATTGGACACGCACGTCTTCTTCGAAGAAGCTTTAACTGCAACAAGCACCAAAGTGACTGTTATGGGCAGCGGTGAAACCAATGTCACACTGAACGCGCATATCAGCAATACACAACAGAAAGACAACAGCTATAGTCTGGCAATAGATCAGGCTGCTCTTGACGCATACAACAAGGCTAATGGTACAAACTACATCGCATTGCCGGAAACCCATTACACCCTTCCGGACAATATTACGATTAAAGCAGGCGCTTATAATGCAGATCCCATTTCCATACATATCAAAGCATTCTCCGAGGAAATGAATGCATCCGGTGAATCATATGCTTTACCCGTACGCCTGGTAGCAAAACAAGGTAGTATTGATGTAATGCCTGTTACCGGTAGCTTGGTGATTCTTGCCAATAGTATCATGGAATTTTCCGCCCCGCAATTTGTTGGAAGTACAGAACTCGTAGCCCAGAAATTCTCTGAAGCTCCTGAAACCTACAACGAGTTTACTGTCGAAGTTCGTTTCCAGGTAAGCAATACTGCCAATCGTAACCGTGCAGTATTCAGCACATCCGGCAGCGACGGCAAGAGCTTGTTATTGCGTTTCGAAGATCCGCAAAGCGACAATAGTGACCACAAAGCTCACTCATTAGTTCAGATTCAGACTCATGAAACCTATCTGAATCCGACCTACTCTTTCGAACCTAATAAGTGGCAACATCTTGCTGTGACATACAACGGTTCTAAATATCGTATCTATATTAACGGTAAAGACGGAGGTTCAAAAGACGTTGCCGGCGGGCCTTGTATATTTGGTAATATGAGTTGGTTCAGTGGCGGTAGCTGGTGGAGCGGATGTAAAATCTTGGTAAGTGAAGCCCGTATCTGGTCTGTATGCCGGTCGGAAATTCAGATTCAGAACAACATGACTATCACAAGTCCAAAATCTCCGGGATTAGAAGCTTATTGGAGATTCAATGAAGGTAAAGGTAATGTATTTGAAGATGCTACCGGTAAAGGGCATACTATTACCACAACAGTCACTCCTGTGTGGATAGATAAGATTCTGTCTACAGATGAAGCTACTCCATGGAAATAAAATGATGGTACAATTTTAATATAGTTACTATGAATAAAGTATTTCAATCAATAATCATTACACTCATGAGTGCAATGATCCCTTTCTTCTCATCTTGCAGCGATGATGATTCGGTCAACGAATGGGATATGAGCTATGTTTCTTTATTGCCGGCAGATTATTTGAGACCGACTCCTTCGTTTACACTAAAGCATGTGGAAGAAGAAGGTATTGAAGGCAGTGTTGAGTTTCAGTTTATGGCTACAACACAAAAAGCTGTTGCCCAGGATATAAATGTAAATATTGACGCTACCTGTGATGGAATCTCAGCAGATAAGATCAACTTAACTTCCAAAACAGCCGTAATAAAGGCAAATGCTACAGCTTCAGAACCTATTACCTTAAGTATTACGGACTGGGATGAGTTGGAAAGTATCAAAGGAGAGGCAAACTATACTCTGAGAATAAAAATAACAGGTATAGAATCAACAGCAACAGATGTTGCCAATGCAGCATACTATCAGGAGATAGTGCTGAAAATCTCTAAAAGCGCTGAAAGGAAAAAGGAGAATGTACTGCTCACCAATGCTAAAGACTGGATCTTCACCTTTATGGAAGGAGTAGAAAATCCTGAATCAAACTCGGTCGCAGGAACAGGAAGCAGTGATGTTGCGACCAACGGAATACCTTTCTGGTTGACTGTTGACCTAAAAACAGTGAAAACTCTGACAGGCATTCAAACCAGACATTGGGGAGCTGGATATGCTCCTACGAAAGTCGAGATATTCACATCTGAAGATGGCGAAAAATGGGTATCCATCGGTCAATGGACTACAAAGGGAGGAACTCAGACTATCACATTTGAAGAAAGTGTCAAAACACGCTATCTGAAGTATCAGATGATCACTGTTCCCGGTCGTGTAGATATTACAAGATTCTATATATATTCTTGGGAATAAGTGTATGGAATAAGTTTTCCATCAATAAAATACCGGACAAGAGCAGACTTACAAGAAAAATGTATAAGTTTGCTCTTGTTTTTATATAGAGCTACAATCCACCTTTAGCAAACATAAATTAGATAAAATGAAAAAACATCATCTATTAGGAGTCATTCTTTTATGCAGTGGACTATTTTCCTGTTCTTCAGGAGTTATTCAGCAGGCAAACTACGAAGTTATTCCTCTGCCTCAGGAAATCAAAATTACGACCGGAAACTTTGTACTAAATGACCGTACTTCCATCGTCTATCCGAAAGATAACAAGGAAATGCAGCAAAATGCAAATCTGTTGGCGGAATACATTCATCAGATGTCCGGCAAAAAGCTGAAAGTCACTGACGAGCCAGTCACTTCAAACGCAATAATCTTAGCAACAGGTCTGAATGCAGACAATGCCGAAGCATATCAACTAAAAGTAACCCAAGACAACGTAACCATCACAGGTACTTCAGAAGCAGGAACTTTTTATGGCATACAGACTTTACGGAAGTCACTCCCAATTACAAACAAAGGAGACATAAGCCTTCCTGCTGCCGAAATTAACGACTATCCACGTTTCTCCTATCGCGGAGTACATTTAGATGTTTCACGCCATTTCTTCCCGGCCGACTCTGTCAAACACTTTATTGATATGATGGCTTTACACAATATCAACCGTCTTCATTGGCATCTGACCGATGATCAGGGATGGAGAATTGAAATCAAAAAACGTCCGGAGTTGACCACTATCGGTTCCAAACGCTCGGAGACAGTCATCGGACATAATTCCGGAGAATATGACGGCATTCCCTATAGTGGTTTTTATACACAGGATGAAGCTAGGGAGATTGTAAAATATGCAAAGGAACGCCATATCACAGTAATACCGGAAATTGACCTTCCGGGACATATGCAGGCTGCGCTTGCTGCTTACCCCGAATTGGGTTGCACGGGCGGCCTCTATGAAGTATGGAAAATGTGGGGAGTATCAGAAGATGTGCTCTGTGCAGGAAATGACAAGACACTGACATTTATAGAAGATGTCCTGAATGAAATTGTAGATATTTTCCCATCCGAATATATTCATGTCGGTGGTGATGAATGCCCGAAGGTACGTTGGAAGAAATGCCCGAAATGTCAGGCACGTATCAAGGAACTGGGGCTAAAAGCCGATAAAGGTCACACAGCCGAACAAAGACTTCAGAGTTATATCATAAATTATGCGGAACAGTTTCTTAACGGCAAAGGACGTCAGATCATTGGCTGGGAAGAAATACTGGAAGGAGGACTGGCACCCAATGCCACTGTCATGTCATGGAGGGGCATAGAAGGAGGAATTGAAGCAGTGAAGCATAAACACGACGCAATCATGACACCCAGTTCATTCCTGTACTTCGATTACTATCAGACCATGGATACAGACAATGAACCGCCTGCTATCGGAGGGTATGTACCTTTAGAAAAGGTATATAGCTACGAACCGGTTCCTCAGATACTCACTCCTGAAGAAGCTAAGCATATCGTGGGCGTACAAGCCAATTTATGGACGGAATATATCCCTACTTATAGTCAGGTAGAATATATGGAACTACCCCGTATGGCCGCATTATCAGAAATACAGTGGACTATGCCGAAGAAAAAAGAATATGCGGATTTCCTGAAACGATTGCCCGGACTGATCGCTGTCTATGACATCAATCAATATAACTATGCCAAACATATCTTCCAGGTAAAGTCCCAATATATCCCTGATACCGAAGCCAACGTATTGAATGTTGTCTTATCTACTATTGATAATACTCCGGTCTACTATACACTCGATGGCAGTGAACCTACAGCCAGTTCCAATATATACACGGACACGCTGAAAATCGGTCAAAGCTGCACACTGAAAGCAATCACTATCCGTCCCAATGGCAGTAGTGCTGTGTTGAAAGAGGATATCAAATTCAACAAAGCCACCATGAAGCCGATCACCATGCAGCAGCCCATCAATGAAAAGTATAAATTCGAAGGAAAGAATACACTCATTGACGGACTGGCAGGAAGCAGAAATTACCGTACCGGACGATGGATTGCCTTCTATCAGAACGACCTTGAAGCAGTGATTGACCTGCAACAGGAGACTCCGATAAGCAAAGCATGGGTACGCACCTACGTAGAAATAGGAGAAGAAATTCTTGATTTACGCGAACTTTCCGTAGCCGTATCAAACGATGGAAAAGAGTACAAAGAAGTAAAATCCGAAGTTTACCCCGCCGTCAGTAAGGAAGATAAGAATGGCATCTATACCCATGAACTTTCTTTCGATACAGTACAGGCACGTTATATGAAAATAACAGCCCGTCCGGAATATAACATACCGGCATGGCATTGGGGTAAAGGAAGACCGGCATTTATATTCGTAGATGAAATAGGGCTGGAATAAAACTTAAAAAGGTATGTCGCTGGGCGACATACCTTTTTTTAACATTCTCTTTATCCTCTTTATTTTTTAGACAATCGAATAATCCGTCCTTCCTTCTTATAGCTGAAGTGATTTGTATGCATCAATACATTCAATATTTCGTCCGGAAGATTATCAGTAGAGAATTCACCGGTAAACCGTTCGGTCTTCAGACTTTCGTCATCATACACAAACTTCAAGTCATACAGTTTCTCCATAATATTTGTAATCTCCAGCAATGAATGTTGCTTAAATTTCAATTTTCCGTTAATCCACAGAAGAACTTCGGTCGGCTCGGCATATTCTATTAATTCAGCCTGATAGGTCGTTGTATTAATGTTCAACGTTTGTCCCGGTTTCAGCAGATAGCCATTATTGACGGTTCGCGGAGATTCCATTCGTACAGAACCTTGTAACAGAGTGGTCACTACCCTGTCCTCTTCTTCACGTGCCCGTACATTAAACTTTGTACCCAATACACAAGTCTTAATATGCTTCGTATTTACAATGAATGGAGCATGCTTGTCACGAGCCACTTCAAAGTAAGCCTCACCCGACAAATCAATCTGACGATCCGTACTCCAGAAAGAGTTACGGTAAATAAGCTTCGTAGATGCATTCAGCCAAACCTTACTACCGTCCGGAAGCACTGTTTGCGCTCTCTGTCCACCGGTAGTCATCACTGTATAATCAGAAAGTTTATTGGAAAGCAATCCCCACGCAATTCCGCCTGCGAAAACAAGACCTGCCAGAAAAGCGGCTGCCGCGGACGCATAACGTCCCCATCGAACCGATATACTTCTTCGCTTGGCTTTTTTCTCCTTTTCACGTACGAGCGACTTAAACTTCGTCAGTGACGCTTCTGTGTCTACAGCATCCATCACTGCCATACGGTCGCCTACAAAAAGGGTATAATATAGCTGCTCTAGTATTTGTCGGTTTTCCGGTGCTTCTTCACACCATAGTTCTACCTGCTGACATTCTTCGTCATTGCATCCTCCCCTCAGGTAGTTCATCAAGATAGATTCATCCATGTTCAATCATCCTTTTACTATAAAAAAATATAATAAACTAAAAAAGAAAAAAATATTTTCTCCCGTTTTATTTCGTTTCTTTCATTGCTTTCATTATTTTTGCTCTGCATAAAAAATAATGAAGAATGCAACAACCTCCTATATACCTAGATATTAACAATAATAAATCTATCATCAATGCCTTGAAAGCAGGCGAAGAATATGTATTCGACGCTGTCTACAGGCATTATTTCCGTAGATTGTGCGCCTTTTGTTCGCAATATGTCAGCGAGCAGGAGGAGATTGAGGAGATTGTACAGGACACGATGATGTGGTTATGGGAAAACCGCTGTAACCTTATGGAAGAGCTTACATTGAAAACGCTTATCTTTACTATTGTCAAAAACAAAGCTCTGAACCGTATTTCCCATTTCGAGATCAGACGAAAAGTACATCAGGAGATTACAGAAAAATTCGAGAAAGAATTCGACAATCCTGACTTTTATCTGGAAAATGAGTTGTTCCGCCTTTATGAGAATGCTCTGAAACAGCTTCCCAAAGATTATCGGGAAGCATATGAGATGAATCGTAATCACCGGATGACTCATAAAGAAATTGCAGAAAAGCTGAACGTCTCTCCCCAAACCGTTAACTATCGTATCGGACAGGCTTTAAAGCTATTACGCATTGCCCTAAAAGACTATTTGCCTTTATTTATTCTTTATTTCGGGCTTGACATATTCAAACAATCATGAAACAATTCATATCAAAAGCATGAGTGAACTCCTAGTCTATAAAGCCTCGGCAGGTTCAGGCAAAACCTTTACCCTTGCAGTGGAATACATAAAGTTGCTGGTACTGAATCCACGTGCCTACCGACAGATTCTCGCTGTTACCTTTACCAATAAGGCAACAGCAGAAATGAAGGAACGTATTCTCAGTCAGCTATACGGCATTCAGATCGGTGACAAAGATTCCGAGGCCTACCTGAACCGCATCAAAGAAGAAACAAAGAGGACAGAACAGGAAATACGGGAAGCCGCAGGAATCGCCCTCGGATATATGCTGCACGACTACAGTCGTTTCCGTGTAGAAACCATCGATTCTTTTTTCCAGTCCGTCATGCGCAATCTGGCTCGTGAGCTGGAACTCAGTCCGAATCTGAATATCGAACTGAACAATGCGGAAGTACTCAGTGATGCGGTGGACAGCATGATTGAGAAACTGGGTCCCACCTCTCCTGTCCTCGCATGGCTGTTAGACTACATCAACGAACGAATAGCTGATGACAAACGCTGGAATGTATCGGATGAAGTCAAAAATTTCGGGCGCAACATCTTCGACGAAGGATATATAGAAAAAGGTGAAGGTCTCCGCCAGCGCCTCCGCAATCCGGATACCATCAAAGAATACCGCAAGCAGCTGAAAGCTTTGGAAACAGAAATCCTGGAGCAAATGAAAGGATTCTATGACCAGTTTGAAGGAGAACTGGAAGGACACGCCCTTACCGCAGATGAACTAAAAAACGGTTCACGGGGAATCGGCAGCTATTTCCGTAAGCTGAACAATGGCATTCTAAGTAATGACATCCGCAATGCCACTGTAGAGAAATGCCTGGAAGATGCCAAACACTGGGCTACTAAAACATCTCCACGGTTTGCCGATATTATTGATCTTGCGAAATCCAGCCTGATGCAGATACTGGAGGATGCGGAGAAGCTGCGTTCTAAAAACAATCTCCTGCTAAATAGTTGCCGGCTTTCCCTGCAGCATCTCAACAAGGTACAGCTTCTCGCCAATATCGACGAAGAAGTGCGACAGCTGAACCATGACAACAACCGGTTCCTTTTATCAGATACCAATGCCCTGCTCCATCAACTGGTTAAGGACGGAGATTCCTCTTTCGTGTTCGAAAAGATAGGAACCAACATCCGCAATGTCATGATCGACGAGTTTCAAGACACCAGCCGGATGCAATGGGGAAATTTCAAACTGCTCCTGCTCGAAGGGCTTTCACAAGGAGCAGACAGCCTGATAGTAGGAGACGTCAAACAGTCCATCTACCGCTGGCGAAACGGTGACTGGGGAATCCTTAACGGTCTGAACGACCGCATCGAGCATTTCCCCATCAAGGTAAAGACCTTAGCCACCAACCGGAGAAGTGAGACCAATATCATCCGGTTCAACAACCAAATATTCACTGCTGCCGTAAATTACCTGAACGAAGTATACAAAAAACAGTTGGGCAAAGATTGCGATGATCTTCAGAAAGCCTATGCCGATGTGGTACAGGAATCTCCGCGAAGTGTACAGAAAGGATATGTCAAAGCCACTTTTCTGGAACCGGACGAAGCGCATGACTATACAGACCAGACGCTGATAAGTCTCGGTGAAGAAGTAGAGCATCTGCTTTCTTCCGGTGTACGGCTGAATGACATAGCTATCCTTGTACGCAAGAACAAAAGTATTCCCCGCATCGCGGACTACTTCGACAAAGAGTTACATTATAAAATTGTATCAGACGAAGCCTTCCGCCTCGATGCCTCTCTTGCCATCTGCATGATGATAGACGCACTGCGATTTCTATCCGACGAGAGCAATAAAATTGCACGGGCCCAACTGGCAATAGCCTATCAGAACGAAGTTCTGCAAAAGAATCTGGACTGGAACACCCTTCTGCTCCTTCCGATAGAAAACTATCTGCCGCCCGCATTTCTTGAAAAGCAGAAAGAACTCCGTCTTATGCCTCTCTACGAATTGCTGGAAGAACTATTCAGCATCTTCGAAATGAGTCACATTGAAGAACAGGATGCCTATCTGTTTGCCTTCTTCGATGCCGTAACGGATTATTTGCAAAGTAACTCCTCGGAGCTCGACGGTTTTATCCGCTACTGGGATGAGACGCTGTGCAGCAAAACCATTCCCAGCGGTGAAGTGGAAGGTATCCGAATCTTCTCCATCCACAAATCCAAAGGATTGGAATTTCATACAGTACTCCTTCCCTTCTGCGACTGGAAACTGGAGAATGAAACGAATAACCAACTGGTATGGTGTGCCCCTCAGGAAGCTCCGTTCAATGCCATGGATATCCTTCCCATCAATTACTCGACACAAATGGCCGAATCCATCTATGGGAACGATTATCTGCTGGAACGTCTTCAACTGTGGGTGGACAATCTCAACCTGCTTTATGTAGCCTTCACCCGTGCCGGAAAGAATCTGATCATCTGGAGCAAGAAAGGACAAAAAGGAACTATGTCCGAACTGTTGGCCAATACACTGCCTGTAGTTGCCCTCAAAGAAGGCCTCGACTGGGAGGAAGATTGCTATGAACAAGGAGAACTCTGTCCTTCGGAAGAAGAAAAAGCAAAAACTTCGACCAATAAACTGACTCAGAAGCCGGATAAGTTGCCTGTCCACATGGAGTCCATGCGTCATGAGATTGAATTCCGTCAATCCAACCGCTCCGCCGATTTCATTCAGGGGATCGAGGAAGAAGAATCGGATGACCGTTTCATTCATCGCGGACGTATGCTGCACACGCTATTTTCTGCCATAGAAACAGCAGAAGATATTGATCCGGCTATTGAGCGCCTCATTTTCGAAGGGGTCATCGCCAGCAGCGAAAAGGCCGAAGAAATACGGGAAGTAGCCCGAAAAGCATTCTCCTCCCCGGAGATTCAAGACTGGTATTCGGGGGAATGGACCCTGTTCAACGAATGTGCCATCATTTACAAAGAAAAAGGGGTGTTGCAAACCCGACGTCCCGACCGTGTAATGATGAAAGACGGTCAAGTAGTTGTAGTTGACTTCAAATTCGGTAAAGAGAACCTCCAATATAACAAACAGGTAAAAGGATATATGCAACTGCTTACTAAGATGGGATATAAAAATATCACCGGCTACCTGTGGTACGTAGATGAAGAGCTAATTGTAAAAGTGAAATAATGAAAGCCGCACCGCTCATAGGAATTAGCCGCCATCGGCTCAGTACTGATGGAGAGGGAGTCACTACTCTAGTGGCCTTCCATGGTTGCCCGCTGCGCTGCAAATATTGCCTCAATCCGCAATCTCTACACTCAGAAGATATATGGAAGCACTATGACTGCGGGCAGCTTTATGAGGAAGTCAAACAGGATGAGTTATATTTTCTCGCTACTCACGGAGGCATTACATTCGGAGGCGGAGAACCTTGTTTACAGAGCGATTTCATTGATGAATTCCGTCAACTCTGTGGACAGGAATGGCAGCTTTCCGTAGAAACGTCACTCAATGTAGCACAAGAGAATATAGAGAAACTAGTACCTGTTGTTGATTCTTATATCATCGATATCAAAGACATTAATAATGCCATATACCAAAAGTACACCGGAAAAGACAATGAAAAAGTCCTGCATAATCTTCAATATTTGATTGATCACGGAAAAAACGAACAAATCATTGTTCGTACCCCCGTCATTCCCGCATACAATACAGAGAACGACGTCGATTATAGCATCCGTTTACTGAAAGAAATGGGAATCACCCAATTCGATCGGTTTACTTATAAAACACCTAATAATTGTCAGCCATGAAACGAGGAAAACAAACCTGCAGGATATTGAAGGATATCCGCAGACAAATAGCAGAAGCTAATGATATTGAGTTTATTACTTCCGAGTGTCAATATCAAGGTGACTGTCTAGGCACTTGTCCCAAGTGCGAAGCCGAAGTACATTATCTGGAACAACAGCTGGAACGTAAACGGATGGCTGGAAAAGCCATAACTATATTAGGTATATCTGCCGGACTGGTAGCAATGGCACCAATGACTTCATGTAGTAGTTCTCCTAATAAAGGGACTAGTCAGGAAACTATCAGTGACTCTACCAATGCAAGTGTAATGTTTGGAGAAGTATGCCCGACTCCTGTAGAGGATACTATACCTATGGTAGAGAAAGATACAGTAAACAAACAAGAATTACCTGAACTACCCCAAGACATGGGATTAATTGAGATTACCCCTATATCAGGCGAAAAAATAACAGTAAAAGACTCGC
>ENA-UESD01001867-UESD01001867.1-human-gut-metagenome-genome-assembly--contig:-NODE-1867-length-16082-cov-4.154327_pt1 | contig 16082 bp, 18 predicted proteins | sample MGYA00242985_ERZ507986 | MGnify/ENA primary metagenome ERZ507986 (study PRJEB26167, sample SAMN06115408) | human gut metagenome | host: Homo sapiens | place: China:Guangxi | collected 2016-04-06... | reverse complement strand
AACACTGTCATAAACCCGCTGCACATATTCGTTCTTGAATTTCATAGATGGTTACCCCTTTCTATTGCACATGCAGCTCTGCATATACAAATCTGCTTCTATTATAGCAAAACTTCACGGGAGTACAATAGTTTTTTACATCACTGTGTTAAATTTTTTGAATTTTTTTATCGTCAGTCCTGCAAATGTCTGCCAGTGAAAAACTGATGCCGTCAAAGTGTTTTTTGTTGGTTTCGCCAAATAAAGTGCAACCCCTGCCGCTTATAGGAAAGCGGTGCTTTCCGTATAGAAAGCACCGCTTCTTTGCATACCGTTTGTGCGCAAACCATTCTGCCGCGGCCGATCAAGCCGTCACTGCTGCCGCAGCCGCCGCACTCTTTTCCGCAAAATACTGCACAATGTCCTCCCGGGGCACGACGCCCACAAACATGTCCCGGTCATCCACAATAGGAATAACCGCGCCGCACAGCGCTGCACGCCGCAGTTCATCGTCCGAAGCAGTAATCTTCAGGGCCGGCGGCGCGCCGCGGCGCAGCAGCTCGGCAATTTTGTGATCTTTTGCCGCCTCATAGCCGCCCCAGTCGATGATATGCCATAGGAAATCACCTTCGCTGACTGTGCCGAGATACCGCCCGTCCTGATTGACCACGGGAACCTGCACACAGCCATGGCTGCGCATAAAGCGCAGTGCCTGCTGCACGGTTTTATAATCGTAAAAAAACGGACACTCCGTCTTTCTCTGCAGGGAGCGAATAATATTCATTCGATCCGTCCTCCTTTTTCACTTAAAAGGATGTCATATTTATAGTATACGAAACAATCATGAAAAAACTGTGAACAGAAGGCAAAGAATGTTATCTAAAAATCCGCGGCAGCTTTTGGTTATTTATGCTAATCATTCTGTATATTCCCACAACCTTTTAACACTTTATGCAATGACGTTCCAAAACAATGAAAAAAGAAGGCCCGAAGGCCTTCTTTCTCCTCCCCAGGAACCGCACAGAAACGATCCCGAATTCTGTTCTGAACACCTGCTCAAAATGCCACAACCACGCCGCCGTCACCGGCATATACCGTACTGATGCCGCCGGTACGGACCATCTCAACCTGGGTAAAGGGCAGCTTTTTAAACAGGAGGTTGCGCACATACACCGCCCGGTCGGGGCAGTTGCAGTGCGAAATCACCAGGGTGCGGCCTTCAATGCCGTGCTTTTTGGCCTTTTCCGCCGCCGCATCCGCCAGTCTGGCCAGAGCCTGCTTTACGCTCAGCGCCTGGCTCACTTTTCGGATGGTACCGGCAGGAGTGCCTTCCATCACCAGCTTAATATGCAGCGTACCGGTAATCAACGCCTGCACTTCGCTTAAACGGCCGTTTTTGCGCAGATTGTCAAGGTTTTCCAGCACAAACAGCGTGGTCAGGTGGGCAATGAAATGATCCATCTCCTCGATCACCTGCTCAAAAGGCAATCCGGCACGGCACAGCTCGAACAGCTTGATGAGCAGCGCGCTCTGCCCAGCCGAGGCCGAATGGGAATTAAACACATGGATCTTTTTCTCCGGATGCTCTTCCAAGTAGATATCTCTGGCCTGGACTGCGCTGTTGTAAGAACCGCTCAGTTCCGCCGACAACGTAACGACATACACTTCGTCTGCACCTTCAAAGGCATCCATATACCACTGGGGCGCGGGGCATGCCGTACCGGTTCCTTCCGGCGAAGCAGCCATGCGGGCCACCAGATCCTCCGTGGTCAGCATACCGTTGTCCACATATTCCTGGTTCCCAATGCGGATAATCAGCGGCACCATGGCATATTCCGGCGCGTCCTTCAGCCCCGGTACGGGATCAGTGCAGCTGTCGCCGATAATTTTAAAACTCATAAGCCATCTCCCAAAACAGGTCCTCTAATTTGATATTCAAAACCACATTACATAATACCTTTCATTTACAGTATATGCTTTTCCGGCCCGCTTGTCAATCGAAAAGCGGGCCGGAAACAAATTATTTACAGACAAAAAACAACATGGATCAGTCTTTGGTTCCCCCTGGGAGTGATGCGCCGCCGAAGCCTTCCGCCAGCAAAGCGTGAAGCCCATATGCTTGCCATGCCCCCGCGTCGTTGGCACACAGGATGCGCATCTGCGGCGCAAATTCAAACAGAAACTGCCGGCATAGCCCACAGGGTGTGCATAGTTCTTTGGAAGACCCGGCCACCGCCAACAGGCGGAAATCCCGCCGTCCTTCGCTGAGCGCTTTGGCTGCTGCCACCCGTTCGGCGCACAGGCCGCAGGGATAGGACGCATTTTCCAGATTGCATCCGGTGTAGACCGATCCGTCGCCGCACAGCAGCGCCGCACCGACACGGAAACCCGAATAGGGCGCATAGGCACGCTCCCTTATATTCAGCGCCAAAGCTACCAGTTCATGTTCTGTCATGACGCTCTCTCCTTCCCTGTGCTCAGGCCAGTTCGGCCTGGCCCGTATACAGCTGATAATAGCGGCCCTTTTCAGCAATCAGATCGTCGTGGTCGCCGCGCTCGATGATCACGCCCTGCTCCAGCACCATAATGGCATGGGAGTTGCGCACAGTGCTCAGCCGGTGAGCAATGACAAACACCGTCCGGCCTGCCATCAGGCGATCCATCCCCTTTTCGATCAGCTTTTCCGTGCGGGTGTCGATGCTGGAGGTAGCTTCGTCCAGGATCAGCACCGGCGGATCCGCCACGGCCGCGCGGGCGATGGCCAGCAGCTGCCGCTGTCCCTGGCTCAGGTTGCTGCCGTCGGATGTGAGCATCGTATCATATCCATGAGGCAAGTGACGGATAAAGGCGTCGGCGTTGGCCAGTTTGGCCGCGGCCACCACTTCTTCATCTGTCGCATCCAGGTTGGAATAGCGGATATTGTCCGCTATGGTTCCGGTGAACAAATGGGTATCCTGCAGCACAATGCCCAGAGACCGGCGCAAAGATGCCTTTTGAATGTCCCGCACATCAATACCGTCATAAGTGATGGTACCGCTTTGAATTTCATAGAAACGATTGATCAGATTGGTAATCGTAGTCTTGCCCGCGCCGGTGGAACCAACAAAGGCGATTTTCTGGCCCGGCTTTGCAAACAAGCTGATGTCGTGCAGGATCACCTTCTCGTCGTTGTAACCGAACACCACATGGTCAAAACGCACGTCCCCCATCAGAGGCACCAGCGTGCCGTCGGGCTTTTTCCAAGCCCAGTCCTCGGTTCTGCGGTCTGTTTCCACAATATTGCCGTCATGGTCGCCGGTCACATTAACCAGCACAACTTTTCCCGCATCGCATTCCGGCGTTTCCTCCATCACTTCAAACACGCGCTCAGCACCGGCCACAGCAGCCAGCACCGTATTCACCTGCTGCGCGATCATGGATACAGGCTGGGAAATCTGGCGGACATACTGCAAAAAGGCCACCAGCGTGTCGATATAAAACATGCCGTTGATTGCGAACAGGCCGCCGATGCAGCAGGTCAGGGCATAATTGATATGGGAAATATTGCCCATGGCCGGCATCATTGCGCCGGCAAAGGTCTGGGCTGCCGTAGAAGACTTACGGTAGGTTTCATTGATACCGTAGAAGCCCTCCTTCGCTTTTTCCTCGTGGTTAAATACTTTGATGACTTTCTGGCCTTCAATCATTTCTTCAATGTAGCCGTTGACGGCGCCGATATCCTTTTGCTGCTCGGCAAAGAAGTAGCGGCTGCGGCTGCCGATGCCGCGCACCACCAGCAGCATCACTACCAAAACGGCAACGGTAATCAGCGTCAAGCGCCAGCTGAGGAATAGCATCATAGCCATAATGCCGACAAAAGTCAGTGCACTGGAAATCAGGCTGCCAATGCTGTTGTTGATCATTTCGCTGATGGTGTCGATATCGTTGGTGTACCGGCTCATCAGCTCACCGTGGGTGTGAGTATCGAAGAATTTCAGGGGCAGCTTCTGCATTTTGTTGAACAGGTCCGCCCGGAGCTTTGCCACGGTGTTCTGGGCCACATGGACCATGATCCGCGCATAACCGTAGGAACACACTGCCCCCACAACATAGACCCCCGCCATGACACAGAGCATTTTGGCAAGGCCGATAAAATCGCCGGGGAGGATATAATCATTGATGAGGGGCTTGATGAGATAGGAGCCTGCCACGGAGCAGGCGGCGCTGATAAACAGCAGGATCACCACGATCACCAGCAGCGCCTTATACCGCCCCAGATAGCCCATAAGCTTGCTTAGGGTGCCCCGCAGATTCTTGGGCTTTCGGAAGCCGCCCCGGGGTCCACCGGGACCGTGGCCCGGTCCGCGTTTCGTATTGTTCTCAGCCACCGATGCTCACTCCTTCCTGCTGGGATTCGTAGACCTCACGGTAGATCTCGCAGGTCTTCATCAGTTCCTCGTGGGTGCCTTGGGCCGCCACCGCGCCGTCATCCATCACCAGAATCAGGTCGGCGTCCATGACGGACGTCACCCGCTGAGCCACGATGAGCTTGGTGGTTCCCGGCAGATCCTGCCGGAACGCCTGACGGATCTTCGCATCCGTGGCAGTATCCACGGCGCTGGTGGAATCGTCCAAAATCAGCACCTTCGGTTTTTTCAAAATAGCACGGGCAATGCACAGCCGCTGCTTTTGTCCGCCGGAGACATTGACGCCCCCCTGTCCCAGATCGGTGTCCAGACCGTCAGGCATCCGCTCCAGAAATTCGTCGGCGCAGGCAGCGCGGCAGGCGGCCCAAAGCTGGTCCTCCGTGGCGTTGGGATCGCCCCAGAGCAGATTTTCCCGGATGGTGCCGGAGAACAGGGTGTTCTTTTGCAGCACCACGCTGACGGACTCCCGCAAATGCTCCATGGTGTAGTCCGCCACCGGCCGTCCGCCTACGGAGACGGTGCCTTCTTGCGCCTCGTACAGCCGGGGGATCAGGCTCATGAGGCTGGTCTTGCCGCTGCCGGTGCCGCCCAAAATGCCCACCGTAGCCCCGCTGGGAATGTGGATGTTCACATCCTTCAGCACCCACTCCGGGCTGGTTTCACTGTATTTGAAAAACACATGGTCAAAGTCGATGCTGCCGTCCTTCACGGCGGCGTCCGCCTTGGCGCTGTCGTCGGTGATGGCGGGCCGCTCATCCAAAACCTCCACGATCCGCTTGGCGCAGGCGATGGACCGGGTCATCATCATGAACATCATGGAAACCATCATCAAGGACATCAAGATCTGGGTGATATAGGTGAAGAAGGCGGTCAAATCGCCCACCGGCAGCGTCCCGGCGTAGACCATTTTGCCGCCGAACCACATGACGGCGATGATGGTGCTGTACACCACCAGCATCATCACCGGCATATTGATGACCACCATGCCGAAGGCCCGCATGGAGCTTTCCTTCAGATCACCGTTGCGCTTGGCGAACTTCTCCTCCTCATAGTCCTCCCGAACAAAGGACTTCACCACCCGGATGCCGGTGAGGTTTTCCTGCACCACCAGGTTCAGGGCGTCCGTCCGCTCCTGGAGGGACCGGAACAGCGGCCCCGCTTTGGTGAGGATCAGGACGATGACGATCAGCAGCAGGGGGATCACCACCAGAAATACGTTGCTCAGGTCACGGCTCAGTCGGATGGACAGCACCAGCGCCGCCACCAGCATCACCGGGGCCCGCACCAGCAGCCGCATCCCCATCATCAGCGTCATCTGCATATTGTTGACGTCATTGGTCAGCCGGGTCACAAGGGACGCGGTAGAGAACTTCTCGATGTTAGAAAAGGCAAAATCCTGAATGTGTTCATATTCTGCCCGCCGCAGTTCCGCACCGAAACCCTGTCCGGCAACGGAGGAAGATGCCGCAGCCCCCAGTCCGAAGCACAGGGAGATGACGGCCATCCCCATCATGAGAAGGCCCTTTTGCAGAATGTAGTTCTGATTCGCCGTTTCAATGCCGATATTCACAATATCCGCCATCACCAGCGGGATCAGCAGTTCAAAAATAGCCTCGGCAGCGCTGCACAGAACGCCCACCGCGATCCATTTGGAATAGGGCCTTGCGTATGGCCCGAGTTTTTTCAGCATGTGGTTCGGTCCTCCTCTAAATTCTCGATAACGCGATACAGAAGCAGCCGCAGCGCTTCAGTCTCCTCCAGCCGTAGCCCCTTGACCATGACCGCTTCCGCCTCCTGAAAGGCAGCCTGCACCAGACTGTTCAGTTCCCGGCCCTTCTCCGTGGCCGTGACCTGCTTCTGCCGCTGGTCATTTTCATCCGCCGTGCGGCGGATCAGGCCCTTTTCCTCCATCCGGTCCAGAATACCGTTGGCAGTGGAGGGCCGCACCCGCAGGTGTTCCACCACATCCCGCTGGGGGGCGGTGTAGCCGTGACTGCTGAGATACAGCAGCGTATGGGTCTGGGAGGGAGTCATGTCATACCGGGATAACCGGGCATCCATCCGTTCCCGTGCCAGATGGGTCGCGTGGCCTAACAAAGGCCCCAAAAAATCCGGTCCGCAGGCTGGTTTCATATCGGTATCAGCTCCTTTACATTTAGTGTCCTAATTTTTAGTATGCTAAATATTATCATACGTTAAAACATTCGTCAACCCAATATTTCACCTGTATTTTTGAACATTTTATGAACAGATTTATTCGCTTTGTTATTCTGTGAACAATTTATGAAGAATCGGCATCACCTGTTGACTTTTCCGTTTTCACACCGTATGATAAAGCCATAGAAGCAATCCCAACCAATCTCATTTTCCCTCTCTTTTCTCTATCTTACACGGAGAGACGGACGGCGTGAGCCGTCCGTCTTTCTACATATTCTCCCATAAAAACAACTGCCTGTACCGGTTCTCAAAACCCGGTACAGGCAGTTGTTTTTTATTGATCCAACGGTCTCAGCTCCGCGCGTTCACGGCCGCTCCGATTCCGTCGGCGCAGGTGCAGGGCTGGCTTCTTCCGATTCCGTCTGCGCGGACGCAGATTCTCCCGGTGCTTCCCCCGCTACGCTGTGCGTCCGGAGATAGTCCAGCCAAAGCCGGCAGCCCGCCCGGTTCAGATGAACGCCATCGAAGCTCAACTCCTCCGGCAGGCAGCCGTCCTCTCCGGTGAGGGCCTCCGCCACATCTACATAGGCGCAGCCGTTTTCCTCTGCCAGCTCCCGCCAAACCTGATTATAGGCCAGAATTCGCTGATTATTGACATAGGAGCCTTTGGCGTCCTGCTCTGTTGAAACCGGCAGCAGAGACTGGATCACCAGTTCCGCGTCGGGATGGTCCGCCTTCAGTCGGCGGATCAGGTTTTCCGCATGGCCCCGGAAGATGTTCGTCCCCTTCCAGCCCAGTTCGTTGACGCCCAGCATCAGGTAGATCTTTCCGCAGTCTGCGGCGGCCACGGCCTCTGCCAGAGAGACCTTTTTCCCATTTTCGCCCTTCCAGTTTTCCAGTTCCGTAGCGGAGGCCACTGTTTCTCCGGTAACGCAGAAATACGTGCCCCGGTTCAATCCGCTGTAAAGTCGGAAGCCGTCAGTCCGGGAGTCCCCCACAAAAGCCACATCATCAAAATAGCTGTCATCCACAGGCGCTGATTCCGCCACCGGCCCCCAGGGTTCCTCCGGGACAGGGTCTTCCTCCACTGGTTCTTCCGGCAATTCCGGCTCCGCAGGGATCACCGTTACGGACGGCTCCTCCTGTGCCGGCTCCGCCAGCGGGACCTCCGCCGTCTGGTGGGAATGCACCGCCAGCAGGCCAGCAGCCACCAACAGCAGCACCGCAGCCAGCATCCAGCCATGCGGATTTTTCCTCATACGCTTACCTGTCACGGACACATTCCCCCCTTTCCTTCAGCGCTTGACATTATGTAAACGCAGTGTATCTCCTATTAGACACTTTTTACCGAAAAAAGTCGATACAATTTGGAAAAAATTCAATAACAATTTGGTGACAAATTTTTCACAATAAAGACATCAGCCCGGAAGCGGGACCGCCGTCCTGCCTCCGGGCCAATGGGTATTCTTCTATTCAGTCCCGCAGAGAGGGCGGATACACGCCGGACTCGTGGAGCTGCCGCAGGTCCTCCGCCACACGGGCCCGGTCCTCACGGTAGGTCATGCCGAACCAGCGGTCCTTGGAATGGAGCACGGAAACGGTCATGCGCCCCGCCTTCACCTCCTCGCCCACCATCAGCGGCAGCAGGCACTCCGCCTTCACCGCGTCATCAGGCAGCCCCCGGAGGAAGTTCTCAAAATAGGTCCGCAGCGCCGGGAAGATCGAGGGCATGAAGCCCCAGAAGTTCATGGAGACCACCGTATCCGGGGCCAGGTCCGTGTCGGTGTCCAGATCCGTCAGGTGTCCATCGGGATAAAGCTGGACCTTCAGCGCCTCCTGAATGGTATCCAGCTTTCCGTCCTTGACCTTGCAGATACCCCGGGACACGGTGCCGTGGAGACTGGCAGTGTTTTTCAGCAGATAGCCCACCATGGTTCCCTTGCCCTCGGCAGGCAGCTTGACCAATTCCTCATAAATCGTCCGGTAGGCGTCCACCCCGTAATAATCGTCGGCATTGATGACGCAGAAGGGTCCGTCCACCTCCGGCTCCGCGCACAGCAGGGCGTGGACCGTGCCGAAGGGCTTGGTGCGTCCCTCAGGAATGTGATAGAAGTCCGGTACGGAGGTATAGTCCTGATAGACGTAGGCCACCTGCACCGGCTGGCCCTTCGCCGTCTTTTTCTCCTTGAGGTAGCCCACCAGCTCGTCCATCATCTCCCGCATTTCCGGCTTGATGATGAACACCACCTTGTCAAAGCCGGCCCGCAGGGCATCGTGAATGGAATACTCCATCAGAATTTCGCCGTTGGGGCCGATGCCGTCCACCTGCTTGCTGCCGCCATACCGGGAACCGAGGCCTGCCGCCATGATCACCAAAGAAACAGCCATATTGCTTCTCCTTTATTTCTCTTGTCTATTCGATATTTGGCCCGGCGGCACTGCCGCCGTTCTATATTTCCCTCTACCATACCTTATTTTTTGAATTTTTGCAACGGTCTTGACAGGTTTGTTTTTCCGGTTATAATATGAAAACGATAATCATTTTCACATTGGAGGCAAGGATGGCTTATCAAACCAAACAGCAGCAGGCGGTACTGCGCTGTTTACAGCTGCGGGCGGAGGAATGTCTCTCCGCCGCCGATCTTTCTGAGGAACTGCGGCACGGCGGTCTCACCGTAGGGCTGGCAACCGTTTACCGCCAGTTGGACAAGCTGACCCAGCAAGGGTTGGTCCATAAGGTCACCACGGAGGAAGGGGCGCTCTACCAATACTGCCCTCAGGCCGGGCATCCCCATGACTGCTTTCTGCTGCGGTGTGAGGGCTGCGGCCGGATGGTCCATCTGGACTGTCAGCATTTGGAGGAGGTCTGCCGTCATCTGTCCTCCGAGCATCATTTTCGCATCGATCCCCGCCGCACCGTGCTGACCGGGCTCTGCGACCACTGTCAGGAGGCAAAGCATGAAGGATAACGAACTGATCGTCTGCCGAGACGTTTCCCTCGGCTATGAGGGAAAATCGGTGCTTACCGATCTGGACCTTACGATTGCAAAGGGGGACTATCTCTGCGTGGTGGGGGACAACGGCTCCGGCAAATCCACCCTCATGCGGGGACTTTTAGGACTGATCCAACCACAGAGCGGCACCATTGAGCACGCCCCGGCACTGAAGCACGGAGCCATCGGCTACCTTCCCCAGCAGACCCGGGCCCAGCGGGATTTCCCCGCCACCGTGCTGGAGGTGGTGCTCTCCGGCTGCCTGAACCGTCAGGGGCTGCACTTTTTCTACACTCCGGCCCAGCGGTCCGAGGCCATGATGAACCTGGGCAAGCTGGGGATTCTGGAGCTGAAGGACGCCTGCTACCGGGATCTCTCCGGCGGACAGCAGCAGCGGGTGCTATTGGCCCGCGCCCTGTGCGCCGCCAGCCAGCTTTTGATTTTGGATGAGCCCATCACCGGTCTGGACCCCGCCGCCGCCCAGGACCTTTACAAGACCCTGGCCTATCTGAATCAAAAGGAGGGCATGGCCATCGTCATGGTGACCCATGACCTGAAGGCCGCCCTGAAAAGTGCCCGCACGGTGCTGCACATCGGCCGGAAGGGCCTGTTCAGCGGCACCGTGGCCGACTATCTGGCGAGTCCCCAGGGCCGCCGCTTCCGGGAGGAACTGGAATCATGAATATTTTGCAGATGTTTTCTTACCCCTTTATGCAAAGGGCTTTGATCGCCGGTGTGCTGGTGAGCCTGTGCGCCGCCCTGTTAGGCGTTCCGCTGGTTCTGAAACGGTACTCCATGATCGGCGACGGCCTGAGCCACGTCTCCTTCGGCGCGCTGGCCATCGCCGTGGCGCTGGGAGTAATGCCGTTGTATTTCTCCATTCCGGTGGTCATTTTAGCGGCCTTCTTTCTACTGCGGATGGCCAGCCATCCTCACTGGAACAGCGATGCCGCCATCGCCGCCGTCAGCGCTTCGGCGCTGGCCATCGGTATTCTGGTGATCTCCCGGACCACCGGCATGACCACTGATGTGGACAACTATATGTTCGGCAGCGTCCTTGCCATGACAAAGGGGGACGTGGCCCTGTCCGTGATCCTGTCGGTGACGGTGCTGGCGCTGTACCTGCTTTTTTACCACCAGATTTTCGCCGTCACCTTTGATGAGAGCTTCTCCCGGGCCACCGGGTTGAAGGTGGACGCCTGCAACACCCTGCTGGCCATCCTCACGGCCCTGACCATCGTGCTGGGAATGCGGATGATGGGCGCTATGCTCATCTCCTCGCTGGTGATCTTCCCGGCTCTGACCGCCATGCGGCTGTTCAAGAGCTTCCGTGGCGTGATCCTCTGCGCCGCCGTGACCTCCGTGGTGTGCTTCTGCGTGGGACTCACCATCTCCTTTGGCTTTTCTACCCCGGTGGGGGCAACGGTGGTGGCGGCGGACCTGACGGTTTTTCTGGCTGCCTGCCTGCTGGCCGCTCTCCGGCGGAAATGACGGTTCACTCCCCTTACCGGAGAACAGCCAAGCGGCTCCCGGTTTTAAAAAATCGAAAACTGATCCGGCGGGGCGAAGCAGCAGTTTCGCCCCGTCGGCTTTTTCCTGCTAAAAATCTGCGAAAAAACGCCGTTTCTTTCTCTGTTTCTCACATTGACTTCCCCGGCCGCCGCGTATAAACTGAGGATTGCTTTTTACCGAGGTGATCGTTATGAATCTGATTGTAGAATTTTGTATCGTATTTCTCATCTGTATGGCAGGTGAATGGATCGCGGCGCTGCTGCCCTTTACGCTGCCCGCCAGTGTCATCAGCCTGATCCTGCTGTTGATCTTGCTGCTCAGCGGCGGGGTCAAGGAGCGGACGATCCAGGGGACCTCCCACTTTCTCATCGACAATATGGGGCTGTTTTTCATTCCCTCCGTGGTGGGCACTCTTGAATATCTGGACGTGCTGAAGCTGCAGTTTGTCCCCTTTCTGGTGGTCTCCCTTGTCAGCACACCGCTGGTGTACGCGGCAACAGCCTGGAGCGTCCGGCTGCTGATGAAGCTGTTTCATGCAAAGGAGGTGTCCCATGATTGATACGCTGACTTCCACGCCCTTTTTCGGTCTCGGCGTGACGCTGCTCTGCTGGTATCTGGCCGTCCGGTTCCAGAAGCGGACGGGGCTTCTGATCTGCAATCCGGTGCTGGTGGCCAGTCTGCTGGTCATCGGGATCATGCTGCTGTTCCACATCCCTCTGGACAACTACAACGCCGGCGGCAGCATTATCAAACTGCTGCTGGCTCCCGCCACCGCCGTTCTGGCTCTGAACATCTACCAGCAGCGGGCCATTCTGAAGCGGAACTTCTGGCCGGTGGTGCTGGGCTGCTTTGTGGGTAGTCTCGTGAGCATGCTATTGGTACAGGTGCTCTGCCGCCTGTTTCAAGCGGAGGCCTCCCTGCTGAATTCTCTGCTGCCCAAAAGTGTCACAACGGCCATCGCCGTCAGCATTGCGGAGAGCAGCGGCGGTCTTCCGGCTCTGACTGCGGCGTCGGTCATTATCACCGGGATCGAGGGCGCTATGCTGGCCCCGCTGTTTGCCAAGGTGTTCCATGTCACCGATCCGGTGGTGGAGGGCGTGGCCATCGGCGCGTGCAGCCATGCGGTGGGCACCAGCAAGGCGCTGGAGATTGGTCCTCTTCAGGGCGCCATGAGCTCCATCGCTCTATGTGTCTGCGGCATCATCACCTCCATTCTGGCCATGTTCTTTACCGCGTAAAGCAGGGCGGAACTTCTTTTCAGAAGTTCCGCTCTGTTTTTTTGCTTTCGTGCGGAACCAAACCGCTCTTTTTCCCGTCTATACAGGTAGAATGGGGTCAACCCCTCGGTTTATTGAACAGAAAGGAGCTCTTCTTTATGAAACGGTTTTTCGCAGCGCTTCTGACGCTGACCTGCATGCTGAGCCTGTCGGCCTGTCGGGAGGAACAGGCCGCCGCCAAGCCGGTGATCTACCTCTATCCGGAGGAGGAGACCGCCGTCACGGTAAAGCTGGACTACGCCGGAGCATTGACCTGCACCTATCCTGCCTACGGCGACGGCTGGGCAGTGACTGCCTGCCCGGATGGGACGCTGACAGACGATGCCGGACAGACTTACAGCTATCTCTACTGGGAGGGTACGGATACCATCGCGTATGACTTCTCCCAAGGCTTCTGCGTGGCAGGAACCGACACCGCTGCCTTTTTGGAGGATGCGCTGGCCCAGCTGGGCCTCACCCGGCGGGAGGCCAACGAGTTCATCGTCTACTGGCTGCCCCAGATGCAGGAGAATCCCTATAATCTCATCGCCTTCCAGTCGGACCGCTATACGCAGGCGGCAAAGCTGACCATCGACCCGCCCCCGGATACCCTGCTGCGGGTATTCATGGCGTGGAAGCCTTTGGAGAAGGCTGTGGAAATCCCCGCCCAAGACCTCACCGCCCCGGAGCGCACCGGCTTTACGGCGGTGGAGTGGGGCGGCTGCCGGGTGCGTTGACTGTTTTTCGGCGGTTCCGGGGTTTTTTCTCCGGAACTGGCCGAAAATTGTAAAAAATCAGCGTGATTTTTTCAAAAAAGTCCGGAAACGCCCTTGCAATTTATCATAAAGTGTGTTATCTTAATACATATTAAAGGAGTGTAAGTTGTGAGTGGACCGCAAGGTCCGCTCTTTTTTGTGGCATCCGCACTCCGCCGCAAATGAAAAACCGAAAGGAGAATCCCATGGAAAAGGTCACCGATCTCACCGCCCGTCTGGCGGCACCCATCGTGGAAGAGCAGGGCTGCTCCCTGTGGGACGTGGAATATGTGAAGGAGGCCGGCACCTGGTACCTCCGGGTCCTCATTGACAAGGAGGGCGGCGTGGATATTCTGGACTGTGAGAATATCTCCCGCGCCCTCAGCGATCTGCTGGACGAGGCCGACCCCATCGAAGGCAGCTATACCTTAGAGGTAGGCTCCGCCGGCGCCGAGCGGGTGCTGAAGCGTCCCGCCGACTTCCAGCGGTATCTGAACAGCCCCGTGCTGGTGAAGCTCTACAAGCCGGTGGACGGCCGCAAGGAATTCCCCGGCACCCTGACCGCCTACAACGAGGCCGACGGTTCTCTCACCGTGGACCTCAACGGCACTGCCTATACCTTCGGCAAGAAGGATGTGGCCCTGTGCCGCCTGCGGGTGGAATTTTAATCTGTTATCCCTGTCTCAAAAAAAGACGTATAAAGTAAAAAGGAGAATCGCAATGAAAGGCAAGAAAAAGGTGAAGGAACCCGCGGGTATGAACATCCCGGAGATCTTCGCAGCTCTGGCTATGCTGGAAAAGGAACGGGGCATCCCCCAGACCTTCATGATGGATAAGATCATCCAGGCTGTCACCACCGCCTACAAGCGGGACCACAAGGACGTGGAAAACGTCATTGTGGACGTGGATGAGGAACACCAGCGGCTGAAGATGTACGTGCAGAAGAACGTGGTGGCGGAGGAGGACTATGTGGACCCCTTCAACGAGATCCCCGTTGAGGAGGCCAAGACCATTTCCGCCAGATACGAGATCGGCGACGTGGTGAACATCCCCGTGGACAACACGGAGTTCGGCCGCATCGCCGCCGGCAACGGCAAGCAGGTCATTATCCAGGGCCTCCGGGAGGCCGAGCGCGGCATGGTATATGACGAGTTCAACTCCAAGCAGCACGAGATCCTCACCGGCGTGGTGACCCGGATCGACCCCCGCACCAACGCCGTGTCCCTGCGGATCGGCACCGGCACGGAGTCCACCGAGGCCCTGCTGCTCTCCGGCGAGCAGGTCCCCGGCGAGGAACTGGTGGAGGGCCAGCACGTGAAGGTGTATGTGGTGGACGTCCGCCGCTCCACCCGCGGCCCTCAGATCCTCATTTCCCGGACCCATCCCGGCCTGGTCAAGCGCCTGTTCGAGCTGGAAGTCCCCGAGATCTACGACGGCACCGTGGAGGTGAAGTCCATCGCCCGGGAAGCCGGCAGCCGCACCAAGATGGCCGTCTGGTCTGCTGACGAGAACGTGGACCCCATCGGCGCCTGCGTGGGTCCCAAGGGCCAGCGTGTCGCCGCCATCGTGGACGAACTGCGGGGCGAGAAGATCGACATTATCAAGTGGAGCGAGGACCCCGCCCAGTTCATTGCCGCTGCTCTGGCGCCCTCCGATGTGGTGGACGTCATGATGGCGGAGGAGGGCAAGGCCTGCCGCGTCATCGTGCCTGACGATCAGCTGTCTCTGGCCATCGGCAAGGAGGGCCAGAACGCCCGCCTGGCCGCCCGTCTCACCGGCTATAAGATCGATATCAAGCCGGAGAGCTATCAGGGTGAGGACGATGAGGAGATCGTGGACGAGGAACCCGTCCAGTGACACAGTTGAGTTTCTTTCTCTGCGGCGTGGCTGCGGGTATCGCAGTGCTGTACCTGCGGCGCAGCAGAAGAAACAGAAGGAGATAAAGCCCGGCGCGGTCCGCCGCGCCATGTGTAAGGGAGGGCTGTCTGAATGCAGAAAGTGAAAAAGATCCCCCAGCGGCAATGTGTGGGCTGCCGGGAGATGAAGGATAAAAAAAGCCTGCTGCGGGTGGTCAAATCCCCGGAGGGAACCGTCAGTCTGGATTTCGTGGGCAAAAAGCCCGGCCGCGGCGCCTATGTGTGCCACGATGTGGAGTGTCTGAAGAAGGCGCGGAAGTCCAAAGCGCTGGAGCGTGCGTTCAGCACGGCGATCCCCCCGGAGGTCTACGACGCCATGGAGGCAGAACTGGAGGGGCAGAATGGACAGGAATGAGCAGGTTCTCTCCCTGATCGGGCTGTGCCTCCGGGGCCGGAACCTGGAAGTAGGCGAAGAGCCGGTGGAGGCCGTGTCCCGCGCGCGGGACGCCCGCGTGATCCTGCTGGCGTCCGACGCGGCGGAGAACACCGCCCGCCGGGTGCAGCGCTTTGCGGAAACCGGCCAGTGCGTGTGGCTCCGGGTTCCCTTCACCAAGCGGGAGCTGGGGCAGGCCACCGGCCGCGGCTCTGCCGCCGTAGCCGCCGTGACGGATATCGGTCTGGCGGTGGCGGTGGTGCGCCGGTTGGCGGAGCTGGATCCCGAAAAGTATGACGAGGATCTCGCCAAGCTGGAACTGAAGGCCAAGCGTGCCGCAGAGCGGAAAAGCGAAGCCGCACGGCATGAGAAAAACCTCCGCCGGGGCGTCAAGCGCCCCAAAAAGACGGACAAAGAAGCGGAGAGCAGCCCGGAGGCAAACGCAGACCGCCGGAAGGCCACCAGCAGAACCCCCTCCGGCGGGCGGCGCACCGAAAAAGCGGCTGATCGCCGTCCCGGCAGCGCCCGCGCCGATTCCGGCCGTCGGAAGCCCGGCGAACAGGCGGAAACGCCCCGCCCCGAAAACGGCGGCGCACAGCGGCGTCCCACCCGCAAGAGCGGCTCCCGCCCCTCTAAAAGCAATCGCCCCAAACCCAGGGGAAAAGCAAATCCATATGCCCACAGCCGCCCTGTGAAAAAGGGAAAAGGCTCCTTTCGGAAAAAGGAAGGCTAAGC
>ENA-UESD01001857-UESD01001857.1-human-gut-metagenome-genome-assembly--contig:-NODE-1857-length-16113-cov-7.469506_pt1 | contig 16113 bp, 7 predicted proteins | sample MGYA00242985_ERZ507986 | MGnify/ENA primary metagenome ERZ507986 (study PRJEB26167, sample SAMN06115408) | human gut metagenome | host: Homo sapiens | place: China:Guangxi | collected 2016-04-06... | reverse complement strand
ACCACTTCTTCACAATCTCCTCTGTACGCTCCCACAACTCCTGCTGTTGCACATGAGGAAGATACTTCCCGGATAACTTTACAGCACTTCCTCTTACATTCAATGTACCGGTACGCTTGCCTGCCTCTTCATCCAGCAACAAGCCGATTGCCGTAGCTGCCCCTTGCCGAGGTGTCCGGATAAACGGCCGGAAGAAAATATCCGTCAAAGGATCAAACCACATGTGCATGGTAATAATATCCGTCGATACAATGCCCGGATCAGCCGCATTCACCACAATACCTCTCTCCTTCACACGAGCTGCCAATTCAAGCGTAAAAAGCGTCAAAGCTAATTTCGTATTGCTATAAACCGGTATTCGCCAGAAACTCCCCTTCTTTCCGCGCAAGAAAAAATCCGGGAAATCCAGCCGTCCGATTGCATACGTACACGACACCATGTTGACCACTCTGCTCCCCTCTCCCATCAGTGGAAGTAACCTGCGTGTCAACAGATAAGGCCCCACATAATTCACACTCACCGTACGCTCCAGTCCATCCTCCGTCAGTCTGCGACCGGTTTCCATCGTCCCAGCATTGTTCATCAGCAATGCCAGTCTCTCCCCACGGGCACAGAGTCGCTCCGCAAAGTCAGCCACAGAAGTCAACGAAGCCAAATCAATATACATGACCTCTACATCCGGATTCCCCGTTTCCTTCACCAGCCACTCTTTTTTAGCCTCAGCCTTTTCCCTGTTACAGCAAGCCATTATCACCCGATAACCAGCCAACGCCATCGCACGGGTAATCTCTGTTCCCATTCCTCCGTCGGCACCTGTAATCACTGCTAATTTACGCTCCATCTCATCCCTTGCTTTCAATTCGTTCGATTTCTTTCTTCAGACAAGGCGGCAGTTCCTCCTGCAAATGCTGATGACAAGCCATGTCCAACGTGTACATACGGGCAATGCAATAATTACTGTGACGACAATTGCACCGTGCATTCTCTTCCCGCCGCATACGATTCACAAAATCGGGCTCATTCAGCAGCGCACGCCCCATCTGTACCGCTTCAAAACCATGATTCAATACCTCCTCTATTTTCTGACGCGACACCAGACCTCCCACATACACCAACGGTATATCCAGTGCCTCCCGAAACTTCAAAGCATCTTCCAGAAAATAAGCCTCACGGAAAGGAACAGAGGGTATCATGTATTTACCTACTAGTCGCACACCATACTTCAACCACCAACAGGTCATGTAGTACGTCATGGTTCGGATAGGCATCTCGCCCCGCATCACATACATCGGTGCCTTGCTGACAAACCCGCCGCTCAACACCAGCGCATTCGCTCCCAATTCCTGCAGTTTCCGTGCCACTTGTAACGACTCGTCCAGTTCCATACCTCCCCGAAAACCGTCGCGCATATTCATTTTCACCAGTACAGCCATATCATTTCCCGCTGCTTTCATCACTTCCTCCATCACCATCTCCATGAAACGCATACGGTTCGCTAACGTCCCACCAAATTCATCCTTCCGGTGATTGGTAGAAGGGGAAAGAAACTGACTGATCAGGTATCCATGGCCGGCATGTATTTCCACCGCATCAAAGCCTGCTTCACGCGCCAGACACACAGACCTTCCATAAGCTTTCGCCATTTCCGGCAATTCATCGGCACGCAATCCGCGCACAAAAGTCGGTGAATACAAATTGAATCCGCTGCTTGCTCCTACCGGAAGGCATCCACAAATACTCTTATGCGACATATTACCACAATGCCCCAGTTGAATGCTTGCTGCAGCCCCTTCGACATGTACCGCATCCGTCAGCTCACGCAGTCCCGGCACAATCTCCGGGCTCATCCACAACTGACGGTCAAATGAAAGTCCACTACGCGTTACGGCTGCATACGCCACCGTAGTCATTCCCACCCCACCGGCAGCCACCGAACGGTGATAATCCAGCAATTGCGGTGAAGGCACATTTCCCGGACACATGCTTTCAAATGCGGCCGAACGAATACTACGGTTACGCAGTGTCAACGGCCCCAAAGTGACCGGAGTAAATAAAAGTGAATCCATCTTTCCTCCTTTTCCTAATATATATAAGGTATAATTCTTTTTCTGCTACCTACCGCCTGCTTTCCGAACTCCTCACAATAGCGTTTGTAAATGGCATCGGCACGCGGCACCAGATTGGCTGCTGTCCACCACACAAACACCCAAGCCGCAGGAGAAACCGTCAGCAAAGCAAATCCGGTCCATTCCACCAACTCCCCAAAGTAATTGGCTGAAGTCACATAGCGATAAAAACCTTTCTCCGGCAGGTAATGACGTGTATCGCCCGGCTTCCGTAAATTCCGGATTACATGGTCTGCATGCAGATTAATGGCCATTCCTATGAAAAATATCGCGGCTCCTATCCAAGGTAAAGGATTTGTCCAAAATGTGGCCGGTTCGTACTTCCCCGGCAATGCACAACTGAAAAAGCTGGCAGCCAACAAGGTCACATTGATTACATTGAAAAGTATTCCCATCGCCATGATAGCCAGCGGCATCCGGCTCTTCCCTTTCATCAGCAACGGAAAGACAAACGAACGTTGAAAATAATGCAGCATGAACAGTCCTACAAATACGGCCTGCGGAGTATACGCCTCTACTCCTGCCTTCCATGCCCAAATCCCCATTACCACAAATGAAGGAGCTTCCATCAGTACCCAGCCTACTTTGTTCGGCACAGACCATCCCCACGAGCGGGTACGGAACATGCCGTACCCAGCCTTCACAAAATAAAGTGCTACAAAGACTATCACTGCCAGGAAGGACAGGACATATAGCATGATTTGATAAGTTTCGTAATTCATAGCGTGCGGTTTTGCCTTTGAAGATAAAGAATATATCGGTAAAAGGAAAAGGAATAAGAAAAACTTACCCCAAATAGCGGGATTTATGCTATTTGGGGTAAATCATAATACTTTTTAAACCTTATCAGAAATCAAATTTAAAATATAAAAGTTACCATTGGTATCCCGTTAAAATTGAAACATTACAAACTCTTGGTACAGTTTATTGGATACAATGTTGAATAATTCATATATTTGCATAATCACATTCCATAAGAATCCAGAGAGTGTTTGTTATCACACTCTCTGAATTCAAGTAAATAACCTCACATCTTAAAAAAAGATGCAGCAGTCTATTCAGACCATTTATTAATAACCTTAAAACGAGCACTCAAGCCCTCCATACAATCTTTCCCCACAAACAGATCAAAATCACCTGGTTCCACCTCTAGCTTCAGATGTTCATTCAAAAATGCCAGTTCCGAATAAGGAAGTGTAAAAGACAAGGTACGTGTTTCACCTGCAGGAATATGTATCCGCTGAAACAATTTAAGTTTCTTTTCCGACTGGGTAATTCGACAATATAAATCTGTCAAATAAACTTGTACAATTTCATCTCCGTCCATTTTACCTGTATTGGTCACATCTACGGTAAACTGTACATCCTCTCCAGAATTAATTTTATTCTTACCCATACGTAGATTATCATATTTAAAGGTAGTATAAGAAAGTCCATACCCAAAAGGATAAAGAGGGACATAACGGCTAGAAGGAATCTTGCCTTGTCCGTACTCCACTATATTTCCCTCACGTCCATAAGGACGATGAAGCAGACACATCGGCAAATCACCAATAGTATGCGGATAAGAAATTGTTAGCTTCCCAGAAGGATTCACTTTCCCAGAAAGTATTTCTGCTAGCGCATTACCACCTTCCTCCCCTGCATAAAACATCATCACAATCGCATCAGCTTTCTCCATCCAACGAGTCATAGTAACCGGACGCCCTTCTACAAGTACAACGATCAACGGCTTTCCCGTATTAGAAATCTCCTGTATAAGATCTTCCTGCACTCCCATTAAATCAAGACTGTTACGGTCTCTCGTCTCTCCTCCGGTATACCAGTTTGCACCTCCCATCACCATCACACAAGCATCGGCATCCCGAACCTTAGCCACCGCATCAGCAAATCCCGACTTATTCATTCCTGTCAAATCACAACCTTTGGCATAAGAAACTTCCATCTGCTTACCCAATACATTCTTAATTCCCTGAAGAGGACTCACACCTTTTACTCCCCTAGCTGAATAACCTCCCAATTGAACTACATCCGCATTAGGACCAATGACTGCCAGTTTTCGAATATTCTTTAAAGGAAGTACATTCCCTTCGTTCTTTAATAACACAATACTTTGTCTTGCTGCCTTTCTTGCCAGATTACGGAACTGAGGAGCGTCACAGAGTTTTTCAGCCAGATGCTCTTCCACATAAGGATGCTCAAACAGTCCCAACTGAAATTTAACTTTAAGAATGTGACGAACATTGTTGTTTATGTCTTCTTCCGAAATCTTTCCTTGCTTCACCATTTCACCAAGCTTTACATACCATTTCAAACGAGGAAGTTCTATATCCATTCCCGCTTTTGCACATAAGGCAGCAGCTTCTTCCGGAGAAGGAGCTATCTTGAGTGCACCATAAGCATGGTTTACCGCACTCCAGTCAGAAACCACATACCCGTCAAATCCCCATTCATTTCTCAACACATCGGTCAACAACCAGCGATTTGCAGAGCAGGGAATACCATCTACAGAATTATACGCAGCCATCAATGACTTTACTCCTGCCTTTTTGACAACTGCCTCAAAAGGAACCATATGTATTTCACGTAATTCGCGCTCACTCATCCCTGCATTACCGGAATCACGACCACCATCCGTCACAAAATTTGCTACAAAATGTTTAGGGGCACAGACTACGCCATGCTTCTGTACTCCTTTGACAAACTCCACTCCCATACAAGCAGCCAAATAAGGGTCTTCCCCATAGCATTCCTCCATGCGTCCATGACGAGGATCGCGAGCTAAATCCAATACAGGCGAAAGTACCTGAGTAATCCCGCGACTATACGTTTCCTGACCGATAGCGTCAGCTATTTCTGCCATCAGGGCCGGATTCCATGTACAAGACAAAGCAATAGACTGAGGATAAGAAGTTGCCCCCAATGCCCGACAACCATGCAACGCTTCCGCATCAATTATCACCGGTATGCCCAAACGAGTCTCTTCTACGGCTATTTTCTGTATTTGATTGCCCGTTTTTACTGCTTTTTCAGCAGGCATATCCGTTGTCGGACAACTCAAATAACCAACCCCATGCCTACCCAACTGTTTTTGAATATCCTCCATAGAATATTCACCGCTTGTCTGAAAGATTTCATCTCCCTCCCCCAAACGCAAAGCAGACATCTGATAGACTTTCTCTTCCAAAGTCATACGACCAAGCAAATCCTCCACACGTTCTTCTACGGATAATTTCGAATTCTGATAAGGCAACTTAACACAATTCTCCATTGGTCTTGCCCATAAACCAACAGTTACACATAATAAACTGATTGTAAGAAATTTTATTCTACTCATTGCAGTCTTATTTTTGTAAATCATTTTAACTGAACTTTTGCTTATAAAGAAATCAACTATAGAATTTATTTTATAATCTTTATTCCGTTACTTCAAAGAGCCACACAACTTTATATCATCATATGAGCGCCCTATCTTAACAGAAAATGTTCCAAGATCTACTACATACTCCATTTCAGTATTCCATAGTCCAAGCTGCTCAAAAGGAAGAACAAAGACAACTTTTCCTTTTTACTAAGTTGTAAAGAAATCTTATCAAAACCTTTCAATATGACAATTTCTAATTCGTATAAGCTGACACTGAAACTTTCATCTTACATTAACAAATTCTATTTACCCCAAAAACCACATCATTCATCTTTTCTCTCCAAACTCCTCTTGCTGCCGGGTCACCACTTCAAAATCATGCTTTGCTTTCTCCTTTTTAAGTTGCTTGATTTCTTGTTTTAACCTTTCTATTTCCTCACTATTCCCAAAAACCTTTTTTCCCAATCTTCTATCGTATCCAAACTCACTATGAAGCTCCTCCTCCCGATAAACGAACTTCATGGTCGAAGCAACTGTTTCCAGCGTAATTTCACCATCTTCAATAGCTTGTATGCCTTCTCCCAGAACCTCAGCCTTAATTCTAATCTTACCAGGAGTAGCAGTCGCCCGCAACAGAATAGGAGCTGTGCCCCAAATAGTCCGAACCGGATTCACCCCGATGGAATCCCCTTCCAGCAGCTCCCCTTCTCCTTCAATGGAAAAACGTACCAGATGATTGTTCAACCGCTTCACGTCTCCACGCTCATCAACCACTTCTGCTATCACAGTAACAAGATCTGATCCGTCCGCCACCAAAGGCAAACCATCATCATCCACCCGAACTCTAATTTTCAAAGGTTTGTTGGTAGAATAGCGTTTGTGAACAGCTACTACCTTTCCATTCTCCAAACCTTCTGCAAGCATATATACCTTATCACGTTTTCCGGCCCGTGAAAGAGCCTTTACCTCCATCACATCATACACATCCTTAAAAGTAATGACGGGAGACGGCATTTTCAGCGGGCTAGAAGAACGCTTCCACACATACTGCTTACCCCCTTCGAATACAGTAAGCCTTACTTCTTCACAATTAGAAAAAATCTTTACGTCTGCAGGTGAGAACTGTGTCATCTCATGTGCTATATATACCATAGGACCTGTCTCAATCCCCAAAGGATGAAGCATGGAGTTTATGGTATCAGGACGCTGAGACATGAACATATAATAAGACGTCTTTGGCTGACGGTAAGCATCCATAATACCACCATAAAAAGCGATAGGCATACATCCGCGCTGATGGTCAAAGGAATGCCACAGAGTTCCACCTATGTGCGAACGTCCTGCCTCATAGAGGGTCTCAATACACGTAAATGGATACCTAGGGGCAGCATAATGTTCCGTCTGAAGCAGCATGGGAATCTCTCCCCATATCCGACAAGGACGGCTGTTAGAATTGTCAACTCCCCATCCATCCACATTGTCACCGAACTCACGAGTGAAATAGACTTTAGAAGAATCTATCTCAGACACACTATTCGCCGCTTTCATCCCATTATTAACTAGTGGGTGAGAATATATAACCGGATAAGACTCCCACCCCTCACTAACTGGGTCTATCGCTGAGAGTGCGGCCGAATTTGCCATTTCCTCTTCCACACACCTTTTCGCCTGCAAGGCAAATTCTTCAGGAAAATGTGTCTCATTCAGAATTGGCTCCATAAAAAAAAGGGAAGGCCTGTTACGGTCTCTCCGCACGATATTACGGATGTCACTAAACACACGCTGGGCAAAAAGCGGATCCGGATTCCAAAACTGCCATCCAGGAGTAGCTTCAATAATAAACAGTCCCAGCTCATCGCAGGCATCTAGAAACGCTGGATCTTGGGGATAGTGAGCAGCTCGAATCACAGTCATCCCTGCATTCCGTAACTTAAAGGCATCACGCCAATGAAGAGAATTGGGCAGGGCATTGCCGATATTGGCAAAATCCTGATGACGGTTACCTCCGATAAGCTTGGAAGGATAAGGCTTCCCGTTCAAGAAAAAGCCGTTCTTACCACGCATTTCAATGCTCCGAATACCGACACGCTGCCTATATCCGTCCACCACCTTCCCGTGTGCATCCTCCACCTTCACTGTAAGCCAATAAAGTGAAGGCGATTCGGGAGACCACAGAGAAGGGCGAAGCACTTCAAGAGCGGTTTTTAGCGTAGCATATTTACCTTTACTGACACGATATGCCTCACGAGCTGTAGAAACAACTTTTCCCGACTTATCACTCAACTCATAACAAACTGCCCCTTTCTGAAAGACCGAAGTTTCATTCTTCAGTTCCAATCGAACCATTAGTTGCGCACACTGCTCGCTCACTTTAGGGTACGTCACAAAAATACCACCTCCCCCCACATGGTCCTCATAATTAGGGTCTGTAATGAACAGGTTATCATGAACCACCAGCCAGCAGTCACGATAAATTCCTCCAAAATAGGCAAAGTCCAACGCATACTGAGGCTTTCCGGGAGGATAAGAAGAATCATCACTATTATCCGCACAGACCGCAATCACATTTTCTGAATCATAGCTCAGCCACGAAGATACATCCACCACTATAGGAAGGTAGCCTCCGTAATGTTTCTTCACGGACTTCCCGTTTATCCATATTTCCGATTTGCCCATTATGCCTTCAAAATAAACAAATACCTTTTTCCCCTTCCATTCCGGATGGGACTGAAAATGTTTACGATACCATACAATGCCCTGATAGTTCACACCTCCGCTGGCCTCCTCCGGCAGAAGTTCTATTCCGTCAGGAAGTGACGTAACCCGCCACGTTTGGTCTGGCGTTTCCGGCCTTTCAGCATTCTCCACATCTCCCTTATAAAAACGCCATGCCACATTCATATTATAGACACTCCGCCCACTTTGAGGCAGTTCATAAAATCCAGCCGTAGAAAATTCTCCTTTTGCCTGAAGCTCTGAAAAAGGCTGGACAGCACATAAAAGCCACAACGAAAAAATATATAAAAATCTAAACCTCTCCATTTTTCAAAAACTCTTATAAATTTCTGTTTTAACCCACACATCAATTAATCAGTGACACCTGCTTGATTACTTAGATTCCCCAAAGGGAGTTACACAATCTTAGAGGAGAGCCTATTTAATAAAATTCAATATTCAAACAGACTCTCTTTTATCTTTAATCAGGAAAGTATCTACCATCCCGGATTCTGCGTCAAATTTTTATTCAAATCAATCGCATCTTGCGGAATAGGCCACAAATACATGTAATCTTTCCACACTCTGTTTTCCATAAATATATTCTCACGCTTACCTGACTCATTCATCTTTGCAAAGCCATATACAGGTCCATTTTTTACTTTATCACAAATTCTCCATCGGATAATGTCATAATAGCGTAAACCTTCCATGGCTAACTCTACCCGGCGTTCGTGACGCAATTTTTCTCTTAACACCTCTTGAGAAGCCAACTCCACATTTTTAGGCATACGTGCTCGGTCTCTTATTTCATTCAAAATATCTACAGCTTCCTGTAAGTTTGTATTTTTTTCGATCAAAGCCTCCGCACGCATCAGTAACAAATCCGCATAACGAATTATCGTCAGATTTTTATCACTCAATACACGATCTGCCTCTTTACCATCCAAATCCACCCATTTAGTAACCAGAAAGCCTGTGGAATTAGCTTCTGCCCCGATATAATCCTTACTATTCGGGTCTTCTATACCATATACTGCTGTCACTTCTCCATTTGTTTTCCATTCCCATCCTGGAGTTACAATAGTAGACTTCAAACGAGGGTCTCGATACTCATATTCTCCATAACCTCCATTAGCCGAAATTTCAGTCCTTTTCGCCACGTATTCACATCCCAAAGACTCACAATCTTTAAACGGATGTCCCGCAATACATTCATATTCATCCACCATTTCCTGAAGTGGCATCAAACCTTTCCATCCTCTATATACAGAAGAAGGAAATGACAAATCTCTATTCAATTCATGCGTTTTCAAGGGAGCGGAAAATTGTCTTTCAAATATAACCTCATTATTATTACCGTCTGCATTAGGACGGAATAATTCCTCATAACTATTTTTTTCTGAGTCTCCATCATAAGCACGATACAAACCGTATTTATGAGTATTCATCACAGCTTGTGTATGTTCAAGCACTTTATCATAATCTTTTTCAAACAAATAAACACGAGATAAAAAAGCATGAACCACATCCTGATTCACACGTCCAGAATCGCCTGAAGGTGCTTTCTGAATATCCGTCAAAACTTCATTTAATTCGGTTAAGATAAAATTTAACACTTCACTACGTGGTTGTCTACTGGTCTGACGAGATTCATCCACAGTCAACACTTTTGTAATCAAAGGAATATCCCCAAAATAGAACAGCATATCATAGTAAATATAGGCCCGAATAAAACGGACTTCGGCTCTCAGATGTGCATATTTATCTTCTGAAAGTACTCCTTTGGCTTTTTCTATACCTTCCAACACATAATTCAACTGAGCAATTTTGTCATACTTCCACTCATTCTTAATACCACTGGTAAAGGATGTAAAAGATCCGTCCCCGATAGATGTATTATTACTATAAATTGCATTATCTGAATATGCATCCCGAAAAATATCTATTTCACCATTATACAATTTATTATAACAATCATCCACCATCATCTGAACCTGATCCTCTTTTTTCCACCAGTCCTCTTCCGTAATCTGGTCCAACGGAGGCATTGTCAAAAAATCATCACAATTACAAAGAGCCAACATGGCACAACACGATACAAATATTGTTTTTATTTTCATGACATTAGATTTTTAGAATTGAACGTTAATACCCAATGAATAAGTCCTAGCCAAAGGATACGTATAGGCACTGGTTGTTTCAGGATCATATCCTGGCACAAAATTATCTATTGTAAACAGATTTGAAGCCGAGAAATAAAGACGTAAATTCTTCAGTGCGGTATTTTTCAACAATTGACTAGAGAAGTTATAACCAATCTGTAAGTTTTTCATCCGAAAATAACCTGCATTAATCTTCCAAAAGTCCGATTTCTCATAATTAAAGGTAGCTTGGTTACTTTCAAGGATTCTTGGATACTTGGCATCTCGGTTATTTTCCGTCCAATAATCCAACTGATGTTCAAATACAGCACCTTTACCACTATCAGTCAAAGGCTGAACACCTGGCCCACTCATCAAATAATCTTTTCTACCAACTCCCTGAAAGAACATACTGATATCAAATCCTTTCCATTCAGCAGTCAGCCGAAGTCCATACAAATAATGTGGAGCGGGGTCACCTATCACCACTCGATCTTCTTCATCAATTACATTATCATTATTCTGATCCTTGTACTTGATATCACCTGGTTTGTTCTTTACATTCTGAAAAGGAGACTCTTTTATTTCCTCCTCTGACTGAAAGAAGCCCAAAGCCTCATACCCATACAAAGAATTCATAGGTAGTCCTACATCCGTATAACCGTTTACCCACGGTCCTGTATCTCCCAAATCTAGTACTTCATTTTTATTGTCAGAAAGATTTCCTTGAATGTGATAAGTTACTCCTCCTATTTTATCATTCCAATTCAAGGACAGTTCCCAACCATTATTCCTCACCGTACCGACATTCACTTTCGGCTTTCCTAATCCATATTCCAAAGGCACAGGAAGTTCTATCAAAATGTCATTTGTTTTCTTGATGTAATAATCAAATGTTACTCCTAAACGATTATTGAACAAAGACATATCCAGCCCAACATCCACCATATTCGTTTTTTCCCAACCCAAATCAGTATTTCCTAAAGAGTTCAAATAAGCAGTCTGTCGATATACATTGTTTAAAACCACACCTCCCATACCAATTGTGGTATAGCTTGGGTACAATCCCACACCAGAAGAAGCACCTGTGATACCCCATGAAGCTCTCAATTTCAAATCGTCCAAAAAGGAAGATGTAGGTTCCATAAAATCCTCACCCGTAATACGCCAAGCACCCGCTACAGAGGGGAAAGTAGACCAACGTTTTCCGGAAGCCAGACGAGATGATCCATCTGTACGGACTTTAAAAGTCAATAAATATTTACTCGCATAATCATAGTTCAAACTACCGATAAAGGAAGCAATAGACCAATGCTCTGAATTTCCTCCGTTTTCCCAATTATCTTTGGAACCTCCGTCTATCACATGAACTAAATCTGTCGGAAACCCATCCCTGTAAGCACTAATCCAGTCATCTTTCTGATTTTCTTGCTGATATCCCACCATCACATCAAACGAATGTTCTTTTATTTTCTTCTGATAAGTTAACAAGGCTTGCAAATTATAATAACTCTTTAATGTCCTTTTTTCAGAAAGTGTATTCTGCCCAAAGGGTATTTCTTCTTTAGTAAAATAATTCGTAAAGTTATACTGCCTACCAATAGTTGTAATGCTGCCAAACACATAATTTACATTTGCCAATCCTGTAAATTTTAACCCGTCAAGTGCCTCATATTCAATTTTAAATATACCAGATGCATCATGTGTATCATTCAGTTCATGCCCGGTCTCATGCAAATACGCCATAGGATTCACAATCGCAGTGTTATTATATCCATAAGTTCCATCCGTATGATAAGCAACATAAGTCGGATTCATTTTATAAACATCCGTTATAATCCCATCTAGACCACTCACTTCATCTTTTTTCTTCAATACATAACGTAAATCAAATGAAAGTTTTAATTTCTTGGTAATATTAGCGTCCACATTAGAACGTATATTAAATACATCTTGAGAAATTTCAGGAACAACTCCCGTTTGATGATCAAAACCGCCACTCAAATAATACTTAATATTATCTGAACCACCAGTAGCAGCCAAAGAATGGCGGGTTGTGATACTATTCTGAAACATCAAGTCTAACCAATCGGTATTAGGATACCGATTTAAATCTTCTCCACTAGCAAATTTCCGAATATCTTCTTCCGTATAAAGATTTTCTCTTCCAATATTACGCTGAGCCTCATTCCTTACCCGAGCGTACTCAGCCGAACTGACCATTTTGGGCATATCTGTAGGAGTATTTATACCCACCGAACCATTATAACGAAGGGTCGGTTTTCCACTTTTGCCCCGTTTGGTTGTTACCAAAACAACTCCATGTGCGGCCCTAGAACCATAAATAGCTGCTGACGCGGCATCTTTCAATACAGAGATGCTTTCTATATCGTCTACATTCAAATAATCAAATTCACCCGGAACTCCATCAATCAACAACAGAGGGGAACCAGAATCATTCAAGGAAGTCGCGCCACGAAGTTCCATTGTAGAAGCCTTACCAGGTCGACTAGACTGAACAATATTCAGTCCCGGAACAACTCCCTGCAAAGCATCTGTAACAGATTGTGTCGGACGGTTCTCCAGCATATCGGATTTTACCGCAGTAACAGCCGTTGTCAAATTACCTTTTTTCACACTACCATATCCTACCACTATCACTTCATCCAACACTTCTGTATCTTCTCTCAAAGTCACAGAAAGCATTTTTCCAGCCACAGCTTTCAATTCCTGACTTTTATATCCGATATAAGAAACCTCAAGCATCGCATTATCAGCTACATCAAGAGCAAAGTTTCCGTCAAAATCTGTAATTGTACCATTAGCAGTACCTTGTTCTTTAATAGTAGCTCCAATCACCGGTTCTCCGTTGGCATCTACCACTTTTCCGGTCACCTTTTTAGGCTGTGCAGAAGGAGCTACCGCAGCCGGAGTCACAATAATCTTATTCCCAGATACAGCATATTTCAATCCCAATTTGGAAAGTTCACCTTCTAAAAGTTGCTTTAATTCACGATTGGTTGCAGAAATAGTCACATTTCCTTTCCCTTTGATTTCTGCATCCCGATAAGAAAAACGATAGGAAGTTTGTTTTTCAATTGCACTGAACAATTCCTTGACAGAAGCATTCCGTAGTTTCACGGTCACCGTACCCGTCTGGGCAGAAGTGCCAACAAATGCAAACATACACAAAGAAATCAAAGCAGTGCGCAGATTCAAGCGTTTTTTAGTACCTTTGTACTCTAAATCAATTGATTGTTTTGCGGTTTTCATAAATTCATAACAAATTAAGGTTTTAGTTTATTTTACTATGTATCCACCATAGTTTAATTGCAGGACTAAGCCTTCTTTCATGCCCTGGATAATTTGCCGATTATCCGGGGTTTTTGTTTCCTTCTTATGTTTTCATGCATTTTAGTTTTTAAAGGTTTACAACTATTTTTGAGTTTGAATAGAAATCACTCCGTCTTCATTTGTGTACTTGAAATTATAATGGAACTTCAAAACACGCATAATGCTTTCCACGTTTTCATCGTCAAACGTACCGGTATACACATCGTTCAACAAAGTCTCATCATCCACGGAGAAGGTGACAGCAAACTTGCGGGACAAACAACGAAACACATCTTCCAGCCGTTCACTACGGAACACCAATTCCTTATTTATCCAAGCTGTTTCCATCTTGTTACTTGTCCGCTCATGCAGCAAGTTTCCTGTACGCTTGTTATACACCACTTTTTCATTGGGCTTCACGCGTATGCTCTGATAAGGCGGGCGTGAAGTGGTTACATCCACACTACCTTCTACAAGCGACATCTCTACAATGTCTTTTGTCTCATAGGCATACACATTGAATTTAGTACCCAATACGGTGATGTCCATATAGCCTGTACCTACTGTAAACTTCTTTTCTGTATCTTTCTTTACCTCAAAAAATCCTTCTCCGCTCAATGCTACCTTGCGGTCATTCCGTCCAAAATCCTGACTATAGGTCAAAGAAGATTTGGCATTCAGATGCACTATGGTTCCATCGGGAAGGGTAACGAGCGACTTGCCGTAATCGCCTGAGCGTATCACCACATTCTGTTCTGCCAGTGCATTGATTTCATTCTGCTGCATAAAGGTCAATACCGTCAAGCTTCCGGCTATGAGCAACAACAGTGAAGCGGCAATCTGCATCCAGTAACGTTTCAGTGTGAAACGAGGTTTCACTTCTTCCGAACGAATGTGCAACCCTTCATAAAGCGTTTTCATTTTTTCTTCCGACAAAGGAGAATGGTCTTCAAACTCTTCCCACTCTGTTTCTAGAAGATGTTTCAATTCCACATCGGAGATAGTATCCATACGGGTTCGCAAATCCTGAAATTCCGCCGGCGTGATGTCACCGGAACGGAACTTGTGTAACAATCCTGATACCTTATCGTTTATTTGTGCACTCATAAACTTTTTTCGTTTGTTTATGGGTAATATCCAATAAGGGCAGATTTATAACATATCAAATTACATGTTATAAAGCATAAAATGATTTTTTAGGCCAGAAATAAGAGCAATAAAGGATAATATTGACGTAATTCTGTACGAAGTATCTTCAGGGCAGCAGACAACTGGTTGCGTATTACCTGCTCTGTGACAGAGAGTTTTCCGGAAATCTCGGCGACCGACATACCGTATTCTTTGTTGAGTTCAAAAATTTCCCGCTGACGGGGTGAAAGATGCTGTTTGGCTTTCTCCAAAGCCTTTACAAAACGGTCATAGTCCAGTTCATCGGGAATCTCATTAGCCGAAGAAGCCAGTTTGTCCCGGTATTCCACATATTCTTCCATCGACGGATTGTGAATCTGTCTTCTCAATTCTTTCAGCAGAAAATGATAGGCTATGGTAAAGAGATAGGATTTGAAAGACTGATCGGGATTCAGGTGTTCCCTGTTAGTCCAGATACGAAGAAAAGTTTCCTGCACCACATCGTCAGTCGCTTCTTCCGATTTGAGGTACTGAAACACAAACCGATATAGTCTGGATACCCACAGTTCATAAAGCTGCTTATAAGCACGCTCCGAACCGGATTTTACAGCCAATATCAAGTCTTCTTCCTGCATTTTCTTCCTCGCTTATGTATTTTTCCAAGAAATAAGATGTGCAAATTTACATCTTTACATGAAAAGAGGAAACCTTTCATAAAAAATAATACAGTCCAAAACTCACCATTGCAATCGGTAAAGAGAGTATCTATTTATAGACAAGTTCCAAAATCCTATTTACCAAACGACTCTTCATCAAAAAGAAAACTCTTCCGTATTTTCTATGTTTTCCATCGCGGAAACCTACGTCTCTCAAAAGGAAAACCTACGTTTCTCGTAGCGGAAACGTAGGTTTCACGGAAGAGAAACATAAAATCTGACTTAGAGGTTTCTCTTTTTCAACAATGCTTTTTCAAATTAGGGGTTACGTTATTCCACCGTTACAGACTTAGCCAGATTACGTGGCTGGTCGACATCCATTCCACGGCAAACTGCAATGTAATAGGCCAGCAACTGCAACGGAATGGAAGCCACTAACGGATTCAGACATTCCAGCGTAGCCGGAAGTTCGATACTGTAATCAGCCAAGTTTCGGATAACCGTATCTCCTTCGGTTACTACGGCTACCACTCTTCCCTTGCGGGCTTTGATTTCCTGAATGTTGCTCAGCACTTTTTCGTACAAGGGCGACTGTGTGGCCACGATGACCACCGGCATTTCGGCATCAATCAGAGCAATAGGGCCGT
>ENA-UESD01001846-UESD01001846.1-human-gut-metagenome-genome-assembly--contig:-NODE-1846-length-16192-cov-46.501458_pt1 | contig 16192 bp, 7 predicted proteins | sample MGYA00242985_ERZ507986 | MGnify/ENA primary metagenome ERZ507986 (study PRJEB26167, sample SAMN06115408) | human gut metagenome | host: Homo sapiens | place: China:Guangxi | collected 2016-04-06... | reverse complement strand
AGTAATGGGTCCTGCCGGTGCAGCTAATATCATTTTCAAAAACGACCCTGATGTAAAAGCCAAAACTGAGGAATACATCGACAACTTTGCCACACCATATCAGGCTGCGATGCGAGGTATGGTCGATCTGGTCATCGAACCGCAGAACACCCGTCCCACTGTCATCAACGCCCTGCAAATGCTGCAGAGCAAACGCGAGACCCGCCCTGCGAAACGTCACGGAAATATTCCTTTATAGTCAGCTGTACATCCTTTGAAAATAAAATAGCTTCGTTTGCAAACCGCAAAATAATGTCCTTTAACAGGTAACCTCATACACCTTTAAGCGGCACATTATCTTTGCGGTATTTTTTACCCATAAATTGTCCTGCTGTACTGTCTATTGCCAGCTTCAGCAAGACTGTTATTTTCTGGAGAGAAGGAGTTGATAATCATGACCCCGGACGTACAATTTTTATTACTGCTTGCTGTTATTGCTTTACTTTTCATTACCGAACTGATCCCGCTTGCCGTCACATCGATCGGCGGCGCCGTTGCCTGCGGCCTCTTAGGCTTCATCACACCCAAAGCCGTCTTTTCCGGCCTTTCCAATTCTTCAGTACTCCTATTTGCCGGAATGTTCGTCGTCGGTGCAGCAATGTTCCATACCGGGCTGGCGCAGAACATCGGGAAAAAAGTAGTCTCGGTATTCGGTACCAGCGAAAAAAGCCTGATGCTGGGTATCATGATCATCGGCGCTGTCCTGTCAGGTTTTTTGTCTAATACCGGCACGACGGCCTGCCTGATGCCTGTTGTACTGGGCATCTGCTCCGCTGCCAGGCTTCCGGCTTCCAGGCAGCTGCTGCCGCTGGCATTCGGCATCGCTTTCGGAGGCATCTTCACTATTATCGGCACACCGCCGAACCTGATCGCCTCCAACGCTTTAGTCGAAGCAGGCTTCAGGCCTTTTGGCTTTTTTGAATTTGCCTGGGTCGGTATTCCTATCGCTATCGCCGGCACCCTGTACATGATGTTCATCGGCTACCGTTTTCTGCCTAAAGTCAATGCGGCCGCCGATATAGAAATCGAACAGGAATTCGACGTCAGTAATGACAATCCTCAAAAACAGCTTATTTCCGGTCTGATCCTTTTAGGCGTAGTCATCGTTATGGCTTTGAACCTGAAATTCATTACCCTGGAAATGGCGGCTGTTATCGGCGCGCTCGTCGCCGTATTGACCGGCTGCCTGACTGAAAAGCAAGCTTATGCCAGCATCGACTGGGTTTCAATATTCCTGTTCGCCGGTATGATCTCCGTTTCATCCGCCATGGATAAAACCGGTGCCGGCAAACTGCTGGCTAAATTCTGCGTCGATCTGCTCGGCGGCACGCCTTCACCCTTATTCGTAGCCGCATTGTTATTTTTAGTATCCAGCTTTTTGACACAATTTATGTCCAACACAGCAACAGCAACATTACTCTGCCCCATCGGAGTTGCTATTGCCCAACAGATAGGCGCTTCACCTCACGCCGTCGTCATGTCGATCACCATCGGCATTGCCTGCGCCTATGCCACTCCTGTCGGTACACCGCCTAACACACTGGTTTTAGGGCCTGGCGGCTATCGTTTCATGGATTATGTTAAAGTTGGCACTCCTTTGATTTTCGTAAGTTTTATCGTTTCCATGATTGTTATCCCTATTGTCTGGCCTTTCTTTAAATAAACTTTCACAGCACCTGTTCAGCAGCAGGTGCTGTTTATTTTATAGCAAACCTTTTTTTGTCTCCCGCTCCGTGATACAATAATAAAAAAGTCTGAAAGGAGCGGTCGGTTTATGGCAAAAGCCGTCTGCGGGCGCTTTGCCCCTACGCCCAGCGGCAGAATGCACCTCGGCAATGTTTTCTGCGCCCTGCTGGCCTGGCTGTCAGCAAAAAAACAGGGCGGAACCATCACACTGCGTATCGAAGACCTTGACAAGCCCCGCTGCCCTGCCGGCAGCGACATGCTTTTAGAAGATGATCTGCACTGGCTGGGCCTGGAATGGGATACCGGAGGCAGCGCCGGCGGAAAAGATGCACCCTATTATCAAAGCCGCCGTTTTGACATCTATGCCGCCTATTTTGCACAGCTGCAAAAACTGGGACTGACTTACCCCTGCTTTTGCAACCGGGCTGAGCTGCACGCCGCCCAGGCACCGCATCTAAGTTACGGACGCATTCTATACGCCGGTACCTGCCGCCATTTGACAGCCGAACAGACTGCTGCCAAAGCCCGCACCAAAGACCCGGCACAGCGGCTGCGGCTTCCTGATACTGCTGTCAGCTTTATCGACGGACATTATGGTCCGTATACGCAGAACCTGGCTGCTGAATGCGGCGATATCATCCTGCGGCGCAGCGACGGTGTTTACGCCTATCAACTGGCAGTGGTCGTCGACGATGCCCTGATGGGCATCACGGAAATTGTCCGCGGCTGCGACCTGCTCAGTTCCACACCGCAGCAGCTTTATCTGTACCAGCTGCTGGGCTTTACCCCACCGGCTTTTATTCATGTACCACTGCTGATGGCTGCAGATGGCAGACGTCTTTCCAAACGCGACCGTGATCTGGATCTCGGCTTTCTTCGTCAGCATTTTGTCAGTCCTCAGCCGCTCATCGGCCTCCTTGCCTTCCTGGCCGGACTGCTGCCGACACCTGAACCAGTCAGTGCCAAAGAACTGCTTCCGTTGTTCAGCTGGCAGAAAGTGCCCCATAACAATATCATCGTCAGTGAAAAGCTTTTAAATTTATTTAAACTATAAAGGAGCAACGCTATGCTTTATGTAGTTCTCGTAACCTTTGTCGAAAAAAAAGTGAGAAAAAGTGCGTTCTCGTGCCATTTTAAGCAAAAAGGTTGACCGTGTCATCACAACACAGCCAACCTTAACGACTAACATCTTTTTTCGGTTAATCTTTGTATGATAAACCTAAAACTAATGTCTTTTAGAGTAATTACTTGGCTTCTTTCCAATATTCTGGAGCACCAAGGCCTGCAGCAAAACCTGCATAGGTATGCTTGCGATAATAATCCAAATCCCAGAGGCCTACTGGCAAACCAGGACGCCAACCACTATTGGCAGGACTGTCAGTAGCACACCACTGGCAGATACCCCACTGCTGCTCCTTAGGAACAATCTCAAGATATTTCTTGACGATAAACTCGTAGTAAGCACGCATTGCCTTGTGCTGTTCCTCGGTCATATCAGTAGTCTTTACTTGGATATATGGGTCTTTGCTGTTCTTATCCACGTTCGGAACCTCCAAGCCCATATCCAACTCAGAAATACGAACCAACCTACCTGTACTAACCATCAGGTTGAGCATGTTCACGTAAGCATCCTCTCTTTTTTTCTGCTCAACAGGATCCATGCAGCATGAAACGTGCATCTGACTGCCGATACCATCAATCTTGGTAACGCCGTCCTTCTCCCACTCCTCAATCCAATGAATCAGACTCTTGAGCTTCTTGTTCTGGTCGTAAGCAGTTTCGAGGTTATAATCATTGATGAAGAGCTTCAACTCCTCAGGATTTCCACCAGCATCAGCAAAGCCCTTGCGAGCTGCAGCTACAGCAGTGCGAACATAATCAAGGTCACCCAGGTAATCCTGCCAGTAGAAATTATTCTTGGCATCATCGGCAGAAACTGTACCACGTATGGCAGACTGGAGATCGTAGTAACCATCGTGATCCTTATCGTCACCACAAAGGGCCTCGTTTACAACATCCCAAGCCTTCACCTTGCCCTCGGTAGCTGCCATCATGCCGTAAATCCAATTCTGCAAAACAGGAGTAAGTACTTTCTTCTTTTCATCAGGAGTCAAAGGTTTCATGTTGCTTTTTTCTACAGTACCCCAATGAATATCAGCGAAGTAGTAATCAATTGCATGGTCTTTCTTACCCTTGTTCAAGTTGAAGGCAATAGCCTTCATACCATCACCCTCAGCAGGGATTGTACCAGTAGCCTCATACTTCTGCCACTGAGTGGTGAAAGAAGGGTTAGGGTTCAAGCACGCATAGTGCTTATAAGCACCAGGCTCACCATGACACTGTGTGTCAGCGCCAATTTTCTCAGAAGCCTTGTAGTAGAAGGTAATCTTATATTTATCGCCAGCAGACCAAATCTTGTTAGGAGTGTAGATAAAGAACTGAGTATCCCATTCAGTTGCTGCATTAGCATTAGCATGAACAACAACACAATTCTTTCCGTCAGGACCACCTGCGATAGGAGTACCAGCAACATCACCCTTTCCAGCCTCCCGAACAACAAAGTTGCTCATATCACCACCAGTTTTCATCTCACCATTGCTAATACAATCAGTAAAGATTTCTTGAGAAGGAGCCTCGGAATGAGTGATTTTAACAGACTTCCAATAAATCTTACCTACAAATTGTCCGTGCTGGAAGAAGAGACCATTACTATCCATGGTAGGAGTTACCTCGAACGGAACTTCTTTATAATCACCACCTACAGGAATCATGAAGTCCTTTTCGGCGCCACCGTCCCAGTTACCCAACTTAAAGTGGATTTTAGCAGGCGATTCACCTTCTGCCTTGCAAAGAAAGGTAATCTTATATTTTGTACCCGTTTTAAGTTGAATGCCATTTACCAGCCAGTACTGAAGCGTCCAATTGTCTATCGGCTTCGAATTGGTTATGACCACTGCACCATCTTTTTTAAACTCTGTATGTACAGAAGCAGGATACTCATGCCAATCGTAATTTGAAAGAGTAGAACAGTCAAGTTCATAATCAGTCTTCTCAACTTTAGCATCAGGATCTACTTCTATTTCCTTAGGAGCAATCAGGTCATTCAGATACTTGTTAGGCTGCTGAGCATGCCAAGCCAAGGTATGGCCATAAACAGAAAGGCCTGCATCGGTAGCTTTCTTAACATATTCACTTACATTATCAAAATTCATGCGACCATCATCAGCAACACAAGAAGCCATCTTCATGGCGTTGCCGGCTACAGTCTCATTGAAATTGCTACCAGCAAGACAATATACAAGTCCCTGCTTGTTGAATTCGGCTGCTTCGAGCGCAATGCCCAACTTAAAGTTGGGATTGCACTTGCCGGAAGCTTTCATATCTTCCACGTATTTCTTCAAAGGCTCGTAGTTATTCAGATACTGATAATCCTTCAAATTCTTGGTCATATCAGTTCTGTACTCCGAGAACTTGTCATCAGCACAAGAAGACAAAGCCAAGAGAGCCATCAAGCCTAAACCTAAATTAATATTTTTCAATTTCATAATAATCAAATTATTAGAATGACACTTATCTATCAAGAATATTACTTCCTGATATACTGAGGACTGAATTGAACAATACCATTGGTGTTACCACGAGTCTGGGCAACAAACTGATCGGATGTTTCCAAAACAATGCCAGAACCGAAATCAACCTTGTAATTGAGAGTCAGGATGTCACGATCCTTGTTACCCCAAGCCAACTTAGCTCCCTTTTCTACAAACTTTCCTGAACCGGAAGCAGTCCTGCCCTCTGTATCAGAAGTAACGGTACAATTACCATTATCATCGAACGTAAGTTTCAAGTTGCAAGTGACCTTAGAGCCGTCAGCTTTATTTACAGAGACTTCGAAATTACATTCCTTCAAACTCTTGGTTGTAATGTGACTCACTTCATCCTTTTCAATAGTTGCACCTTCACGCTTTACCTCATGAGTTTGTCCATTCTCTGTAATCTTGTCAGTTCCTCTACGGAAATAAAAGCCATCCCATGGATTCATAAACTTAACGCAATAAAGGATATAATCCTTAGGAGCAATTAACCAAGCTGAAGCATCAGTACGAACAGGAGTTGTACCTGCAACGGCAGGAGAACCCGAAAGAATAGAATCGGCTCCCACCATTTCCTTGATGCGAACTGGGATTACATATGTATTCTTTGCACAATCAGAGTCAGCAAAAAAAGCATCCTCCAACTTAACCTGAAGACGTCCCTGCAATTTCCCATTATACGCAACCGTCTTGGTAGGAATTGTATAATAATTGCTAGGCATTGGCTTTACAGGAGTGACTCCATCCTCAAAATACAGATTGTCACACAATGAATTATCAACATCTACATTCAATGTGATGTTTTTTCCATTATATGCTCCACCCATTGTAGATACGATATACAATACATGATTGTTATCATCCGTATTATCGCGATTCTCATCATTGCCTAAAACTACAGAACGTTCGATATACTGATAAGGATAATATACAGTAGTACCGCCCTCATAATCAGGAAATTCTTGGTTGCCATTCTCACAAGAGTTAAAGCCTAAAGCCAAGATTCCCAATGCAGCCATGGACAAATATTTGCTTATCTTCATTGTTTTCATCATTTTAAATATTAGTCGTTATTTTTTACTTCCCAGCCCTTATTCTGCTGCAAGTTGCTCCACTTCAACATTTCGCTCTGTGGTATAGGACCGTAATACATGTAATCTTTATAGTTGCGATCCTCAACCTTCATGACTTTGTATAATGGGGCACCAGCCTCTAAAGTGATTTCTATACCACGCACAGCCTCATTTAGAGGAGCTTTCCAACGGCGAAGGTCGCTAAAGCGCTTATTTTCAAAACAAAGTTCCAAACGACGCTCGTTGCGAATCAACTCACGCATTTTAATTTTGTCACCAGCGCACTCTTCCAAGTATGGATCCCCGCCAAACTCGCCAATTCCGGCACGCTTACGGATTGCCTTGATTACATCGTAAGCTGAGTAGTTGTGAGATCCCCTACCCTTTGGTCCCCAAGCCTCGTTGGCAGCCTCAGCGTAATCGAGGAATATCTCAGTATAGCGAATATACACAGGATAATGATACTGAGGATTCTTTGAATTAGGGTCAGGATTACAATCCTCACGCAACAGCTTTTTCATGTAATAGCCTGTGCGAGTAGAATTGGAAATCTTATTCAAACCATCATTGTTATTAGCCGTCGTAATGTCTGTATGAATGGGCTTTCCCTTATAAGTACTACCATCATGAATGATATAAAGGTCAAGACGAGGATCTCGATTGCTGTAAGGATTCAACTTATCATACTCAGAACGATCATCGGTGATAGGATAACCATTTACAGCAGGGAATGCATCGACCAGATTCTGAGTTGGGTTGATTCTACCCTTACCATAAAGAGACGGAGGGAAATTATCAGACTCTTGGTTCAGACCAAGATCCCAGTCATCAGCACCATTGGTACGACTGCCACGCCAAAGTATTTCCTTAGGACAAGCACCTGAGCCAAGCGCATCGATTTCCCTGGTTTGCATAAACCAATTATTACCTGTAGCAGACAAACCATTCACACCATTGATACGATCAAGAACGGTAGCTGCATCGTCAGCAGCCTTAGCATAATCCACGTTTGTACCTTCAGAGAAAGCAGGACTAGCTGCAAGCAAAGATACCTGTGAGCGAATAGCCTCAGCGATACGACCGCTGATACGACCACGCATAATGGAACCAAACACACGGTTGTAGTCTCCTGCGGTCTTTACTCCGATTTCCTTATACTTGGCAGGAACATCGTTATCATTAGTCAAATCATTGTAATCAAGAGGGAGAAGCTTGGCAGCCTCGTCCAAATCGCTATAGATTTGATCCAAGCACTCTTGGAATGTATTACGTGGCTTGTTGAAATCATCAGTAGAAGTCTCTGGTTCTGTCAAATTAGGAACGCCAAGCAGTTTGCCATCGGCTGTCCATCCACCATGATTCATCAAAAGATAATACAAGTTGAGAGCTCTCAAAGCATAAGCTTCACCTTTACGGCTATCACAATACATCTTACGGGCATTCTCGTCCTTTGCCCAGTTTACCTTATCTACCTCCTGAAGGAAGATATTGAGATATTGGATACTAGCACGACCATTTGTCCATTTAGACATAGGATCGCTATTAGCAGTCCAAGAACCTGTAGCCATCTTGAGAAAGCTATTTGTCAAGTCATTGCTTACAGCGTCATCTGTAGCAATATCAGTAACACTCTTGGTATTGTAAGGAAGCATCGCATAACCATATCCCAATAGTCCCTGAGCGTATGTTGGCTCATTGTAAATCTCATCCAAGCCACGGTTGTTTTCCTCTGCAGGCTCGAAGAGATCTGAGCAAGAAACCAAGGTAAGCGACATTGCTGCTAATATAAATATATTTTTTACTTTCATTTCTTTCTACATTTTAAAATGATTAGAATGTTGCCTTCACACCTATATTATAATAGCGTGTCTGAGGCGCAGACCCAACGTTCATCTCTAAGACTTCGCGCTCTCCTGAAATGGTAAGCAAGTTAGCTCCGCTTACGTATGCCGACAACCCCTTAAGCCATGTCTTTTGGAACAAAGTACTAGGCAAGTCGTAAGTTATCTGGACCTTAGCCAAGCGGAAAGCATCCGTCTTGTACATCCAGAAGTCTGATGTCTGGAAGTTGTTGTTACCATCAAGAGATGTCAAACGAGGATAGGTTGCAGTCTCTTTGGTTTCCTCAGTCCATCGGTTACGAACTACAGCAGAATATTTGCTATCGCCCTTTACCCACCAATAAGAATTATTCTTGACTCCCCAAGCACCGAAGTTACCGGTACCAAGAGCGAAGAAGGTAAAGTTCTTCCACTTAGCTGTAAGATTGACACCAAGCGTGAATGGTGCTCCATACCAACCACCCTTACCCAAGAAGACTTGGTCGTATTGGTCAATTTTATTATCACCATTTACATCCACATACTTGATGTCACCAGGTTTAACTGTTCCACCAAAATAGCTTTGGTCTGGAGAAGTTTTGATTTCCTCCTCGCTTTGGAAGAGACCTGCGCTCTTGTAACCCCAAATGCCATCAAGTGCCTTTCCTTGTCTGTTCTGATACTGCTCTACGTTGTTCTCATCTCGTTTGGTAGCCTTGGTTGTATAGTAAGTACCTGTCACACCAAGTGAGAGATCCACATCACCTACCTTCTTATTGAAGTTGGCTGCGAAATCAAATCCTACTCTACGATTATTGTTGTAATTCAGTACAGGCATAAACGAAGCCGCTGGATAACCAGTATTCAAATGAGATGGATAGAATGTTGGCGAAGAGATGAGATAACCCTCCATCGAATTGATGAAGAAACTTGCATCCAATGTCACCAATTTCTGCCACAGGGATGTCTTGAAATTCAGAGACAACTCTTTGCGCTTGATAAAATCAAGGTCTTTGTTCTCACCTCTTTTTGAATAGGTGTATTTATCGCTAGATCCATCATACCATCCATAGCCGTAATCAGAAGTCCAAATACTCTGATAGAGATAGTAGCGATTGTCACCATTTGCTATATCAATATCCTCATTGATAATACTACCTGATACACTAATCATCATGTCATCGACCACCTTGGAATTCTTCAAGAAAGACTCATTCTTGAGTCTCCAACCCAAAGAAAGTGATGGTGAGAGAGCCTCACGATGACCTGGAGCCAACTGGGCAGAGTGAATGGCAGCTAATCCAAAATCTGCGTAATACTTCTGGGCATAATTGTAAGAAGCATCGAATGCAAGATTGGCACTAGAGTTCTTATGATACTGTCCAGACTTCGACTGCTGGAAGCCAGAAGCTATCAACATTGCCGACAGATTGTGAACCTTGTTGAAAGTATTGTTGTAGTTGAACTGACCAGAGAAAAACATGGTCTGGTTATCTGTACTTCCGCTGATGTTCTGGTTGCCAGACTTTTTATCCTCACCTTCCTTCTTCAATGCGACAATCATATCCTTGCCATCAATGTTAGCCCATGTTGGGATATAAACAGCATAGCTATTATCGAAAGAAGTATTATAAGAGGTAGCATAGTCGACTGCGAAATGAGTCTCGAAAGACAAGCCCTTCAACACCTTGTGCAAGTTGATATTGATACCCGTATCAAACTGGAATTGACGACTAGTAAATTTACTACTTCCTGCAGAATAGATATCAGCAAAAACATTGGAGGAGTTTGCCTGAGTACCAGCAAGGAAGTATTTGCCATCTACCAACTTCGCAACGCTCATCAAGTCCCAAGCAGCCTTAGCATTAGGGGCTATCATATCTGTGGAGATAAGAGGAGCTGCATTCTGTGGAAAATTAGGACGCCAAGTAGCAGCAGCTTCCCAGTAATTACCCTTTGCAGAATGAGAATCATAGAAGGTTGCACTGGAGTTGACCCAAGCCTTAATATCATCAGTAATGTCTATATCCACATTACCACGAACGCTGAAGCGCTGGGTATTATTATTCTTAGCCTCACCAAACTTGAAATAATCGCCCTGGCGATAATAGTTGATATTGCTATAGAAATGAGCTCGCTTACCACCACCGCTGATTTCTGCAGTAGCCTCATAACGGCTGTTCATCTTTCTGAGATAATCAGAAGAATAGAAATCGAGATTAGGATAACGATAAGGGTTCAAACCTGCTCCATGATTATAGATGTCCTCAGCAGAATAAAGCTCAGCCAGACCATCATTACGACGAGCCTCGTTATAGAGAGTCATATACTCTGCACTGCTAAGATACTCAGGATAAGACTTTGCTACATTCAAACCTGCATTAGCCTGCACCTCGACCTTCAAGCCGTCATTATGACCACGCTTGGTAGTTATGACTACAGCACCCTTGGCAGCCTTGCTACCATAGAGCACCACAGCCTGCGCACCCTTGAGGAAAGAAATCTGTGCAATCTCACTTGGTTGAACGTTGTTAGCTTCACGAGGCACACCATCTACCAAGACGAGATAACCAGCGTTGTCGGCATCCATACCCCAGAGAGAATTGCCATTCCAACCACCTACATAACCTTGCATATTGTCGAGGCTATAAGTATGGTAATTCTTCTTCATCAAGTTCTCTACATCGACTACAGACACACCGCCCAAGATGTCATCCTTGGCTACCTTTCGGTAAGCCACCTGAACCATCTCCTTGTCGGCACTGGCTGTATCGGATTCGCTTGTCTGTGCAGTCTTGGCATTGGCACCAAGAGGAGCCAAAGCCACGAGACTTGCTACAAAAAGCTTATAATTATATGATTTGAATCTTGAATTCATACTATCATTATTCATTTAGTATTACTAATTTATAATTTTAAACCTTACCAGCCTGGATTTTGATTAAACTCTGAACTGATCTGAGTCTCCTTGATTGGCAATGGGAACCAATAGTGCTTGGTACCAAAATTACGAGTCAATATCAACTTTCTACGATAATTGGCAACCCGAGCGTCCTTAGGATCATTCTTCGTATAGAAGTCTGCACTTTCCACACGGTCAAACTCCTGTGAGAATTTTTGATTATATGGTGCCTCTGTCAGAAGCAACCAACGCTGCAAGTCACAAAAACGGAATCCTTCGAAAGAAAGTTCTACCTCACGCTCACGACGGACCTCATCCATGAACTTATGGTTGTCTGCAACAAATTCTGGAGCAACATGACCTGCACCACAACGGTCGCGAAGTGTATTAATTGCATCTTCTGCGGTCTTACCAAAGTTTGAAGACTTGCCAGAAGCACCACCGAATGCAGCACAAGCCTCTGCATACATCAAGTATATGTCTGCAAGACGCATATATGGCAAATAGCAGTGTAAAGCTGAACCCCAATCGTAATCTTTATCCACTTCATTACAAGTATGAGGCACCAACTTCTGAATGAAATAACCCGTACGGCTTGCATTTGCTATTGGGCGCATATTACCACCCGTATATAATTGGCAATACTGTAAATCTGCATACTGACCAGGTGTTCCGTTCAAATACTTAAAACCATCGAAGACGATATCGTGGTAGAAACGGGGATCACGATTTTTGAAAGGATGCTCAGGGTCGAAACCAGACTTTGGATTGAGTACATACTTACCATTCTCAACCAAATAGATTGGTTCTCCGTTAGCCATTCCATAAGCCTCTACAAGGTTGGCCGTAGGTTGGTGAATGACATTATCATGAGCAACTACTTTCTGTACCTTAGGGCCAAAGACCTTAGAGGTATTCCAGTTAGAGCCATTAAAATCAGGAGATGGACCACGGAAGATAGCTTCAACCGTTCCAGGCATTTTCCAGTTCTGCTTCTTGGTATAGAATATATCAGAAAAACAGCTATTGGCATCAGCAGATTTCTCATGATTGTAGATGTCTGAGTACTTAAACTCTGCCAATGCATATTGTGTCTGACCAGCTTCCACAAGAGAGAGCAGTTCACCAAAAGCCTCAGCTGCCTTCTTAGCATATTCCTGATCATAATCATAAGTCTTGCCATTCTTGCTGGCACCAATCTGCGCACCATTCTTCATCAAAGGACTAGCAGCCCAAAGATAGGTTTTACCAAGATAACCAAGAGCCATGATCTTATTGATGCGAAGATCATTCTTACCTTGTGTGGCAGCACCTGCAGAAGTCTTATCCCAATTAATAGGCAACAAATCGGCAGCCTTGCGGAAATCAGCTGCCGCTCTATCAGCGCATTCCTGATAAGAAAGACGTGGCAATCTCTGCTCGGCATTGGCATCGAGATAAGTATCCACATAAGGCATACCACCAAAATACTCCATCATTTCCTCATGCCACCATGCACGGAAGAAATAGAGCTGACCCTCTATCAGTTTTTTCTCTTCAGCACTTCCAGTCACAAACTTGTCGATATTCTGTAAACCGAGATTACATTTTCTGATGCAATACCACGCATGGTTCCAAATACCGTGGTCGAACTTATTAGTGGAAGTAGAAGAACCATCACGCTTTAGCCAATTACCAGTAGATTCCCATGCACGGAAGTTACCTAAATCAACCTGATGGGTCATTCTATTATCAGCCTCAGGATTGAAGATTTCATCATCACCCCAGTTCCATGAAGGACAATAGTTACATTTCTCTTTATCAGGGATACAGTTGTATATTTCCTCAACGAAACCTTGGAAATTACGGAAATTGGCAAAGGCATCGTCTGCAGAAACTGTTGAGTCTGGCTCCTTGTCCAAGTAGTCTTGACAAGAACTCAGCGAAGTACCGAGAGCCAGCGAGACGCATCCCGTCAACAATAATGTCTTTATCTTATTTTTCATCTGAATATTTTTTTTAATAATTACAAAGAGAATTTAACACCTAAGTTGAAGCGGCGAACCGTAGGGTATGCTCCCAACCAGCCACCACCACCGAGGTTTGCCTCACGGTCATCAGGCATACGAGTCCAGAGCCAGAGGTTATTACCATTCAAGTAAATCTTGAGGTAGTTTACGCCTAATGCCTTAATCCAACCCTTGGTCCAGGTATAAGCAATCTCGACATTCTTCAAACGAATGTAAGAACCATCATACATAAACTGTGTACCATAGGTGTAACTTGAAGCAGTGGCACCCCAACGAGGAAGGATACATTCTGCATTGCTTTGATTCTTATTCCACCAAGTACCAGTATCATAAACATTATCAAGCATATTACCAAAGCTTGTCAATGATACGTCACGGGTCACATTAGTTACTCCATAGAACTGAGCGAAAGCTGAGAACCCTTTCCATTCGAAACCAATAGTAGCATTATAGGTGTTCTGCGGACTACTGCTATAACCTACAGGAGCCGAGTCCCTGCTATCAACAACACCATCACCATTGAAATCAACAATGTAATAGTCACCAACCAAACGGTGATTGTCATTGGAGTCGTGCGCCGGAGAACCTATCAAATCATCAATATTATTGATAAAGCCCTTATCTATATAAGAGTGATACTGATTCATGGCAAATCCTGCCTCCTTTTGATAATTTGGAGTAAAGATGGCATCATCCTTCAAAATCACCTTATTCTTGGCATGGGTCATATTGAAATTACCCCAGAGTCGCAAGCCATTAGCAAACACCTTATTAAGTTTCAATTCCCACTCGTAACCACTGGTACGAACCTTACCTTTATTAATAGTAGGTGCTGTAGTTCCGAAATAAGAAGGAACAGAACGGTTGGAGCCGAAAATCAAGATGTCATTACGACGATCACAGAAGAAATCCAAAGAACCAGTAATCAAGCCTCCCAAGAAACCATAATCAATACCGAAGTTGGTTTTCTTAACTGTTTCCCATTTCACATTATCATTTCCAAGAGTGTTCTGTCGATACCATGTATAGATGCTCTCTGTATGGTCGAGATCCATCGTGGTCTTGCCGCCATACGCCCATTGACTCATATACAACCAGCGACGACTAGAATCAAATGGGTCACCTATGTTGTCATCACCAATCTCACCATAGGAAGCACGGAACTTCAACATATCGATGATGTGATTGTCACGCAGAGATTTCATGAAGTTTTCCTCAGTGATGGTCCATCCGATAGCACCTGAATTGAAGAAGGCAAAACGATTGTCCTTGCTGAACTTTTCTGATCCGTTATAGGCACCATTATACTCGATGTTATAACGACCTGCATAGCTATAGGTAGCACGGAACGCCCAGTCCTCACGGTAAGTTGGCATCACGCTACCACGTGCATTCTCCTGACGTGAGAACAATCCCATGGCTGATACATCATGCTGTCCAAACTTGCGAGCCCAGTTGAGCTGCAACTGATAGTAGAGGTTGCGAACAGTCTGGTTATTATCTACAGAACCACCTTCCGTTGACCAGTTCACACCTTGCTGCCAATCGAACTTATTATTTCCTTCAAGTTCTTTACCATAAGTAACCTGACCTGTTTCAGGATCAATATACTTAGTCTGGGCTTCATTATTCAAGTCATTGATACCTCGTCCTGTCTCAACAAAAACATTATCCCAAGAGATAGTACCACGGAAATTTAAGCCTTTGGTTATGAAATCCAATTTCTGCTCAAGGGTAAAGTCTGTATTGATACGAGTGGTTGTAGCCTGTGCTGTACCACCGATAGCAAGATTCTGTGCAGAGTTACTTACATTGGAAGCAGCTGGATAGAATCCCCATGTGCCGTCAGAATATTGTGGCAAGAACACATCTGGGGCGATGTTATAAGCACCAGCCCACTGCTGACCAATCTGCCACTCACTATTGCTCATGTTACTCCAAGGAGCTTTTCTTACGCCATTGCTACCAGCCACATTTACCTTCAAAGTAGTGCTACTTGTGATGGCAAAGTCCAAGTTACTACGAACATTGATACGATTGTATCCATAGCCAGAGTTGTAGTTACGACCATTGTCATACTCACGGAAGAGGTCACCCTCATGCACGAAATCAGCAGAAGCGAAGTACTTAACGAATTTTGTACCACCACTCACGTTCACGTTGGCATTATAGGACACAGCTGTCTTTTTGAAAAGTGCATCCTGCCAATCCACATTGGCATAACGTTCACGCTGCTCCTGCGTAGTCTGGTTTCGATAGTTGTCTATAAAAGACTGAGGACGAAGATATGAAACACCTTCAGGATAAATGCCCAGTTCACGCTCTATCACTTGGTTGCGAAGCATCAACGCATCATAAGAATCGTACTTGTTAGGCAACTTAGAAGGAGCTTTCAACGTAGCATTGAAACCAACATCAATCTTAGCCTTGCCTTCCTGACCACGCTTGGTGGTAACCAAGATGACACCATTGGCACCCTTCACACCATAGACTGCAGTAGCAGAAGCATCCTTCAGTACAGAGATGCTCTCCACAGAAGAGATGTCCACGCTGCTCAGAGGACGTTCAATACCATCAACGAGAACGAGAGGGTCGGAATTGTTCCATGAACTAGAACCACGGATGATAATCTGAGGTTCCTCCTCACCAGGCATACCATTGCCTTGGATTGTAACAACTCCTGGGAGGTTACCTGTCAAGGCTGAACCAACGTCGCTGACACCAGCTGCACGCTCCAAAACCTCACCAGTAGTCTGGGTGATGGAACCTACGACAGAAGCCTTCTTCTGCTGACCATAACCAACGACTACAACTTCGCCGATGGCGTTGTCGTCTTCAAGAGTAAGTTTGAACTCTCTCTTCTTACCAATCTTTACTTCCTTGGTCTTCATACCTACGTATGTAAATACGAGGATAGAATTCTCTGAAGGAACACTGATACTGAAATTACCATCAAAGTCGGTGACCGCACCGACGCTGGCATTACCTTTTAGTTTTACAGTGGCACCTATCAGAGGCTCACCTGTACCGTCAACAAGATTACCCTTGACCTGGATATTCTGTGCCTGAG
>ENA-UESD01001842-UESD01001842.1-human-gut-metagenome-genome-assembly--contig:-NODE-1842-length-16218-cov-4.281333_pt1 | contig 16218 bp, 10 predicted proteins | sample MGYA00242985_ERZ507986 | MGnify/ENA primary metagenome ERZ507986 (study PRJEB26167, sample SAMN06115408) | human gut metagenome | host: Homo sapiens | place: China:Guangxi | collected 2016-04-06... | reverse complement strand
AGAGATTGGATAAATTATCCAAATCCAAGCAGCCTTTCTTTTTGGCAGTCGGGTATATCAAACCTCACCTGCCATTTAGTATGCCGAAAAAATACTGGGATATATACCGGAATAAATCCTTCATCCGAAAAGAGGCAGAAGATAAACAGCCAATACACGCTCCTGTTATTTCCTTCCACAATTGGGAAGAGTTGAGAGGATATACCGACATACCCAAACACGGAAACCTTTCAATAGAAAAGCAGGAAGAACTTTGTAAAGCTTATTATGCATGTGTCAGTTTTATCGACTCACAAGTCGGGAAATTATTGGGTAAGCTCAAAGAACTGGGATTGGAGAAAAATACAATCATTGTCATTTGGGGTGACAACGGCTTCCATCTCGGAGAACAGCACCTATGGGGGAAATCCACAAATTTTGAATTGGATTGCAAAGTTCCTCTACTTATATACAGCCCAGAATATAAAGATGCCCCGAAAAGAATAAACGATATTGTAGAGTTGATTGACATCTATCCGACATTGACCGATTTCTGCGGACTAAAACCTGCACATACATTATCCGGGCAATCCCTTCGTTTTCTGATAGAGAATAAAGTTAACTGGAAGAATCGTGCTTTCAGCCAATTCCCAAGGCCCTATAAAGCGGTAAATTCTTATAAAAACCAGACACACATGGGATACACTGTCCGGACTAAAAACTGGCGTTACACGCTATGGTACGACAATGCGACAAATCATATTACAGACCGAGAACTTTATTGCATGAACGGCAATAAAGCAGAAAAAGAAAATCTAAGCGGAAAAAGAGAATATGTTGACATTGAAAATGAACTACAGCAAATGATTGAAGAGTATAAAAACACTCATAATAAATAAAATTCCATGAATAGAGCATTATTATTTACAATCCTTTCAGGTCTGTCATTATCCTGTACGAACTATACAGACAACATATCCATGACAGCAGAACATCCGGTACTTCCCATTCTTACCATGAAGGAAGCCAACCCTGTCTTCAAAATTGAACTGATAAGACATCAAACTGGCGATAATTATTCATTACAAAAATTAGAAGTGGACCTTCATGGCACAACAGATATCGACGATATTGAAAGTGTCGGTCTTTATCATACCGATTCCAAAGGAATGATCGATACCAACAAGCCGGTTCTCCAAACAGTATCCGCATCTGAAAAAGTTGTTTTCAATACAGATATTTCAATTGATACGGACACCTTCCCTTTTTGGGTATCCTTTAAGTTAAAAGACAAAGTCGATCTCAGCCATCGCTTTAAAGCAAGCTGTACTAAGATAGAGACAAATGAAGGAGAGATAAAAGTGCCTGTAACAGCTTCATCTGAACTTCGTGCAGGAGTGGCCGTACGCCAGCACAAGCAAGACGGCGTTCACACGTCTCGTATCCCAGGGTTAGCAACATCTACAAAAGGAACATTGTTAGCAATCTATGACGCCCGCTACGAAAGTCCACGCGATTTACAAGGGCATATGGATATTTGTCTGAATCGCAGTACAGACGGAGGGCAAACCTGGCAACCTATGCAAGTAGTCCTGGACATGAAAGATTGGGGAGGATTACCTGAAAAATACAATGGAGTCAGTGATGCCAACATCCTGGTAGATGAAAACACAGGGGATATTTATGTAGCCGGCCTTTGGATGCATGGAGTATTAGATGGAAAAACAGGGGAATGGGTGTCTGGAATGACAAAAGACAGTACCCGCTGGATACACCAATGGCGTGAAAAAGGCTCTCAGCCTGGGTTTGGAGTAAAAGAGACCAGTCAGTTCCTAATTGCAAAAAGTACCGATGACGGTCAAACCTGGAATCCCCCTGTAAACATAACGGAACAAACCAAACGAAAGGAATGGTGGCTATATGCCCCTGCACCGGGACATGGGATTACACTACAAGACGGAACTCTCGTTTTTCCGACACAAGGACGAGATAAAGACGGACATCCATTTTCCAATATCACTTGGAGCAAAGACGGTGGTAAAACCTGGAGCGCCAGCAATCCGGCTTTTACAAATGTAACAGAATGTATGGCCGTACAACTATCCGACGGAAACATCATGCTAAATATGCGTGACAACCGTAACCGGGGAAACAAAGAGGAGAACGGACGGCGCGTCTGCATCACCTCTGACTTAGGGAAAACTTGGACAGAACATCCCACCTCACGAAAAGCATTAATCGAACCGACTTGTATGGGTAGCATACACAAACACACTTATCACAAAGACGGACAAAATAAATCAATCCTGCTTTTCGTCAACCCGGAATCCTATTCGGAGCGTAATCATATCACACTGAAGATTAGCTATGACGATGGAAAGACCTGGCCTGAAAACAAGAAAATCCTATTGGATGAATATAACGGACGCGGCTATTCCTGCATAACCTCTGTAAATGAAAACACAATCGGTATTTTATATGAAAGCAGTCAAGCCGATATGGTCTTTCAACAAATCAAATTGGAAGAATTACTGCCCTAAACCGGAAAGGCCCTGTATCCAAGGTTCGAAATCTCTTGGATACAGGGCCTTTTTATTATTCAGATATCTCCTTACTCCCACTCCGGCGGTTCCTGCCCCAGCAAATTCTTGACGAAGAAATCGTGCATTTTGTGCATTTCGAACGGACCGCCGAGGCTGTGCGTCTTGCCTGGTAGATAAAGCTGTTCGAAATTTTTGTTTGCTTTCATCAAGGCACTAACAACCTGCAAGGTGGAAGCCGGATCGACGTTATCATCCAGTTCACCGTTGATCAGGAGCAACTTGCCTTTCAGACGGTAAGCATTGTCGACATTGGAGGAGGTGCTATAAGAGACGTCGATCGGATAGCCCATCCACTGTTCGTTCCACCAGATTTTATCCATCCGGTTGTCATGGCAACCGCAAAGGGCGACTGCAACCTTATAAAAATCGTTATGGAACAGCAAAGCAGCCATCGCATTCTGACCTCCGGCCGACCAGCCATAGATGCCGACACGATTCAAATCCATATACTTGTATTTCGCACCTGCCGCTTTCATCCAAGCGATACGATCCGGGAAACCGGCATCTTTCAGGTTCTTCCAACATACATCATGGAAAGCTTTCGAGCGGTTGGACGTCCCCATACCGTCGATCGAAACGACGATAAAGCCGAGTTCTACCAATTGGGAGACCAGATGATGGGCCGGTTTGAAGTCCTTATCCACATGCGAATCGTGCGGACCGGCATAAATAAACTCTACGACCGGATAAGATTTGGAAGCATCAAAGTGCATTGGGCGATAAATGTTCCCCCAAATATCCGTCTGCCCGTCCCGGCCTTTCGCGCAGAACACTTCCGGCATTTGCCAGCCTTCCGCCTGCAACGCACTCACATCGCACCTCTGTAATCCGGCCACCACAGACGCATCCGAAGTCCGCTTCAACTGACTGACAGGCGGCAGGTCGGGGCGAGAATAGACATCGGTAAAATAAGAACGGTCGGCAGAGAAAGTCACACGGTGGTTCCCGTTCTCAGGAGTCATATCGGTAAAGCCTGTTCCATCCAAGTTAATCCGGCAGTAATGCAGGTTATAAGGATCTTCGCCTTTATTAAAGCCCGAAGCGGTGAAATAGACAACCCGGTTCGTCTCATCCACATAATCGACCTGACGGAGCACCCATTCACCCTTTGTCACCTGTCGTTTCACCTGCCCGCTCGTACCATCTATCAGGTAAAGATGACGCCATCCGTCCCGTTCGGAAATCCAAAGCAACTCTTTTCCGTCATCCAGGTCATACCGATAGTTGTTATAATAATAGATAAAAGTCTTTGTCTGCTCGTCCACCAAATGACGGATAGAGCCGTCGGCCGCATTCACTTCGCCAATCACATAACGCTGATGCCCGCGCTGATTGAACTCGAACGTGAACGCGCGGCTGTCTTCGCGCCAACCGGTCAGGTTCAGATAGAACTGGTTTTCATAAGAAGTGACATTCAACGCCATTTGCTTGTGCGCCTCCACATCGAAGAGCACCGGCAGGTAAACAGGCAATACATCCCCCGGCTTCGCATAGTCGCGCCATTGCAGGATCGGCTGCTTCTGGCTAGACGGGCTGGACTCGATCAGCGGAATGCGGCGTTCCTGCACGTCGCGCACTTTCACGGTTGCCAGCTTCCGAGAGTCGGGCGACCAGATGATCGACCAACCGTCATAACGCAGGTTCGCCGTGCCATCCATCGTCAAGGCAATCTCTTCCTTCGGTTTATCTTTCTCCTTCTCATCCCGGACGGGCGAGAGATAGAGATTATTATCTTTCACATACGCTTCCCACTTCTTATCGGGCGAGACAACAGGAGCCGGAGCCTCTTCGTGACGACGCCAGCGATCCGACCTCTTCTCTTCCTCTTTCAGCAGGGATTCGGCCAGTTTCTTTTGCTTTTTGGAGAAGAATGCCGCCAATCCTTTCTTATCTGCGGCACGCTGTTTCTTTCCGCTCTCCGCATTGACGAGATAGTAGAAATCTCCTTCCTTCTCATGATTCTTATACCAGAAATAGTGTGAACTGTCTATCCATTCGGGATGGATAGCGGAAGAATAAACCCGGTCGGAGCATTTCAGGATCGTGTCGGCACGCTCGTAATCGGCACGCGTGACTTGCGCTGCGGTACTTCCGGCTCCGAATGCCATAGTTAGCAGGCACAAAAGAGAACATAAAGACATTGGTTTCATAATAATCTATGATTTAATTTTCAATTTTCAATTTCCCAACCACCAGTCGATCATCTTCCTCGCCAGGCTCAGCTTACGCGGTATCTCCGGCAGGTTGTCCTTCGAGAAGAACGAGCCGGAACTCAGCTCTTCGTCCTGCAATTTGATCTCCCCGCTGACATAATCGGCTATAAAACCAATCATCAGGTTGCTCGGATACGGCCACGGCTGGTTGCCGAAATAGGTGATATTCCGGATCGTCAAGCCGGTTTCCTCCCGCACTTCACGCTCCACGCATTGTTCCAACGTCTCCCCCGTTTCCAGGAAGCCGGCCACAAGCCCATGAAACGTTCCCCGGAAGTTACGCGCATGCACCAACAGGATTTCCTCACCTTTCCGGATCAGGACCAGTACGGCAGGCGATACCGCCGGGAACATCTCATTGCCGCAACGAGGACATTTCTTCATGATCGGTCCTTTCAGTTCCGTCGGCGTTCCGCATACCGGACAAAACCGGCTGTGTTGATCCCAATAGACAATCTCATACGCTTTCCCTGCCTGGTCATAGGAGTAACGGTCGATATGATCATAGGAAGCGCGGAGTCCCATAGGATGGAAAACATCCGTTTCTTCCAGGGGCACATCGGTAAAAGCCGCCATCGCCGCCGTTCCGTCCTGCATCTCGACCGGAAGCGAGCGGACAACCGTCACAGGCACTTCATTCGTAAAAGGGATTGCATAGCCGTCAGCTTTCTTTTGCAGTAAAAGTTGGTCGTTGTAGAAGACATACCAATATAGAGGTGCGTTATTTGTCTTTTCCATATATCTGATTCTTTAGAACACCACAAACATACGGAAAAAATGGAATTATCCTCGCACTTGCAGTATATATAGTGACGCATAAAACATGAATGAGGTATGGTTATAATAACCAATTAAGAACTTATACTATATGAATTAAGAAGAAGCACCGTATTATTTAGCCCTTTTCCTTCTACTTATAAGTTGTCCGCTTGGCGGTGAACAATCGTTCTCTTGATGGCGGACGATCGTTCTCTTGCAAGCGGACAACCGTTCGCCGCCAAACGAACGATTTATGGGCTAAGACAAGCGTACTAATATATACAGAAGAACGGGGTAAAAGATACAGATGCTTATGATAAACCGTGCGTATCCGAACTCTTTTTGTGCGTATATGCACGATCATCAAACCAGGCACAACAGATAACATCTTATCTACAAGTTTTTTACGATTATGGCACGACTTTTGTCACATCTCTCGTAAACAAATCAGTTAAAGACCATGATTAAAACAGTTGCATTAGAAAAGGTCTTCCGCACGGAAGAGGTAGAGACATTGGCTCTGAGCAAAGTAAGCATAGAAGTCAAAGAAGGAGAGTTCGTAGCCATCATGGGACCTTCCGGATGCGGTAAATCGACGTTGTTGAATATCTTAGGATTGCTGGACAACCCGACTACCGGCGAATATTACCTGAACGGGATCGAAGTGTCCCGATATACGGAAGCCCAGCGGACGAAACTGCGCAAAGGGATTATCGGGTTCGTCTTCCAAAGTTTCAATCTGATCGACGAGTTGAATGTATACGAGAATATAGAACTTCCTTTGCTCTACATGGGTGTGTCGGCTACCGAGCGAAAGAAAAAGGTACAGGAAGCAATGGAACGGATGGCGATCGTGCACCGCGAAAAGCATTTCCCGCAGCAGTTGTCCGGCGGCCAGCAACAGCGTGTCGCCATTGCCCGCGCCGTAGTGGCCAACCCGAAGCTGATCCTCGCCGACGAACCGACCGGTAACCTGGACAGTAAAAACGGACAAGAGGTAATGAACCTGCTCAGCGAACTGAACAAGGAAGGGACAACGATCGTCATGGTGACGCACAGCCAGCATGATGCCGGATTCGCCTCCCGTATCATCAACCTGTTCGACGGAAAGGTTGTTACGGAGACGTTAATCTAAGTCTTAAATGTTATTAAAGGAGAAGAAGCCGTAATGTATTAAGACATGTTATAGCTTACGAAATTATCGTATTTCATATGATTCCAAATCAAATAAACTTGTATATTGCCGGCACTAATCATAAATCGAATTGCTTATGAAGACACTTGCATGGTTGTTTGGAATCTTTGTCTGCGCTTCTTCCGCTTACGGCCAAAAGACCGTTACGATCGAAGGATATATACGGAATATGCCGGATACCGTCAGATTTTTTTGCGCGGAGATGAAAGGAAACGGGATGGATGTACGACCGGAAGATCAGGAGAAAATGGTGAACGGCAAATTCAAATTTACCAGGGAAGCCGACAGGACGACCAAGATGTACATATCCCTCAACAACACCGGCTACACCGTATGGGTGAAGCCCGGAGCGAACATCAAAATCACCGGAGAAGCCCCTTATGTGCAGAACTGGCTGGCGGAAAGCGACATTCCGATCCCCGAACAGGTCGAACTGAACCGTTTCCGGGAGGCAACACGAGAGGAATACATACGCATCCACGACTTAACGGCAGAGTGTATGAAACTGCTCCCCAAGATCAGAGCGAAAGATTCGGTCGCCAAACAGGAATTCGCTTCGATCAGGCAGACGGTAAACAGCATACATGACGAGATTATCCTGCAAAAAGAGTTGCTGCTCATGCTGGACTACCCGATTACCGATGCCGGCCTGGAAGAACTGAGAGACGCTGCCAAGAGTTGCCAAGCGGGAAAGTTGAAGGATAAAGCGTTAGTCGTATCTGTCTACAGTAAGCTGACGGACGAACAAAAACAATCCCGGTTGGGAGAGGAAATAACCTCTCTCCTGTCTATCTCCTCGACCGTTCAGGAAGGAGACAAGATCGTCGATGCCGAACTGAAAGATATCGAAGGAAACATCCATCATCTTTCCGATTACAAGGGGAAATATATTCTTCTTGATTTCTGGAGCCGATACTGTGGCCCTTGCCTCGACGCTTTCCCTCTGTTAAAGGAAATCGCAGAAAAACACAAAGAGAAGGTCGTGGTCATCAGCTTGTCTGTAGATCCTGAATCGCTCTGGAAAGAAACAGAAGTCAAAGAATCGGCAGACAACTGGCTGCAACTGTCCGACGGACTGGGCATGAGCGGCATAGCGGCTCGTTACGGGGTACATGCGCTTCCCACATTTATCTATATTTCACCGGAAAGCACCGTTCTGAAAGCCGGACAAGGATATAAATTCCTGTCGGAAGATATCCGTACATTTATAAAAGACAAATAACCTAATTCAAATGAATATGAAACACGGACTTTACTTATTTATGTTCCTCCTTTGCGGCACAGGGTTGCAGGCACAGGATCGCGTGGTTGAACAACCGGCTTTCGACGCATGGAGCTCGACCACACTGGAAATAGATAAAATCGCATTGAGCGACACCGCTACGGTCTTTTATATCGACGCCTACTTCCGCCCGAAATACTGGATTCAGGTCGTTAAAGAAACGACCTTGCGGGCGGACGGCAAAACCTATCCGATCAAAACGGGTGACGGCATCACGCTAAGCAAAAAGTTCTGGATGCCGGAATCAGGAGAGGCCTCTTTCCGCCTGATATTCCCGCCTCTGCCGAAAGGGACCAAGACGGTAGACTTCATTGAGGGCGACGAAGAGGGTGCTTTCAAAATATGGGGCATCCACCTGGACGGCTCGCCTGCCAACTCTTCTCTGGCAGGGAAAAAGAACCCGAAGGAAGATCCTGTACTGGAAAAGCCGGAGTTCAAAAATGGTTTGGGAATCCTGAAAGGGCATATTGCCGGCTACAAACCTGAAATGGGACTAAAAGGACGTGCCTGGGTGTCTAATATATTGACCGGCAGTAATGACGAATACGATATTACAGTACAATCAGATGGTAATTTCAAACTGGAAATACCTCTGTATTATCTTACAAGCCTGAATATCACCAGCGGCTTTATAAACGGCCAGATATATCTCAAACCAGGAGAAACGACATCGGTTGAAATCAACTTCCCCGAAATATGCCGTGCCCAATCAAAGAAACAAAAAGATAAACCTTCTTTAGGAGAGAAATATTATTTTACCGGAGCTATGGCAGCTCTCAACAACGAAGCCTGCAATTCCTCCCTCCGATTCGTATCGCTCACTCCCAAAACGCAAGAAGAATATATGCAGATGTTTTCCGATATCAGCTCCATGAATGCGGACCAGTTCAAAGCATACTGGATGGACCGGTATCAGAAGGAAAAAGCTGCCTTAGACAGCCATACGGAATTAAGTGACGCTTACCGGACACTTCTGCAAAACAGCCTGAAAAAGGATTTGGCAGAACAGTTGCTCGGCATTACCGGCATGACGGAATATGCTTACCGGACAGCCAACCAGATTCCGCGAGATTCGGTCATCCCAAAGGACAAAAAGGTCATCCCCGGCATCGGGTATTACGACTTCCTGCCGGAGTTGGTATGTAACGATACCTATCTGTTATACGACGGTTCTTTTACATATCTGATCTCTTATATCCAATATGCAAACTTTACCGGAGAAGAAAGAACAGACAAAGACAACATCCCGGATAACACCGCCGAACTCGCCAAACTTATGGGAACGGATAAAGGGACGCTCTTCGACCTCCTTGCCGCACAGCGTTTGTCCAAACCGATAAAAGAATTCCACCCGCTAAGCGACGAACAGATTGCGCAAGCCGGTAAAATATCTCCTGTCTTTCAGGAAGCATTTGTCTTGATGAATAACAAAGTCAAACAAACCATCGAAGAGAACAAAAAGAAATCCGGCTACACCGTCAACCGCGTGAACATTGCCGATATTCCGGCGGAAGAACTGTTCAATGCCATCACGACCCCTTACCGGGGCAAAGTCGTGTTCGTCGATTTCTGGGCAACTTGGTGTGGCCCATGCAAGGCAGCCATGAAACAGTCCGAACCGGTGAAGAAAGACTTCGCGGGCAAAGAGATCGTCTTCCTCTACCTGGCAGGCGAGAATTCCCCGAAAGGCACTTGGGAACAGATGATACCGGACATCAAGGGCGAACACTACCGGATGACGGATGCACAATGGGACTTCATCTGCAAGAAATTCGGCGTTAACGGTGTTCCTTCTTATATGATCATTGCCAAAGACGGCACACCCACCCATTTCCAGGTAGGCTTCATGGGAGCGGAGAAGATGAAAGAGATGCTGAACAAAGAATTGGAGAAATAAGAACTGTTACTATGTATAAAACGTTGCTTGCTCTATTGTTTTCAGGAATCAGCCTGCTATTACATGCGGACGATTCATATGTCATACAGGCTCATATACGGGATGTAAAAGACGGAACCGTATTTTTCCTGAAACAATTCAGCACACAACGGATTATAAATGCCATGCGCCTCGAAAACGGCAAGCTGCAAATGAAAGGCGAGCTATTCGATACTCCCCAGCACCTTTGGCTTTGTACGACCATCAAAGAGGAGTTTTACTATTGCGACCTGCTTGTGGACACCGGGACGATCGTGATCGAAGGGAGCATCCGGGACTTTCCCAACGGCTTGCACTTCGAAGGAGCCCGAACCCAGATGCAATATGCCGCTTATCTGAACGAGACACAAATAGTCCGCCAAAAACTCGATAGCCTGAACCAAATATCAACAAAACTACATACTCTGAGTACAGGAAGTGATAAATATAACAAACATGTAGTAGAAGGCGGTTACAAGCTGAAAGAAGAGATTGAAATCGAGCAAGTGACACAGCTACAAGACTCCATCCGGGCTACTTTTATCCAAACCCACATGGACCAGTACGCCGGACAGTTCCTGTTGACCCGCATCATGAAAGACCTGCCCCCGGACTCGCTCAAAGCACTCTACCGGCGCATTCCGGTGGAGATGAAGAAAACCAAGTTCACCCGCCTGATCAGTAACCAGATCAATCCTTATGCCGATAGCTATATCCGGGAAGCCGATGACCTCCTGCGCCTGACAAGCCGCAAAGAAAGAGAAATGAACCATTATGCGGAAGAGGCCTATAAACTTTATGCAAAAGCAGTACAACTGGACTCCACCCGCACAGACGGATACATGGCTCTCGCCTCCATGTCCGACCGCCTGCTTCCCGTCAAGGGGATCGAGGCTTACGACATCTCCATCCATTACCTCCGGAAATTTATGGAAAGCGATATCCGTAAGGATGAATACGAGGCAGCTGTAAATAGAATGGAAAACCTGGAATTCCGGAAATGGCTGAAACTAAATGAAGAGCCGGAAATGGTGGCGGTCGGAGGCGGTACTTTCGAGATGGGATCGACTTATAAGGAAGACAACAACGCGCCCCATAAAGTGAAAGTGGACAGTTTCCGGATCAGCCGGTACGAAATAACAAACTACCAGTTTGCCCTTTTCCTGGAAAGCCAGGACCCGGAGAAGATAAAAAACAGCCCGCCGATGTATTATCCTTGCAATTGGGGCATTCTGAACGGAAAGCCCGTCCCCGGCTATGAGGCACATCCTGCCATCTATGTCACCTGGTACGGAGCACAGGCATATTGCAAGTGGGCAGGTGGACGCTTACCCTCCGAAGAGGAATGGGAATTTGCTGCCAGGGGCGGCGTCTACGGCAACCGTAACCATCTCTATAGCGGCGGGATGGAACTGGACAGCCTGGGCTGGTATTCCGGCAACTCCGGCGGCAAGCCTCACCGTGTCGGAACCTTAAAACCGAACGAGTTAGGTTTATACGACATGAGCGGAAATGTCTGGGAATGGTGCAGCAATACCCAAATAAAAGATGGCAAAGAATATGTTGCCGTCCGCGGTGGAACCTGGTTCAACGAACGTGCCATCTGCCGCCCGACCTGCCGGTATTACATCTTTCCGAACAGCAAGCATTTCAACAACGGCTTCCGGCTGGTAAAAGATTTATAATGGCTTGGATGGAAATACGACTTTAAAAGCTCTATTGATCAGGGACCATACATAATTGTATGTTTTCAGCACATAGACATTGACACAAAGTATGAATAAAAAGCCGGAAACAATATACACTATTTGCAAATACAGATGGTCAGCAATAATCTGGTTCAGTCCCAAAACCCGCTTTATACCGCCTAACAGGATGATTGTAAAGGGATGGACCAAATATATTTCATATCCTTCTTTAGAATATATATCAATATAACGACGAACCATTGCAGACCTGTCATATAAGTAAACTAATCCCTTTTTCATATAAATTCCACCTATTCCTAAAACAGCCATTCCGTATGAGGCAAACAATAAGTTAGGCGGAAATTTATTAGCTTGCAGATCAAAAGGAACTCTTTCAACTCCGAAAGCATAAATCAAATATCCTACAGCAGCTATTACACAAACAACAATTTGCCAGCCTAACTTCTTCTTATAATACAATCCCCATATCGTAAAAAACAGATAGACTATTACAGTTTGAAGCAACTCTGGATAATAAGCTTTGAACGCCAACAACAATACCAAAACGACGCTGAAAAGGATAAAAGGTATATTATATCGGCAAATCATCCGGCATAAAAAGGGAAGACAAAGAGATATGATCAAGTAAGGCGGAATAAACCAAATATGATCAAATAATCGATATTCTACCGTAGGGGTAAAGAACACATAAGATATAAAGTCATTCAACGGTATTATCGCTCCCGACTTCAAATAATGATACACAACAGCCGGAAAACAAACCAATGCATACTTCCAGTAAGGGATCGCAACTCTTTTTATCCGACCTTTCAAATAAGTCCGAAACGTTTTTTCCAATGACAGGGGAAAATGAAGCTCCTACTATATAAAACACGGTTGCCATTGCAAAAAATATCCCGGTAATCCAGCTTCTTTCAAATATGCCGACCTTGACACCTTCCCATCATATCAAATGACAAAAACAGGTGATATAAATCATTATTCCTCCTCTGTATATATCCAGATTCCGATCTCTCATGTTCTATTTGTTTCCTATAAGCATTGAAGGTTGCAAAGATACTTTTTCCTTTTAATAAAAAAGAGTAATATTGCATACTAAAACAAATCAATCAAATTAATGAGCAATTCCATACATTTAATCAGCCTCTTATTATTGGCTTCTGGCCTATCCGTACACGCCCAGGAAAAAAGAGCCATGACATTCGATGAAATGGTTGGATGGGAACGCATATCCGAACAACGTATTTCCGATAACGGGAAATGGGTATTCTGCAAGATGGAACCCTGGCGGGGAGATGCGACCATCCTGCTATATAATGATAAAGGAGAAGAGAAAGATTCTTTTAAACCTGCTACAAAAGCACAATTCAGTTCCTCCTCCGAATATCTCTTAGTGACAAAAACGCCTCCTCTAAAAGAAGTGGAGGCCGAGATGCTAAAGAAAACGGACAAGGATAAAATACCGATGAACAGCCTCATCATTTCCCGCCTGTCCGGAGGAATGGAAACAATCGATTCGCTCAAATCTTATAAACTATCGGAAACAGCCGACTGGTTGGCTTACCAACGCGGAAGCAAAAAAGATTCCATGCTTTATATCCGGTCGCTCGACGGAATGCAACAAGACTCGTTCCCGGCAGTCAGCGATTTCGGATTTGCCCAAAAAGGGAATGTGTTATACGTCGTATCCGACTCTGTCCTTTATACCTACATTCCTCAGAAAGGGAATAACCGGATCTCCGATAAAAAAGGGGTATTCAAGAAGATTGCATTCAACGAAAACGGTAGCAAGCTCGCTTACCTGTTTTGTTCCCATAAAGATTCGGCCGCAACCCGGAGCAGCCTGTATCTGGCAGAAAATAATACTCCCGGCAAACTGATTGCCGAACGGGGGGATAAAGCATTCCCCGCTTCATGGATTATCAGTGAAAATGCGCCCTTATATTTTTCCGAAAACGCAAGCCGTCTTTTCTTCGGAACTGCTCCGGAGCCCAAACAGAAAGACACGACCCTTTTGGCTGAGAATCGCCCGGATGTACAGGTATGGAGCTGGGATGAAAAGGTACAATACACGCAACAGTCCTTTAACAAAGCAACCGATTTGAAACGATCTTATACAGCCATCTACAACCTCGGTTCCGGACGCCTTCTCCAATTGGCAACAGAAGAACTTCCAACTCTGCAGACAGCCGATGAGGGGAATGCCATATGGGCGCTTCTCTCCACCACAAGACCTTACGGCACACAAAGCATGTGGACCGCACGCCAGTTTCATGATATCTACATGATCAACCTGGAAACCGGGGAACGCCGGCAGATCAAGGAGAAAAGCCCTTCCTACATGCGTTTCTCCCCAAAAGGAAAATACACATACTGGTATCAGGATCAAGATAGTTCCTGGTATACCCGTTCGATGGCCGACGGCAAAGAATACCGCCTGACAACTCCGCAGACATTTGCCGCCTGGGACGAAGATAACGATGTCCCCGACTATCCTTCACCCTACGGAATAGCAGGTTGGACGGATGACGATCAATCTATCCTGATCAAGGACCGTTACGATATCTGGAAGTTTGATCCGATTGCAGCTTCTTCTCCGGTCAACCTGACCGTCAACGGGCGAAAAGACCAAATCACTTACTCGCTGATCCAACTGGATCGGGAGAAAAGAGCCTACAATACAAGCGAAGCACAATATCTCACCGGATTTAACGAAAGAACCAAAGGTTCCGGATATTATACAACCCGCCTTAACAAGCCGGTTGCCCCGAAAGCATTGCTTGCCGGTAATTTCAAACTGGCGGCCCTGGCCAAAGCAAAGGATGCCAATGTCGTAATCTACACGCAGGAAACATACGAGCAATATCCGGATATCCAATTATCCAATCTCAGTTTCAAAAAATCCATCCGTTTGACAGACGGCATCCGCCAGCAGGATTCCATCATTTGGGGGACAGCCGAACTGACTTCCTGGATCTCCCTGGATGGCCGGCCTCTGGAAGGTGTCATCTACAAACCGGCCGATTTCGACCCGAACAAGAAATATCCGGTAATCGTAAATTTCTATGAACGCAATGCCAATACATTATATAGCTACCACATGCCCAGCCCGGGACGTTCAACGATTGACTATCCGTTCTACCTCAGCCACGGCTTTATCATTTTCAATCCTGATGTCCGCTTCACAGACGGCTATCCGGGTGAAAGTTGTTACAATTGCGTGATGCCGGGTATCACCTCACTGATCGCCAAAGGCTATGTAAATGAAAAAGCGATCGGTGCACAGGGACATAGCTGGGGAGGCTACCAGGTTGCCTACTTAGCTACCCGCACCCAGCTCTTTGCCGCAATCGAATCGGGGGCTCCGGTTGTTAATATGCTGAGTGCGTATGGCGGAATCCGTTGGGGTTCCGGCTTAAACCGTTCCATGCAATATGAACACGGGCAGAGTCGCATCGGGGGCAATATCTGGGAAATGCCGTTGCAATACATTGAAAACTCTCCCTTGTTCAATATGGATAAGGTGACCACTCCGATCCTGATCATGCACAACGATGCAGACGGGCATGTGCCCTGGTATCAGGGAATCGAATACTTCATTGCCCTTAAACGCTTGCAAAAACCGGCGTGGTTGCTCAACTACACCGGCGAACCGCACTGGCCGATGCGCCTGGCAAACCGGATCGATTTCCAGAAACGCATGTTCCAGTTCTTCAACCACTACCTGCAAAATGCCCCCATGCCCAAATGGATGAATGAAGGTGTTCCGGCGGTAGATCAGGATTTCGAATTGGGATATTAAAACTCCATCCGAAACTCTGTCCGGACATTCGGGATAGATGAGACGGAAAGTTGGCCGCCATGCAATTGCATGATACGTTGGGAAATCGGCAGGCCGATACCGCTTCCGCCGGATTTGGTGGAAAAGAAAGGAGTAAAGATTGCAGACAACCGTTCGGGAGGAATCCCCGGACCGTTGTCTGTTATTATTATAAGGAGATGCCCGGTTGCCCCAGCACATGTATCGACCCTGACAATTCCATCCTCTTGTCCTTCTACTGCCTGCAATGCGTTCCGGATCAGATTAATCAATGCAAGAGTAAGCAGATTGGCATCGCCATATACTTGAAGTTCCTTGCCTGTCGACCTATCAACTTTACCGTCGCAGTAAACGACCCGTTCACTTCTCGGTTCGGCTTGTAGTAACCGTTCCAGCTTAGTAAATAACGCCTGTATGGAAACTGTTTTATATTCCGGTTCCGGCAAATGTGTCAAACGATGGTACGAATCGAGAAAAGCAGTCAGGTTCTTCGCCTGGCTGTTGATAACTTCAAGTCCTTCGCGTTGCCGGGATATGGAAGTACGGTCCAGATGTTTTAACAGGTCTGCCGAAAGAGAAGCGATCGGAGTGATAGAGTTACGAATTTCATGTGTCATCACTCGGAGAATACTCTCATAATAAAGGCTTTTCTCTTCAATTTCAATATGTTTATCACCCAACTGCCGGAGGATATGATTCATATCGGCATATAAAGCATTCGTAAAGGGATCATCCGGATTAGC
>ENA-UESD01001839-UESD01001839.1-human-gut-metagenome-genome-assembly--contig:-NODE-1839-length-16224-cov-2.951508_pt1 | contig 16224 bp, 14 predicted proteins | sample MGYA00242985_ERZ507986 | MGnify/ENA primary metagenome ERZ507986 (study PRJEB26167, sample SAMN06115408) | human gut metagenome | host: Homo sapiens | place: China:Guangxi | collected 2016-04-06... | reverse complement strand
TATACAATTCTGCATAGATAGCGACAGTTTCAAGACGGGTCGAAATGTCCCGATGTCGTTTTTTGCTTCGTCCTCAGCCCTTCGTACGGCTGATTAGGTTGCAAAGCATCGGAAACAGAACCTCCTGAGACACTGGTCTGCTAATTAGTTTTACAGCATCCCTGGCAAAAGCAAAATCTTGCCCTTATTCTATGTTTTTATTTTTATTTTATATTAGACAAAAATCGCAGAATTCCTGCTATTTTTCAGCAAATTTGCTCAAATAGCAGGAATTTTTTCTAATTGCGACGAATCGCTTATAATTTTATTTCTTTAAAAAGGCACTCCCCCTGCGGCAGCACTCTGCCTGCGATCCGCGCGCCGCGTTCCACATCGGCGGTAAAGCAGACCTCCAAAGTACCTGCTCCTTCAGAGCGCAGAAGCCCCTCTGCAGCCAGAACCGTCTTCGTATCCTGCGCGGTAGCGTCCGCCGGGTCGATCACAGTCACCTCACTGCCAAACTCGCTTTCGATCTCTTTTTGAATAAAAGGATAATGCGTACAGGACAAAATCAGCGTATCGATGCCGGCCGCCTTCAGCGGCGCCGCATATTCGGCAACAGCAGCCCTGACCTCGGCGCCGTCAAACTGCTCGCCTTCGATCAGCGGCACAAACTTCGGACAGGCCTGAGGATAGACATACGCACCGGCATCAGCTGCCAGGATCGCGGCCTTATGCGCACCGCTGTTAATCGTAAATTCAGTGGCAAACACACCGATCTTTTTCCTGCTGCTGGCGGCAAGCACCAGCTGCGCGCCTTTCGACATCCCCACGATCTCAAAAGCATGGCTGCCTTTAAGTGTGTCCACACCCAGAACCGTCAGCGTGTTGCAGGCAATAACTACCAGCTTCACCCCGCGGCCGTCAAGATAATCAATGATCTCACCTACAAACCGGCGTACTTCAGCTTCACTGCGGGGCCCGTACGGCGTACGCGCCGTATCGCCCACATAAATAAAATCCTCCTGCGGCAGCGCCGCCTGCAGACATTTTAAGACCGACAAACCGCCGACGCCTGAATCCAAAACTCCGATAGGTGCATTTTTCTGCATAATTATCCCTCCAACCCCATTGTTTCCACGCATAAAATTTCACTGAGCTTTATTTATATTATATGCTTTTTTTCATAAAATAGCACACTATATCTGCAAATAATTCTGTGTTACAATAAGAGGGCAACAAGCTAATCAAATCACACTGAAAAGGATGTGCTGCATTTGACCGTCTCTCCTGTCAATTACCATAGCTGGCGCCGCTTTTGGGCGCGGATGTTCGATTATTTCCTGATCGGTTTTTTATTTTTGCTTCTGAGCCGTAATTCTATCTTCGCGCTCAACAATATCTTTCTTTACTCGGCGCTGCAGCTGATCGTCGTCATCAGCGCTGAAGCCTTTATGCTGGCCCGCACAGGCACTACCGCCGGCAAAAGCTTTCTGGGACTGCGTGTAGTTTCACCGTCTGCGCCGCTGGATTTCAATTTAGCCTGGAAACGTACCTTCTGGGCCTATGTCAAAGGGCTGTGGCTGGGCATCCCGATCATGATGTTCGTCCCCGCCTGGTTTGCGCGGCAGGTGCTGCGTGACAGCGGCTCGACGATCTGGGATCAGGCCTGCGGCACCCATATCGAAGCAGAACCGGTCGGACGGCTGCGCTACATACTGTTCGCCATCGTCTTTTTTATGCTCTTTGCCGCGATCGGCAATTATGAAGTTTTCCTGCAGCAAATAGCACAGGGACAATAACCAAAAGGTTATTGTCCCTGTTTTTCATCTGCATTTGCAATTAATTACTTCGCTGTCAGGCCGCCGTCCACGGGAATAATACTGCCCGTCATAAAACTGTTGAACGGCGACAGCACCGAGCAGATCACATGCGCGATCTCCAGCGGCTCCCCGACCCGTTCCAGCGGATAGGCCTGCTCCACATCCTCCAGCGTATAACTGCCGTCCGCCTGCTGCAGCTGTTTGCCCAGCATCGGCGTCGCCACATCGCCCGGGCAGATACAGTTGACCCGTACCCGCGGCGCCAGATCCAAGGCCAGCGCTTTCGTAAACGCTACAACAGCGCCCTTGGACGCGCAGTACAGCGGACAGCCATAATTGCCATTTATCCCCGCGTCGGAAGCAATGTTCACGATGCTCGCCCCCTCTGCCGCCAGCAGAGGCAGCAAGGTCTGCGTCAAAAAAATCGTTCCTTTGACATTAGTGTCCATGATCGAAAAAAAATCATATTCGGTCACCTTCTCCAAACGGCGTTCCTGATAGATCCCCGCCGCATTGACGATCAGATCAATATTTTCACGCTGCTCGCGCACGTTCTGCGCCGCACTGCGACAGGCTTCCAGATCTTTAACGTCGCCCTGCACATAATGCACTTTGCCATAAGCGCTCAGCGTGACCGCCGCTTCTGTACCCTTTTCGGCATCACGTCCCAGCAGCCACACCTCGGCGCCGTCTTTCAGCAGCAGCTCGGCCACAGCCTTGCCGATGCCCGACGTACCGCCGCTGATAAAGGCGACCTTGCCTTCACAACCATAGTTCATTATTTTATACTTCCTTTCTTCAGAGCCGGCGGCAGCTGCAGCACTACGCTGGTCGCCTCGCCGGGTATACTTGTCATTGTCAGTCCGATACCGTGACGTTCGCTGATCTGCTTCGAGATCGCCAACCCCAGACCGCTGCCGCTCTTATTCGTTTCACCCCGCGTTTTATAAAAACGGTCGAACACATGGGGCAGCTCTTCCTGCTTCACGCCGCAGCCGTGGTCAGTTACCGTCAGCCTGCTGCCGAGCAGAGTAACTTCGATTTTACTCTGTTCCGGTGAAAATTTGATGCTGTTGTCCAAAAAGATCAGCAGCATCTGCCGCAGCCGTCCATAATCGCCTTCAATGATATAGACAGGCGTGTCCAAGGACAGTTGGATAGTAATATTTTTCTGCTGTCCCAGCCTCTGACTGCTGCGCACTACGTCCTGCACCACATCGCATAAATTCACAGGTTCCTTTTCGATCGGAAAATCCGTATTCTGCAGCCGTGACAGATCCAGCAGATCGTTGATCAGCCGCTGCAGGAACAAAGTTTCCGCCAGCATCTGCCGGTGGTAATCCTCGACCTCCTGCGGCTCGGTGACTATCCTGTCACACAGCGCTTCCAGCGAACCGCGGATGACCGTCACCGGCGTCCGCAGCTCATGGGAAATATTTGCGATAAAATCACGCCGCAGCTGCTCCAGCTTTTTACTGGCCTGATCTGCTTCCAGCAGTCTTTCGCCCAGTCCGTCCAGCGTTTGGGCCAGCTGCCCGATCTCATCCTTCTGGTCGATATTGCAGCGCTCCGTATAATCATGCTCCGACATCTTTTCAGCGACCAGCCGCATCTTATTGAGTGGTTTGGTAAACTTCCACGAAAAAAGCATACTCAGGACAAACACCAGGACCATCGCCACGACGCACGATAAAATCAGGATCCTGATCCCCTCCCAGGCAGCTTCGCGCATGCCCTGCACCGGCGAATGCAGCAGCACCACAGCTCTGACTTTGCCGCCGGCATCGCTGACAGGCACGCCTACCGTGACCACCAGCTCGCCCAGTACGGGATTGATCTCCTCCATGACAAAGTTCTGTCCAGTAAAGCCCTGTTCCACCGCTCTTTTGATTTCCGGCGACAGAGCGTTATAGTCAAAATCACTGGCAGGTTCAGCTATATCCTCCTGCTGACGCATCAGCATCCGCTTATGTCCGTGCATCATACCATGCTGTTCGGGCAGCGCGCCGACGTCCTCACGGTGCATTTTGACATTTTTATTCTCATCGACTACCCACACGTTTTCCATCGTGATATTGTCGATATAACGGATGAAACGGCTGCTGCCGATGCCGCCGTAACGGTTCTGCAGCCGCGACATATTATCCTGCAGTACCTCGGCGATCTTCGTTGCCCGCACCTGCATCTCTTTCTTTTTCAGATCCAGCGTATGCTTGCCGAAAAAATGCATAAAGGTGCCGCCCACGACCAAAGCAAAAATCAGCAGTACCGCTGCAAAATACAGCGTCAGCTTCCAGGCGATTTTATTGCGCATGCTCTTTCTCCTCGAAACGGTAGCCTACGCCCCAAATGGTCTTGATCTCCCACTCCTCGTGTTCAAACTTATCCACTTTGGCCCGCAGGCGCTTGATATGTGAATCCACAGTCCGGCTGTCGCCGAAATAATCGTAACCCCAGATACTGTCCAGCAGGTTCTCACGCGAAAACACCTTACTGCTGTTTTTAGCCAAAGTCCACAGCAGCTCTACTTCCTTTTTCGTCAGCGTTACGTCCGCGCCGCCGATCGTGACCAGATATTTGTCCAGATCGATCACAAGATTGCCGACGCTGTACAGATTCTGCTGCTCGGCTTCGCGCGGCTGGACCCGGCGCAGGATAGCGCGGACACGTGCCATGACCTCGCCTGCTGAAAAAGGTTTCAGGATATAATCATCAGCGCCGATATCCAGCCCCATGATCCGTTCAAAATCTTCACCGCGGGCCGTGACCATAATGATCGGCACCATCGACCGGCGGCGCAGCTCACGGCAGACCTCGAACCCGTCCAGCTTCGGCATCATCACGTCCAGCAGTACCACGTCGATATTTTTTTCATGCTGCTCAAACAGCTCCAGCGCCTGCTGTCCATCCAGAGCCACCAACGGCTCGAAACCCTCTTTGCGGGCATAATTTGCTAAAATAGAAGTTATCTGCTGATTATCGTCAGCAATCAAAATTTTATTCATCGCTGCACCTCGTAAATGTATTATTACCATTATATACTTATTTTGTCATACGGGGATAAATTATTCTCCGCACAGCTCAGCTCCCTGTAAGTATATTATAAGGTCCGCACTTGTCTGCAATCAATATAACACAAAGATGTGTCAAAAAAATGTTTATCCGCAAAATTTATCTGCGGGCATAGCAAAACCCCCGCCGTCTTATGGCAGCGAGGGTTGCAGTTTATCCGTTCAGTTTCAGGCAATGTAGGATTTGAGCATCCACAGCAGTTTTTGATATTCCCCTAAATAATCATTGAACTGGTCCGCAGTCACACCATCGCCGGCAGCATCTGCCAGCTCCACGATCTCTTTGGTATCCCTGATCCAGTATTCCACATCGGCGATCAGCCCCTGCACAGTTTCTTCCGAAGAAATCGGCTTATCTGCCAGTTCCTTGATCGTCGCCAGCGCCAAAGCCTCTTTCATATTGGCGACCGGCGCCTGACCAACTGCCAGCAGCCGTTCAGCTACCGCGTCGATGATCTCGGCAGTCCGGTCATACAGCTCCTCCAGCTTTGCATGCAGAGTGAAGAAGCTGCGCCCCTTCACATACCAGTGCAGATTATGGAGCTTGATATAAGCGACTTCCTGATTGGCAAGATAAAGATTCATTTTTTCATATAATTTTTTAGACATGATAGATTCCTCCTCAAGATTTATAAATTCTGTTATTTTCAGTATCGGCCGGATAATCAGCCGTTTTGGACCTGCTCGTAATTAGCCGCTACCGCTTTCCAGTCGATAACATTGTAGAAAGCCTGCACATAATCGGCGCGCAGATTTTTATATTTCAGGTAGTATTGTTGTTGGTTTGCGGTAATATAAATAGTCTTGTAATTACAAGTGTAATGCTTTTTAGGAAAATAAACAATTATTTCTCGATGTAATGCTTTATATGGCTGTAATTGGTTTGCTTTTGGGAAGAGGTTCATGCTTTCAAAGTGAAAATAATTTCCTGTTTTCAATTAATTAACTAACTTTGTCGCTTGATCGGGTGGGATTTTCCCGCCGCGGGATCACTTGACAAGTGGTTCCGGTTTAAATTTAGGTTTAAATAAAACTGTAATTATGAAGTTATTAGAAGGAAAGACCGCCATTATCACGGGGGCATCACGAGGAATCGGAAAGGCTGTGGCATTGGAATTTGCCCGTCAAGGAGCGAACATCGCTTTCACCGATTTAAGATATGATGAAATAGCTCAGGAAACCGAAAAAGAAATTGCCGCTTTGGGTGTGAAAGCTAAAATGTTTGCTTCCAATGCTGCTGATTTCGCGGCTACGAATGCTACCGTGGATGAGATTGTTAAAGAATTCGGACGTGTAGATATACTTGTAAATAATGCTGGTATCACGAAAGACACCTTGTTAATGCGTATGAGTGAAGAACAATGGGATGCCGTGATCAACGTGAATTTGAAGTCTGTGTTTAATTTCACGAAAGCCGTGTCTGCCATTATGTTACGTCAGAAATCAGGTTCCATTATCAGCATGAGTTCCGTGGTAGGAGTGAGTGGTAATGCCGGACAAGCAAACTACGCTGCTTCTAAAGCCGGGATTATCGGATTCACGAAGAGCGTGGCCAAAGAACTCGGCTCTCGTAATATTCGTGCTAACGCTGTTGCTCCGGGATTTATCATTACAGATATGACCGCACAATTGTCTGAGGATGTGCGTAAGGAGTGGGCTGCTAAAATTCCATTGAAGAGAGGTGGTACTCCGGAGGACATTGCGAAGGTATGCGTATTCTTGGCTTCTGACTTGTCTGCTTACGTGACAGGTCAGACAATCCACGTTTGTGGGGGAATGAATATGTAAGATCCGCCTAAAAGTTTGGTTATAATTGTCGCAGATGCGAGACGATAGGGGTATTGAATTTCAATACCCCATTCTTTTTATCGGATGTTGAATCGTGAAATGGGAGCCTTTTCCAATTTCGGAGGTTACCGTGATCGTCCCTTTTAAATGTTCTACGATTGTATGGCTGATTGCCAAGCCTAGGCCTGTTCCTTGAACAAAATTGTCGCCCTTATAGAAACGTTCGAAAATACGGTTTATTTTATCTTCGTCAATTCCGGTACCCGTGTCTTTCACGAAAATGGAAACCTGATCGTTATTCTGCCTGTAACCGAGTGTGATTGCTCCTTTGGAGGTAAACTTAATTGCATTGTTGATTAAGTTATTGATGACTTGTTTTAAGCGTAAAGGATCGGTTGTGATGATTGTGTCGGCTGCAGGAAGGTCCAGAAGTAATTCTACCTCTTGCGGGACGTTTATTTGTTGGGCTCGTAAGATGTTTTGTAATAAAGGAGTAAGCGGTTGTTCCGTTATGTTGAAAATCATCGTGTTTGATTCTATTTTTGAGAGATCGAGTATGTCGGATATAAGTGCCAGTAACTGTTCGCAATTCAGGTTGATCAGTGATAAGAATTCTTTGACTTCCTCTTTCTTGAAGGCCATATCCCCATCAACTAGTAAATTGGAAAAGCCTACAATGGCATTTAATGGTGTCCGGATTTCATGACTCATGTTGGCGAGGAATACACTTTTAAGTTTATCGCTTTGTTGTGCCTTGTCACGGGCAATGATTAATTCTTCTTCAATTTTCTTGTGTTCCTGTGTACTCATACAAACACCGACAAGTCGAAAAGGAATCCGGGTTCCTTGTCCGAGGTAGGTAGATTGTGCTTCGAACCATTCCCATTTTCCATCCCCCCGGTGAAGACGGTAGCTCACGGGATCTTCGATAAAATTTCCTTGGGCTTGGAGTGTGAGGGCTTTGAGTACTCCGGCTATGTCATCGGGATGTACCAGTTGGGCGAATTGTTCGTTTGTCAGCGTACAATCCCCGGCCGGAATGCCAAGATGTTCGAAATAACGGGGATCAATAGTCATCAGATTACATTTCGTGTCATATGACCAAGGAAATATCTTCGTGCGACGTAAAGCCATGTTTAACACGTATTCTTGGGTAAGTTCCGTCACGACGTTGCGAAACGTGAATAGGATATAATTTGAGTTTTTTTCTACGGTAACATTTTTGAAATAACCTTTCGCTAGAAAAGAGATCGTATTGATGGTCCCGTAAATGAACGTGTCAGGTGGGAGTGTAACTTCCTGCTCGTCTTTTTGCAGGCGTCCCAAGAGTTCGTCCAAAATATTGATATTCTCATGGAAAATTGAAAATACTTCCCGAATGTTTTTATTCTTTATGTCTTGTTTCTGAACCCCTAGTTCGGCACTGGCCTGACGATTTACTTGTTTGATGTTTCCATTCGGAGTTAATAGTATAAATCCTGCCGGTACGGAATCAAGAAGTTCTCGAGCGAACTTTTGTTGCGTGTCTAATTGCTTTTTCTTTACCAGTCTTTCGTGTTTCCGCTTTCGTGCTATCAAATAGAAAACGAGGGAGAGAATGACGATAGCGGCCAATAGGATAATGTTTAATATTATACTGTATCGAATAGATGCGCCGCCAGTGAATAAGTTTATCTGGTCAATCATGATGTTTTGCGTGTTGTGTTGTTTAATTGATTGTTCCTGTATTCCCGTGGAGACATTTTCATGATGCGTTTAAAGAATTTCGTGAAGGCGGATGGAGAGGAAAAATTCAGACTATAACCGATTTCTTGTATGGTTTTGGTACTTGAAACAAGTAGGGATTTTGCCAGTGCAATCACATAATAGTCGATCCATTCCCCTGCAAATTTTCCACTTGTAGCATGAATGACTGATGATAGGTATTTAGGAGTCAGGTATAATTTGTTCGCATAGAAAATAATGTCACGTTCTTTGAGATGATATTCTTCAACGAGCGTGATGAAACGGTTGAATATGCTATCGGGATGTGATAACTCGAAATTTTTATCTTGCATATAGCGGTAAACGAAATTGTAGAGATCATAAAATAAAGCATGTGCTAGTTTATGTACGGCTAGTTCAGAAAAATGAGGATTCAGTTTATCTGTTTTCCTGGATAGCAATGAATAATATGATTCCAATAGTTTAATTTCATCCTCGTTGAGTCCGACTACCGGATGATATTGCATTTTAAACCGCAAGGGAATCATTTCTTGGCACTTCTCTTTAAAATAGTCTGACGAAATGAAAATAATCCTCGCCTCGTAATCCGGTGTTGTATGAATCGGTTTGATAACTTGCTTGGGTAACATGATAATCAAATGATTCTTTTTAATACGATAGTTTTGAGTGTTGATCATAATTTCCGCTTCACCCCGGGTGCAAAGCGAGAAAGAACAAGTTTCGGTCACGATGATTCCCTGTTTCTTGATTTCTTCTCCAATGAATGCTTTTTCATTGGTCACGTGGTTATAAATGATTAGACTTTCCGAGGTGTAATCCGGGGGTACCCGCCGGGCGAGTACCTTGATGTTGATAGTCGTGGATTCTTTCATTTTCCATCTAAATAGTTGAGCAAAGGAATGAATAATCTACTATATATCCAACGGTGTTCCGACGTTTAGTTTATTTATACCGTCCTAAAGGAAACTAATAATTTATTGACAATTCATGCGCTTTATCTAGGAAGTTGTTTTTTCTCGATGACCGTTTGGTTATTTCCCGGAATATTTCTACTTTTAAAACATCGTATTTGAATGGTTGCCGAAACGTCAGGCCGTGATTGTGGCTCACTTTTTGTAAACTCAAAATAAAACAAACAAGTAATTTCATGGAAAGGCGTGTAAAATATAAGATGAAAGCCGGGCTAAAGATAGTCGGGGCGTTCTTATTTATGGGCTTTTTAGCCTCATGTAGTAGTTACAAAGTGCTGAATATTGACGTGTTGCATCCGGGAGAGTTGAATGTCGGAAACAAGAATGCGCAGATTTTGTTTATTGACCGGAAGCTGGTGCATGAGTCGGATTCTCTCTCCGCATACCAGTTGTTTGCTAGTTTGCGGTTACGGAGAGACGAGGTTGTCAATCATTTCTATAATGGGGTGCGTGACGGGTTACGTAACGGGGTACAACCTATTTTGTTGGTTAAAGGGTTGGGATTGAACACGGGATATATTCCGGACGGGTATACCCCTGCGCCGATTTCACCGGAAGGTATTGCCGCATTGGAAAAGATTTCCGGACAAACATATGTTCTCTCGGTGGAATATTGTAAGTTCGGGCTGGATGGTGCGAGTCGGTTGATGCTTGATACTAATCTCTTCGTGCGTTTATATGACCCAGAGGGTATTGTGGTGGATTCCGCAACTACTCATAAATTGGATGATGTGAACGAGACGCTATTCGAGGGAAATAATTATGATATAATTTGTAATTTCTTTTACAATAACGGGGTGAAGTATGCGGAACGTTTGGTGCCGACATGGAAATCCGAACAGCGTAGGATTTACACGAATAACCGTCTGTTGAATCTCGGTTACTATCATTTTGAGAATGAGAATGACGAGGAGGCACAACGGATATGGAATGCGGCCTTGAACTTGAAACCCAAGGTGGCAGCTCGTGCTGCGGTGAACTTGGCATGGTTCTATGAAAAAGATGGTAACTTTTCGTCAGCGAAAGCTTTATTGGAGGCGGCTTTGAAAACATTACAAGTAAATAACATCAATGACAACTTGTCCGTATATATTACGGATTACATAAAGCGTTTGGAGAAACGTATCCAAGATGAAACCAAAATTATGGAACAGTTATAAACGATTTTAAAGCATGAGAAATTTCGATTATTACAATCCCGTGAAAATTCTTTTCGGGAAAGGAAAAATTGCCGAGATCGCAAAATGGATTCCGAAAGGGATGAAAGTTATGATGACCTACGGTGGTGGAAGCATCAAGAAAAACGGTGTCTACGAACAAGTGATGGATGCGTTGCAAGGGTTTGATATTGTAGAGTTCGGGGGTATCGAGCCGAACCCGAAATACGAGACTTTGATGCGGGCCGTGGAATTGGCAAAACAGGAAAACGTGGGATTTCTTCTAGCTGTAGGAGGAGGTTCTGTGATTGACGGGACGAAATTTATTGCTGCTGCAACTTGTTTCGAGGGGAATGAACCTTGGGACATCGTGGCAAAAGGTGCACGGGTGAATGCGGCACTTCCGTTGGGAGCCGTACTGACCCTTCCGGCTACAGGATCGGAAATGAATAGTGGCGGGGTGATCACTCGCCAGTCTACTTTGGAAAAACTGGCATTCAATTCTCGTCACGTGTTCCCGAAATTCTCTGTACTGGACCCGATGGTGACTTATTCATTACCTATGAAACAAGTGGCTAACGGGGTGGTCGACACTTTCGTGCATGTTATGGAACAATATTATACTTTCCCGGAACAAGCTGAGATACAAGATCGTTTTTCTGAATCAATCTTGAAGACTTTGATTGAGTTGGGACCGAAGTTGATTCATGCCGAAAAACCGAATTATGAAGATCGGGCCAACTTCATGTGGGCGGCCACGATGGGGTTGAACGGTTTGATTGCCTGCGGGGTATCGCAAGACTGGTCAACTCACCATATCGGTCATGAATTGACCGCTTTTAACGGGTTGGATCACGGGATCACGTTGGCGATTGTTTTACCGGGAGTGATGAATGCCACGAAGATCAAACGTCGTGAGAAACTGTTGCAATATGCCTCACGTGTGTGGAATATTGATACAGATCAACCCGATGCTGCCGATCAAGCGATTGCCCGTACGGAACAATTTTTTAATGAATTGGGCGTGAAGACCCGCCTGTCTGATTATGGCGTGGGTATTGACACGATCGACCGCATTGAAAAGCGTTTCCGTGAACGGGGGGATTTTGCCCTAGGCGGTATCGATGATGTGAACGTGGATAATGTGAGAGCGATATTAACTTCAAGACTTTAATAATTGAGAATGGAGAATTGAAAATGGAAAATGGCAAAGGTGTCTTTTTTCAAATTCAATTCTCCATTTTCAATTTTCAATTTTCAATTGCCTATGTTGCGTGTATATCGGGCCTCAGCCGGTGCGGGGAAGACGTTTGCTTTAACGATGGAATATTTCAAGATCGTTTTTAATGCTTCTTCCGAGTATAAAAACGTGCTTGCCGTGACCTTTACGAATAAGGCCACGGAAGAGATGAAATCCCGTATCGTGCGGGAATTGAACAAGCTGGCGGAAGGCCAAAAGAGCGATTACCGGGAGGAACTTAAACGAACGCTGAAATTGACAGACGAGCAGGTGAGGGAACGGGCCGGAGTGTTGCGTACTTTGATTCTGCACGATTACGGGCGGTTATCCGTGACGACGATAGATCGTTTTTTTCAACGGGTAATCAAAGCGTTTACCCGTGAACTGGGGATATTTCCCGGTTATAATGTCGAGTTGGATAGTGACTACGTGTTACAGCGAGCCGTGGACCAAGTGATGCAACGCATGAATAAGGATAAGGAATTAAGGGCGTGGATTACCGAGTTGATGAGTGACAGCGTGGAGGATGCCAAATCGTGGAGCGTGAAGAGTAAGATCGCAGAGTTGGGGAAGGAATTGTTTGGTGAGAGTTATATGCTTTTCAACAAGAAGGTGAGGGATAAGTTTAACGATCGAGGATTCCTGAAAAGTTATAAGATGTTCTTGCAAGGTGTGATCTCCCGTTTCGAGGATCGCATGGAGATGTTCGGGCTGTCTGCTTGCCGGTATATCGAGGAGAATGGATTGCACGCGGAAGATTTTAAAGGAGGGAAACGAAGTTTTATAAATTATTTTTACAAACTGCGGGATAAAAGTCTGGATAAGATTCCCGATTCTGTTCGGAAAGCAATAGATAACCTGGATGAATGGGTGACGAAAAAGCATGATTCGTCGACCCGGACATTGATTGAGCATATCTACCCGGAACTGAACACGAACTTGCGGGAAAGTGTTGAGTATTATGACGAGAATCTTCGGGATTACGTGTCTGCAGTTTTGCTCTCGAAGAATCTTTACCAATTGGGAATTTTGAATGACTTGTACGGAGAGGTGAGAGATTATTGTGATGAAAAAGGACTCATGTTACTGAGTGACACCACCCGTTTACTTAATATGCTGATTGCCGGGAATGATACTTCTTTCTTGTTCGAGAAAACAGGGAATTTCTACAAGCATATCATGATTGACGAGTTTCAGGACACCTCGACCATGCAATGGGGAAATTTCCTGCCGCTTGTCGTGAACACGCTTTCCGAGGGAGGAAGGGCTATGATCGTGGGGGACGTGAAACAAAGCATCTATCGATGGCGTAACGGGGACTGGCGTTTGTTGGCAGAAGGGGTAGAGCATGATTTGGCTACTTTCGGCACGGATAACGTGATTCTAGAGCATAATTGGCGGAGTTACAAGGAGGTGGTGGAATTCAATAACCGGTTCTTTATCCTGGCTGCATGGCGATTAAAGGAGTTGTATGACAGTGAATGTGGGGAAGAGAATGTTTATTCCCGTTCGATCACGGAAGCCTATTCCCGACCGGAGCAACTTGTAAGCCGTTCGGGAAGTGGGTACGTGGAGATTCGTTTCAGTGGGGAAAAACAAGAAGAGGGGAGTGATGAGGAGATCATGGACTCTGTCGTGGATGTTGTCAATGACACGATGCACCGGGGGGGAGAGCTGAAAGACTGTGTGATTCTTGTGCGTAATGGTAAGGAAGGCGCTTTCGTTGCCGATTACTTGATAGAATATAATAAGCGGGAGAATATTTCTTTTCCGATACCTTTTATATCTAATGATTCGCTATATGTTTCCTCGTCGCCTTACGTGGAATTAATTATTAACGTGCTACGTTATATGGTGGAACCGTATGATGCGGTGAATCGAACGGTGTTGCTTTATAATTACCGAACTTTTGTCCGGGGTGAAAATACTTCACGGGAAGATGTTCTTTTCAAGGCCGGTAGTACGGACGAGAGTTTTCTTGACATGATCGACTTGCCGTTTTTACGGGAGCCGGAGAAACTGACATTTAGTTCCTTGTTCGAGATCACGGAGACGATTATAGAGGCTTTTGGTTTGCGGGCCAGGACGGAAGAATTGCCTTACTTGATCGCTTTCCAAGATATTCTTTTTGATTACGAGAAAAATAACACGAATAGTATTCCTATTTTCCTTGAGTGGTGGGAGAAGGAAAAGGATAAAAAAGTGTTATCCACCTCGGAAGAAGTGGATGCCGTGCGAATTCTCACGATACATAAATCCAAAGGGTTGGAATTTAAAACGGTTATTATTCCTTTCTGTGCCTGGGATCTTGATGATACCCGTCACGGGCGCCGGATATGGTGCCAGAACCGGGAGGAGGGTTTTAGGGATTTGGAGTATGCACCATTGAACTATTCCTCTAAACTGGTAGATAGTCATTTCCGGGAGGATTACCTCAGTGAACACGTGAAAGCTTATGTTGACAACTTGAATCTGCTTTACGTGGCGTTCACGCGGGCGGAACGGGAGTTGTATGTTCTGCCTTACGCGCCCAAGATAACGAAAGAAGGGAAACCGTCAGATATTGGTGCTTTTCTCTTTCAAGTTTTGGAGACAAGCGGGATGCCGGAATGGAATTCCGAGAATTCGTGCTTGATCATCGGGGAGAAACAGTTGATAACCGGTAAGGAAAAAATAGAAGACGATAATACATTAAGTCTTGCGGAATATCCGATTTATGAATTGAACGAGCGGGTGAGTGTTCGGTATAAATATGAAGATTACACGGATCCGGAGACAACAGAGATTTCTGCCGTTGACGAGGGGAAGATGTTGCATGAGATATTCCGTCGTATCGAGACGGTGGATGATATCGATCGGGCGGTAAATGATATGTATTATTCCGGTTTACTTACTTTGGTGGAAAGGGAAAATTACCGGGAGCAGGTAGTGTCTTATTTGAATGACCCTGTCCATTCGGCATGGTTTGATGGTCGATATAAGGTTATTAATGAACGGGATATACTTTTCTGTAATTCGGGAAAAGCTCGTCCGGACCGGGTTATGGTTGATGGGAAAAAAGCCATTGTTGTGGATTATAAATTCGGTCTGAAAGAAGAGAAATCGTATATCCGGCAGGTTGGTTTTTATTGTAAAACATTACGGCAGATGGGTTATACTGATGTGGCGGGTTATATTTGGTACGTTCCCTTGAGGAAAGTAGTGTCCGTGTGAGAACATAAAAAATGGGAAGTTTGCACACAAAACTTCCCATTTTTTATATTCGGAGATTTATTATCTACGATAATCTAGTCTCTTTTTGCCAAGAGGAACACTAACACCTAAGTAGGCATTTACCCGGTTGGCGTCACCTGCTGATTTGGTCATCAAATAGTCGGAGCCGATGAAAACAGGGCCTAATTTCAAGCCTATTCCCAGCGTTTCGAAGTCACTATGTAAGAAAGAGTAACTTAATGTTGCTCCGAACCAGTTTCTCGGACGGTAGTTTGCTGAAAGCGTCAATTCGGAGTAAGCTTTAGGCTGAGTGAATTGAGTAGAGGACAACAGGCCAAATCCGAGTTTGTTATTCAAAAGAGTGTATTCTGCTCCGAGGTTCAAGGTTGAACGAAGACTGGTACTCCGGCTTTTGGTTTTCTCTTCCGTTTGGAATTGGATCAAGTCAAAGTCGAACACGTCTCCAGCCTCATAAGTTTCATAATTATCTGGATCGAAATTAGTGAAATCACCGTAATTATGTTCGCTGTCAGTTGTGGCAATCGTGGTAGATGATTTTGTCCAGCTAATGAATCCTAAGTCAAGGATAGCTGCCGATACATTAATACAACCAAGAAAATTGTAACTTGCTCCTAAATCAATACCGAATCCATAACCAGATACTCCGGGAGAATCAAAGTCAATATCATCAATATATCCACCATCTGAACTATACCCAAATTCCAATCCTTTCATGGAAGTTTCCACCGTCCTGTGGTTTTTACTTTCCAAGATTGATAACTTAAAATATCTTCCTTGTTTATCTTTGCGGTGATCTGATCAATTTTAGCATCTAGGTTACCTAATCCAACTAAAACTTTCACGCGTCCCCCGACTGTCAGGTCTTTTGTTACGGGACGGGAATATCCTAGTCCTATTTCAGTGAAAATATCTGCATGGAGTTCCATATCCCGGATGTCGTAATCAAGGTTGAGCCTGTCGTCTAAGTCCGGATCAATATTAGCATAACGGGCAAATTCGAACATACTCTTCGGGATAGAGGCACTAATGATGGATCGGGCTCCTAAGTTTACGGTCCAAAATCCTTTCCCGCTGTAAAAACCGAAAGAAATAATGTCTACCGTCAAGTCGATATTCATCGTGTTCTTGTTGTCCAGACGACTGATGAACTTATCGCTATTCAAAAAGTCATTCTCGTTTTCGATAATATCGATAAAATCATCGATACTCAATTTGTTGGAAGAAGCAGATAATCCG
>ENA-UESD01001829-UESD01001829.1-human-gut-metagenome-genome-assembly--contig:-NODE-1829-length-16269-cov-7.030756_pt1 | contig 16269 bp, 5 predicted proteins | sample MGYA00242985_ERZ507986 | MGnify/ENA primary metagenome ERZ507986 (study PRJEB26167, sample SAMN06115408) | human gut metagenome | host: Homo sapiens | place: China:Guangxi | collected 2016-04-06... | reverse complement strand
CCTAGAAGGGCATAATACTAGCAAAGCCCCTTATAAGGGGCCACGAGCAAGCATCTTTCATCTGCATTACATGCCCTACCGCTCTAACGAGCTATGTTGCAAAGTGCATCTTCTAAGATGACAATTTCTTTGTCATCTCGCTTCGCTCGAATCTTATAGCTAAAGCACTTTTCTACTCCATCAGCGGAGCTGGTGGTTGTTGTTCGCTCAAGCTAGCCAACAAACAAAAAGTAAGGGCTGCCTAATGGCAACCCTTACTTTTTGCAACTTACCCTTTCCGGCTTCGCTCCTGCTGCTGTTGCTGGGTCTGCTCCTTTTGTTTCCGCTCTGCCTGCTTGATATGCAGCCGATCCAGCACCGACCATCTGCCACCAATGCGCCGTGGCTTTTTCGGCACGTTGTTCACGCAGCCATCTATCATGTCGTAATTCTGCTCTGCGCCGGATTCCCGCGCACGTTCATACGTTCCGTTCGTCAAGCATTTCTCATGTTCGGTCATATCCTGCTGCTTCTTTTCAGCACGATGAACATACTCTGTAAGAATGGAGCGAACATTTTCAAAGCCGTTCGGAGCATCCGTCACAAATACGCCTTTGCTGTCTACCACGATTGGCGAAACAGCATCTTTGCGCTGCTCATTACGCATCATAAAAAAGCAAACGTCTTCTACAACTTCGCTGTCATACGGAAGCCATGTTCCAGTCTTTCCATCAATCTGATAATTGGGAACCATGTAGACGACAGTGTTTCCAGATGCATCAACATCCATAAAGCCACCGAACTCTACAAGTTCCTCTTTATCAACGTAGAAAAACTTACGTTCCTTTTCTTCATCCCATACGATCACATCGCCAACACCAAAGGAACGACCAATAAATGTGTTTGGCCGCTTTTCTTCCAGCCGCTTCCGGGCTGTCATCGGCGTATCGCTGGGGGCAGGCTTTCCTTTATATGCACTCTGGTAATTCTGATGATGAATCAAAAAGCCGTCCTCTACCTGCTGTGCATAGGATTTTGCCCAATGCTGATGATGCACCTCTTTGATTTGGAAAACTCTATACTGGTTTATCATTTTACGTTTTCTCCTTCCGCCTCCTCTGGCCTATGCCATTCCAGTTCCAGCCCCTTGAACTGCTGCTCATTCAACTGCTGCATCTTCGGGATGGTCTGCTGAACCAGCGCAGCCATCTCTGCATCCTCTGCCACAAGCGACTGAACCTCCGTCAACACCTGAATCGTATCTTTGAGTGTCGGTTGCTCAAACATCGCCATCAGCATCAATTCCAGTTCATCAAAACGCACATTGCTCATAACTCAATATCTCCCCTCTTTTTGCTTTTCTGCGGTTTAGGCTGATCCTGTGCAGGCTGATCCTGTTTCTTGGCTTTCAGACTGCGCAGGGCATCCAGAACAGACTTTTTCGTACTGCTGCGTTTCTGCTCCTTGCTCTGCTGCCGTGCCGCCATCAGCTTTTCCATGTCAGAGATAGCCTGCTGCACCAACTTATCATCCCTGAAATAGTTGATGGAATTGATGTTCTCGCGCTGCACTTTATCGTTCACGACCAGCTCATACATTCCAACAAAGCCGCCATCTTCCTCGATGCAGAATCCAATGCACTTGTCGGCATTCATCCGTTCGGACGGAATCTTGTCGTAGGCTTCCAATGCTTCTTCCATTGTCAGATGGTCGTGAAACTCTCCAGCAAACGTGAACTCCAAACACTCCGCGACATAAAAGCTGAGCGTTTCTTCCGGCGCAGATCTTTCTGCGGCGAGTTTTTCTTTCAAAACTCCTGCCTGCTGTTCAGCCACCATATCGGCTTGTTCCCACAGTTCCGCTGCATCCATGACCCTGCCCTGTGCTGCATCGCAGCTGAACTCTGCCAGCAGCTCCGTCATAGCCTCCTGCACAGGCTTATCTCCGTCCGTTTCGAGAATGCCGCCATCCCGTTCCGTGAAGTCCTTATTATATAAGGTATAGTCGAAACCATCCTCACAGGTCTGGATATGGAAATAGGAATCCGGCAATTCATAGGCCAACTCCACATCCTGCACAGCTAAGGCTCCCTGTAACGGCTGGACAACATGATTCTGGATATACGGGTTATCCCAGCCCGGAACCGTTTTATAGTCCTCTACGATGGTGTCAATGCCGTTCTTGCACTGCAAAATATCCAGTGAACCCGGCAGAGGATCAGGATTTTTCTCCACGCCCAAGGCTTTCATGTAATGGTTCGGAAGTGCTTGATACTGCGACATTGCATCGTTGAGATTTCCGAACCGCTCAATTTTCAAAGGCGCAGCCTGCATATTTTCGACCACATAGAACTGCTTTACGAAAGGCTGTTCCTGTTCTTTCTGCGCTTCCAGTTCTTTTCTGAACATTGTTACAAAGCCATCCAGAATAGCCGGGTGGCTGTCAACCACCCAATCCGTGCGGAAGGTCATGCGGTCTGCATTATGTTCCGGGGTGCTGACCTGCTCTGCCCATTCCTTATTGCTATGAGAAAAACGGCCATCATAGCTTTTGTGGTGCAGAGTATTCGCCAGAATATAACCCACACGCTCCATGCCGTACTGCTGCACAACCTGACTGACTGCATCGTCGCCAAGGTACATCCCGTCATAATTATCTGCAATCGCTTCATGGATTGCCTGCTTGCACTCGCTGTTCAGCCGATAGGAAATGCGGTATAAATCCACCTCGTCATTTTCTTTGGCATAGCTGAACGGCTCATAGTAGACAGGCACATCCGAATAGTCCTGTGCGCTGTTGTCCGGCACAGGCGCAGCCTTTTCAATGATCTCTGACACCACATCTTCTTTTTTCGGCATATTCCATTTTTCAGAGAGATATTTCTGCACGGCCTCCTGAAAATCTTCATCGAAGCCGTTCCACAAATCCTCTGCCACCAGCTTGCCCTGCTCATTGACTGCAACGCAGGCCGCCATGTCACCGTGTTCCTCATGCTCCAGCAGAAAGAACTTCTCGCCACCAATTTCCGTTTCATCAACAGCATACCATGTGCCAATATGCCCCTCGACTGCGATGTGGTCGGAATCGCCGTGGATCAGTGCATTGTTTTTCTGCTGCTGTTCCTCCATGAACTCTCGCACAGTCAACTCTGCGCCTGTGAAGTTCAGTCCTTCCTCGCCAAGTTCCAGCCGCCCCTTTGCGCCAAGGTCAAGTTCTTCGGCCATCAGAACAGATGCCGCATGGTTCACCACCACCGTTTTCTCCACTGTAATGGGCTGGCCTGGGTCATAGTCGGAGCCGCGCAGATCATAGCGATATAAGCCCTCCGGCACATCTTCATCCCGCAGTCGGCCATTGCTGAAAAGACCAGACTTATCAAAGATTTCGATTTCCTGCAATTTTTCGTTCAAAAGGTTCTCTTTCTGCAAATCCATACTCCTTTCCTTGAAAAAATCCGGCAGTTCCGCAAATCCAATACTGTCCACATAGTAGGCTTTGACTGTACTGCCATCGTTGAGCACCACCACATCACTGACCGACAGCGAATGCCCCATAAAGTCTGCTGGACGCTGAATATTGAATCGTTCATAAATACCATCCAGCGTATCCTTTTCCGTAAGCGGTGCGGCATAGATCAGGTCATAATCTGCACGGGTAACTGTCATGCCTTTCTTCTCCACATAGTCCAGCCCCATGAAACGGTAGTCGTGTTCCGGGTCACGCTCTGTGATCTGATAAATACCGAACTGTTTCTCACTGCTCTGCAGCAAAGATTCTTCTCGGCTCTTCTCCAGTTCCAGTTCTGCCGTTGCGATCTGGAACACATCACTTCCGCGCTCGATTTCTGCGCGTTCCGTAACAATCGTTGGCCGCAGACTTGTGCGGACTAAGTAGATCTGCTTTCCCTCATCGTATAGCTGCAGGGCTTGTTCTCTGGTGATGGGCGAAAACGGGAACTGCGGATATGTAAAATCATCTTCCAGATAACTTTCCTGCTGTTCCAGCAGAATACTCTGCCATACATCTGTTCGGATACCGAAAATACCGTCATGCTGTGCGATTTGCTCCTTGCTGGCAAACTCGCCTGCCGTACCATCCGAAAACAGAGGATAGATTTTTTCGCCAGCCCGATGCCATTCCAACGCAGCGTCTTTCATCAGCGGCAGCATATCATCCTTCCGATAACCATAGTCGTGCATTTCCGAAAGACCAATCATCCCATCCGGGAGATTTTCGATTTTCTCCTGTGCCTCGTACATCAGGCGGTTGACTTCTTCTTTGTCATCCTCGGCCAGTGCCGCCGCCAGACCGTTCACCAGTTCTTCCGTTGCAGCTCGGTCATCCAGCTTGAAAGAAAAATTCATGATGAGGTTTCGCTGCTCATCATCGAAAATCGTTTTTTCCTGCTCCTTATTGGCAATCAACTTTTCCGCATACTGCATCGCAGTCATACGCTCTGCGTTCCTTTCTGCGATTGCCGCTTCCAACTTTTCCAGAAAATCGGCTGCGGTCAATCGAATCGTATCCATCGAATCTTTCAGCTCCTTCATCTCCTTGCCGCTGGCCCAGCTTGCCACATACGGAAACGAATAATCGGACGTATCAATGCCCAGAGCCGAGCAGACCGTAAATGCAATACTTTCCGCTTCGGTCTCTTTCGTGAGCCTGTCTTTTTCTTCGCCGCGCTGTTTCATCAAATCGCTGTTATGCAGCATCGCATGAGCTACTTCATGAATCATCGTCTTGATGGTCTGGCTCTCGCCCATGCCGACCTGGATGCAGATTTCTTTCTCTATGTCGCTGTAATACCCTTTGGCTTCCCCTTCGATTTCGTCAAACCGAATCGGCACAGGCGATACCTGCTCGATTGCCACCGTAAGCAGCGCATAGTCTTTGACACTGGCTGTCAGTTCGTTCACTTCCAACGACGGAATCGGTTCACCATCGGTCTGCGAAACATCAAAAACCGTCGTCACGCGGAAGCGCGGAACCACATACTCCACACGTTCCATTTCCGGCTCGCCATTTTCGTTCAGCACCGCCAGACCCGTATCCTTGTTGATTTTCTCGCGTTCCTCGACCTCCTTAATGGGAGCCGGAGCAATGATCTGGATACCTTTTTCGCCTTTTTTGACGTAGCGGTTAAACTTGTTTTTCCATGCGTTAAACCCTGCCACCAGTGTGGCATCAGGCCGCTGCATAGCGATCAGCAGCGTATTGTTGAAGCTGTAATTGTGGAATTTTGCCATCGTGCGTAGGTATGTCGTGTACATTTCCGATGTAAAAATGTCCTTTACGCCCTGCTCCAACCGTTCCGTGATTTCTTTCATCTGCTGTTTACGGTCAACTGCCATACAAGCCCTCCTTTTTCTTGACCCATCGTGTTTTCATCTGGCGCGGATATTGGTCGGCCTGTTTTGGTGCTTTTGCACCGTTCCATTCCAAGCCTCCGGCTCTGCCCTCACAGGTATACCCGGCAGCTTTCAGGGATGTTCCATTTTCCGTATCCAGAATGTAGGTGATCACTTTGTGGTAGCCCATTGCCCGTGCTGCACGGTACGCCGCCGCATACAAAATACTGCAAGCGTTTGGAGTTCCATCCGTACACAGGCGATTGACTTCCAGCGTATAGCCATCATCCAACCGCCGCGCCACAGGTCTGCCGCAGATAGCAACGCCCACCAGCGCACCACTGTCCGATACGCCGATTGAGAATTTATGCCCTCGCGTCGGTTTATGGTGGCGGTGATACTGCTGCACAAATGCGTTTGCCGTTTTCAAATTGATCGGTGTTAATGTCAGCAAATGCCCTCCTTGTTCAAAAATACCCCGTTAGATTCCTTGCAGAGATCTAACGGGGTTATCCTATTTACAGTTCCATATTATGACTTTTCCGCTTCTGGAATTTCTGCGGTTCTGCGCTGCGCTCTGCCTGTTTTGCATGAAGCTGCGACAGCACAGAGGGTTTATGCACCTTGTCCGCAGTGCGCTCTGCAACGCGGCCTGCATAGTTCACAGGCTGGCGCGGCCTGTCTGCGACCTCGATTTCGGCTGCATCCTCGTCCACTCCCAGTGCATCCTCACTGCCCTTTTCGTCCATGTTGAGCAGCGAGTTCAACTCCGCAAGGCGCGCAGATTTTTCGGCCAATTCTGCTTCCTGTGCAAAAGGACGTTTTGCTTCTTCCTTTGCCTGCGCCAACTGCTGTTCCAAGGTTTCCAGTCTGCGTTCCACCTGCGGCAATGCTCTTTCGATGCCTGCCAGTGCATTGGTAACGCGCAGGATATTACCCTGCGGGTCTTTGCCGACTTCCATCGAATAGTTCCATGCGCCCTTGATGGACAATCGGAACACCTTATCGAAGTTGTCAAACCGGGAATGCAGTTCAAACGCACCGTAGCTGCCGATTCTGCCCTCGGTACCAGCCGCCTTCAAAGCCTTACAAGCCTCGATGATGGCCGCACCCGCTTCCTTACGTTCGGTGTACACCTTGCCGCTGATCTCCATATCGAAGTGTTCTTTATCCTGCGCCAGAAGTGGTTTTGCCGCTTCCATATCGGTTTTCAGTGCTTCGATCTGACCCTGTGCCACAGCGATTTCTCGCGGATAGCGGCGCGCAATTTCCGATTCCAAACTATAAATCTGACTGGTGTGATTGGCTTTCAGCAGCTTCAGCTTGCTGACCTGAATATCCAAGTCCATCTTTTCCTTGATGTAGGGATTGCCCGTTGCCAGTGCCTTGATTTCGGCATAAGACAGCGCGGTATCGTCCACATCGTCGCAGGCACGGACAGGCGATTTGGAAGTCATGATCTGAGAAATGAACTTCTGCTTATTTTCCAGAATCTGCCACATATACGAATCGAACGTATTTTCAGTGACGTAACGATAGATTTTCACCTGCTTATTCCGGTTTCCCTGCCGAAGAATACGCCCCTCCTGCTGTTCCAGGTCAGACGGCTTCCATGGACAGTCCAGATGATGCAGGGCAATCAACCGATCCTGAATATTGGTTCCAGCGCCAAGTTTCGGTGTAGACCCCATCAGGACACGCACCTGTCCGGCGCGCACCTTTGCAAAAAGCTCTGCCTTTTTGGTTTCCGTGTTATACTCGTGAATGAACGCCACTTCTTCACGAGGAACACCTCTCGCCACCAATTTTTCCCGCACATCATCGTAGACGTTGAATGTACCATCGGCTTTTGGTGTCGATAAATCGCAGAAAATCAACTGTGTTCCCCTATCCGGGGCAGATTCTTCCCAGACCTTGAACGCATTGTCCACACAGCGATTCACCTTACTCTCCGGCTCATCCGGTAGCATCTCGTTCATAAGCCGCTGGTCGAGTGCCAGTTTTCTGCCATCGTTCGTGATTTTGAGCATATTATCGAATCTGGGATTCACGCTGCCGTTGCGTACAGCCTCAGCGCGGTCTGCAAAGGAACTTACCATTTCTTCCTGCGTTTCGCTCGGTTTCAGCACTTCGTTAATGTACTCTGCTTGCGGCACAGGCAGGTTCAGCATATCTGCCGTCTGCACATCCGCCGATTCCTTGAACAGAGAAATCAGCTCCGGCAGATTAAAGAACCTGGCAAAACGTGTTTTCGCACGGTAGCCCGTTCCTTCCGGGGAAAGCTCGATTGCCGTGACGGTTTCACCAAAGGATGCCGCCCAATCATCGAAGTGACTCAGCCCCATCTTCTGCAGGGTGTCATACTGGAGATACCGCATAATGGTGTACAGCTCCACCATCGAGTTGCTGACCGGGGTTCCGGTTGCAAAGGTCACACCCTTGCCGCCTGTCAGTTCGTCCAGATACTGGCACTTTGCAAACATATCGCTGGACTTCTGTGCATCGGTCTGGGCGATACCTGCGATATTCCGCATTTTTGTGTAGAGGAACATATTTTTATAGAAATGTGACTCGTCCACAAACAGGCGGTCAACCCCCAGTTCCTCAAATGTAACCACATCATCCTTTCTCGTCTGGTCGTTCAGCTTTTGCAGCTTTGCTTCCAGTGTTTTCTTTGTTTTTTCCATCTGCTTGACCGTAAAACTGCGGCTGTCCTCACTCCGGGCATCGGCCAGAGCCAGCGTAATGTCGTCGATCTGACGCTCTACAATGGCTTTCTGCCGTTCCGGGGAGAGCGGCACTCGCTCAAACTGCGAATGACCGATCACGATGGCATCGTAATCGCCGGTTGCAATGCGGGAGCAGAACTGCTTTCGATTGCTGGGTTCAAAATCCTTTTTCGTTGCCACCAACACATTGGCATTGGGATAGAGCCGCAGGAAGTCTGCGCCCCACTGCTCTGTGAGGTGGTTTGGCACCACATAGAGGTTTTTCTGCGATAAGCCCAGCCTGCGGCTTTCCATACCGGCAGCAATCATCTGGAAGGTCTTGCCTGCACCCACGCAATGCGCCAGCAGCGTATTGTTACCGTACAGAATGTGCGCAACGGCATTTTTCTGATGCGGCATCAGGGAAATTTCTGGGGTCATGCCCTCAAAACGAATATGACTGCCATCGTACTCACGAGGACGAATCGCATTGAAAATCCGGTTATAGGTCGCACACAAATCCTCGCGGCGGTCTAAATCCTTGAAAATCCACTGCTTGAACGCTTCCCGAATGGATTCCTGTGCCTGCTGTGCAAGCATGGTTTCCTGCTTATTCAGTACACGGTGGTCGCCATCCGCATCGTGAATCGTATCGTAGATCTTGGTATCCCGGAGGTTCAGGGCATCTTCCAACAGCTTATAAGCATTGACGCGCAGGGTTCCGTAGGTATTGGTGACAAGCGGATTGCCGCGATCCAGCGACTTGCCCGAAATGTTCCATGCACCTGAAATTTCGGAATAGGTTGCTTTAATGTCAATACCAGCATAGTAGTTCGGTGTTTTGAACACTTCCTTCATAAACTGCGTGATGTACTCCGGCTTCACCCAGTTCGCACCCAGCCGTACTTCAATTTCTGAAGCATCCAAATCCTTGGGCTGTACCCGTTTCAGGTAGTCCACATTGATCTGATACTCTGCATGGTTTGCAGCAAAGGTTTCTGCTGTGGCCAGTTTTTCACGAACATTGCCTGACAGGTATTCATCCGAGGTTTCCCACTGCTGTGTCACAGGATTTCGGAAAATCGCACCTGCCAGTTCATCCGTGATCTCCTGTTCCGGTTTACCGCAGAGCTGCACCATAAACGGTATATCCACCTTTGCTTTTTCTCCAATGGAAAGTGCCAGAGCTTCGCTTGGCGTGTCCACCGAGGTAACAGGCTCCGGCTTACGGATGGTACGTTTGGTAAAAATATCGGCAAGTCGTTTGAGATTCTTCTCTTCATCCAGAATTTCCAGTGATGCCAGCAGACAATAGCTGCTGTCCTGTCGGAACGCCCGCTTATTGGCAGTGCTGTTGATCAGACCGTACTGCGCCTTAAATGCGGTGTACTGCCGTTTCAGTTCATTTTGCAAAAGCTGTACTTCCGCATCCGAACCATCATGCAGCTGACAATCCAACAGTTTCCGGGTGGTTTCCCGCAGAGCGATCATGCCCAGCACTCGCTCTGCAGTAACGGCAGGCAGTTCCACCTTGTTCATAAAAGAATTTTCACGGTAGTAAATCTGTCCATCCACGTTCGTAAAGCTGAAATTCTTCACGCTGGGGTCTGCCGGGATAGGTTCTTCCTGCACATCCAGTTCATCGTCGGAGATTTCCGGCTCCGTGATGGTGGCATGGATGTTGCCGACCACCTCTTTTAACTGCTTGGCAAGGTCTGCGCCTTCGATGGGTTTGACCGTGGTTTCCTGCTTGCCGTACTGGGTGCTTTCCGTGGTGATCTCGCCCAGCACCATCTCAGGATGCTTTGCAAAATACTGGTTGATGGAATATCCTTCCGGCGTTTCACCGAGATCCACCCATTCTGCCCGCTCCACCGCTGCACGGTCACGCTTCTGCAGGAACAGAATGTCAGCAACCACGCCCGTGTTGGCATTGCGCTGGAACGCATTGTTCGGCAGACGAATCGCACCTACCAGATCGGCACGGTTGGCAAGGTACTCACGGACAGAGGAATCCTTCTTATCCATCGTACCGCTGGACGTTACCACCGCTACCACACCGCCCGGACGCACAAGGTCAAGACTTTTCGCAATAAAATAATCGTGGATGAGAAAATTGTGGCGGTCATACCGCTTGTCCGGCACTTTGTAATTGCCGAACGGTACGTTGCCCACAACACAGTCAAAGAAGCTGTCTGGGAACTGCATCGTTTCAAAGCCCTGCACCGCAATTTTGTTTTTCTGGTACAACTGCTGTGCAATGCGGCCCGAAATGCTGTCCAGCTCCACACCGTACATCCGAATCTTCTCCATGCTGTCCGGCACCAGACCCATGAAATTACCGACACCACAGGACGGTTCCAGCACATTGCCTTTGGACAATCCCATATTGCCCAGGGCTTCATACATTGCCTTGATGACCGTAGGAGAGGTGTAAAACGCATTCAGGGTACTGGCACGGGCTTCCTTATACTCATCCGCCGTGAGCAGGGACTGCAGTTCGGCATATTCCTTTGACCAGTCCGCATTGTTTTCATCGAACGCCTGCGGAATGCCGCCCCAGCCCACATACCGAGAAAGAATCTCCTGCTCCTCTGCAGTGGCCTGCCGCTGCTCTGCATCCAGTGTTTGCAGCACTCGAATCGCCTCCACATTGGCTTTATACTTTGTTTTCGGCCCTCCTGCACCGAGATCATCGTCCGTAATGCGGAAGTTAATAGGTTTCTGTTTGGGCTGTGCAGGCTGTTCTGTTTCTGCTCCACTGTCCAGCGGAAGATTGTGCTGCCGCCGTGCATGGTTGACCTCTGCCGGGGTCATAGGCTGCTGGGTCAGCGGTTCAAGGGCTTCCTCTGCTGCTGCACGGCTGATGGCATCCGTTCGGTTCTGCACATCTGCGATCAGCTGCATCTGTTCTGGCGGGAAGTCGGGATTCAGCAGTTCTTCCAGCTCGCCGCCTGCTTCTGCCACCGAATAGATCACATCCATCTGCTCCGGGGAGAAATCCTCGTAGGCCACACCCGCATTGTGCAGAGCCGTAAAGACTGTGATTTCAACCGCTTCTTCCATCGGTACATCTGCCTGTTCGTACAGATGCCGAATGTACTCCAGCTGTTCCGTTCGGAAAATCGGATACCGGGCTTCTTTTGCAAGGGTCATGTCCTGCAAACTGACCGTTCCATTTCCAAAGTCCACCGAATCCACACGGAACTCTCTATCGTCCAGTTCGATGATGGTATTAACAGGCAGATATTCCTCTCTGCGGAAGTATTTCGTTTGGGCATGGGTTCCATCTTCCTGCTGGCCGGACAGATAGACACTCTCCCCCTGCTTCCAGAGCTTCATTGCCTGTGAAACCCACTGTTCACGCGGAAAACCAGATACCTCAACCTTGCCGAGTGCGGTTTCCTTTTCCAACAGCTTGCTGCCAAGAAGTTCCGAAATGCGCTTTGCATCCTCGCCGTAGAACTCAAAGTTTCCGTACTGCTCATAGCCGACCAGAGCATCCGGGTAGCGCTCTTTCAGTGCGTTATATTCGTTGGCGGCATCCAGTGGCAGGGGCTGCAGCGTCTGCTCCGAATACTTTTCATCTGCAAGAGGCGCATCTTTTTTGGGTTTCTCAACCGCTGCGGCGGTTGACTGCTCTTTCGATTGCGGCTCCTGCTCCATGAAGTCAAACATGGAAATTTGCCCCTGTTCAGGAACCGCAATCTCAACAGCCCTCTTTTTTTCCGGGAAAATCGTGTACGTTCCCTCGACATACTGGTGCAGGATAGAGAGGGATTCTGCCTTGCGCTCATATTCTTCGGAATCCATTGGCACAGACAGCAGTGCAGTGTCCATCTGCTCCAGAAGTTCCGTTGCTTGTTCAGGGTCTGCCAGCTTTTCGACGAGAGCCGTTCGACCATCTTCATGGTAAAGGTCTTGCGGATAAGGCCGTTCCACTTCGTTCGGCAGATGGTGATAGAATCCCATCACCCGCATTGCCATCCGCTCGCGCTCATAAGCAGGCATCCGGGAGTAGTCTGCCGGCTTCAAATACTCACTGTCACGGATAAGCTGGTCGATCCGGCCTGCGGCCTGATTCCAGTTCAGATGAACGCTTGCATCCGGGTTCCCGTATGAGCCACGCTCCAAAGAAATGCCCCTGCCATCGTGATCTTCGTGAGAATCGTCTGCCCCGCAGAGTGCATGGCTGCTGCCGCCGATCCCGTAATGCTCTTTCAGGAAGTCAGCCCGTTCTTTTTTGTCCTCATGATTCAGAAAGAACGAATAGATTGCCAGCCGACTATCCGAGTAATTGCTTCCCCGCGTGAAATATCCATTGATTTCATCTTCCGTGATGAATCGTTTGTACTCATTCCAGTGAAAGCCATCCCGCGCCGAGTAGTTCTGATAAGGCTTTGCAAACTGCTGGAACAGAGCTGCCACTTTATCCGGCTTATAAAAGTGCATCCGCATCAGGTCTTTATCTTCGGCGTAGGCTTCCCCCAGCGCAGATAATCTGTCGTTTAGGTCAGTCAGAAAATCCGTATCATCCAGCAAGCCTGCCAGCCTGTCTGTCAGTTCCGGGAAACCGCCCCTGAAGATTGCTGTATCCTGAAACACTGCTTCGGCAACACCGTCTGCCAAGTCACGTTCCATATAAGCCACCGTCTGCGCGTGTTCCTGCAAAGCATTCTGCCGTGCAGCATCCAGAACCGCCTGCGGCGCATACTCGCCCTGCCGGAGCAGTTCATGGATGCGGTTGCTCACATCCTCCCATGACAAAAACGCATTGACAATCGTACCGCCCTTTGCCGTACCGCCTGCCGCAATGTGCAACCCCAAATCATCGAACCAGACCGCATACTTTGCGCCGTCAATTTCAAAGCCTTTTCCTCCCGTGCCGTATTCGTTTTTCACGAACTCCGTGTATTCTTCCGGGGTTTTCTCAACCATGAAATTGTAGATCAGACGAAGCTGACCTTTGCTGCGGTTACTGCCCGTGCGCAGAATTTCATCAACCACTTCGGGATCAAGTGCAATTTCATCCGCATACCGCGCCTGGATCGGTGCTTCAATGGCGCGAATCTGCTGTTCCACGGTCGGCAAATCAGGAAAAGAAAAAGCAGAGGCAATTTCTTCCTCTGCTTCGCTCAAATCTTGTTCTGTTGTCGGTTCGGTTAATTGTACACCAACTCCTTCAAGACGATCTCCTCTGCCATCGCCGTCAGGTTGTTCTGGTGCGCCGCCCATGCCAGCGGGTCCTTTTCCTTGCTCGGTGCCGGAAACTTCTCGTTCAGGCTGTCCAGCAGGGTTTCCACCCGACTCTCCGCTGCTTCCTCGATCTCCGCCAGATGCTGGTTCAGCCTGCCGCTCATCAGCATACTCTGATACCAGTTCTTGCGGTTCTCTTTCAGGTACGTCCTGCGCAGCATCCCGTACTTCCCGATGGTCTGCGGCTCGTCCTTCACGGCCAGATTCGGGAACAGATAATCTCCCTTGCGGTAATACGTCAACTCCATTTTCTTGTCCTCCTTTGGTCGTGTTTTCTTTGGTTTCGTGCTTTAATGTGTTAAAGTCCGTATTGGTATTATACAAGCTGTCAACGGATTTTTCAAGCTGCTGCGTGATTTCTTTTTTGTAAATTTTCCGCATCTCACGGCCAATGTCAAAAAGAACCGCTTCGCACTGTTCGGAAACCGCGTTGCCAAGGAACGACAGCACCGGCAGCTTGTTGAAATCCACAATGCGGATAAAGTCATCATCGTCCAGCACATCCATAGGCTCCTGCCCGCAGCGGCGGGAAAGCGTATAGAAAATACTGTTGGTCATCAGTTCCCGGAAGCGGACGCGGATGTTATCTTCGTCCAGTTCTTCCAGAAAAGTGCCTGCCACCTCATAGGCCAGACCGTCCATCGCTTCATCCAGATTGTCGGCGGTCAACTGCTGTGCCAGTTCCATCAGGGCAGTATTCATGCTGTCTGTCTGGGATAAACCATAGGTATCTGCCAGATGGTCTAAGATAGCCTGCTCATGCTCGTGGCTGTCCAGATTCCATAAGAGCGGTGTTTTTCCACCGCGCACCAGATGAGTGTCTGCAATATCGAACACATACCGCAGCTTGGTACGCGGTCCGGTATCATCCAGAAGCGCGATGCCTTTTGCGCCACGGTTGACCCATCGGCTCATTTTCTGATTCCAGAGTTCCAGTTCTGCGCAGGCTGTTGCATCGGGCCGCTGCGCGTGGATCAGGAGTGCATCGGTGAACGAATAGCGGTACAGCCGCGCCGCCACATCCAGATAACTCATCCAGTCCTGTGGCGAGTTACTGACATACCGGGCGTTCTGTTGCGCCAATTCTCGAATATCGTTAATCTGTGGCAAGGGTCAAACCTCCTTTACGTTTTCGTTTTCATCGGTGTTTTGGGAAATTCCAGACTGTACTGTGCGCGTCCATCTTCGACGCGCATCACAAGGTCGGCAGCAAACGTCTTATCTTTTTTCGCGGAATAAAAGTCTTTTACATGGGTGCGGCCTTTCTTCAAAAGGTCTACCGCCATCTTCTTGTCCAGCGTTTTTCTCATGTTGGACAAGTATCTGCTTTCTTTCCAGAGGGCAAATTTGCAACTGCGGTCTGCACAACAAAAGCTGAGTTTGCTCTCATGTACAGAGTTTCCGCAGACCGGGCAGCTTCCTACGCTTACCTTATTATAAAAGGGAGCCGCCGCGACGGTAGGAATCTGCCGCAAGTCGGCCAGCATCTTATCGATCAGTCCATGGATGCCCTGCATAAAATCATGGGACTTGATTTCACCGCGCTCCATCCGCAGCAGGTCATTTTCCCACTCAGCTGTCATGCTGGCAGATTTCAAGTAGTCCGGGATATTGCGGATCGCGGCCACACCGTCCTCTGTCGGAATCATCTGCTTGCCCTTGCGCTCAACATAGCCGGAGGATACCAGCTTTTCCAGAATCGCAGCGCGCGTTGCAGGGGTTCCCAGACCTTTCTTCTCGGTGTCCTTTTCAAATTCCTTGTTGCCTGCGGTTTCCATGGCCGACAGCAGGGTATCTTCGGTATAGACTTTCGGCGGTGAAGTAAAGCCCTGCTTTTTCTCTGCCCGTACCACCGGAATAATCATCCCCTGTTCCAGGTCTTTCGGAAGTGACGCATCCTTGTTCTTCTCCAGCTCCACAAGCGGAACAGGTTTTGCAGTATAACCGGGCTGCAGAACATCCTTATATTTTGCCGTGAAGTTCCTGCCCTGGCAGCATACCGTCACCAGAACATCCTCATAGATGAGCGGCGGCTGCACAGCCTGCACCAGTTTCCAGATGATAAGCGAAAGAATCTTCTGCTTGGTTTCGGACAGCTTTTCCTTATCACACTTTGCACCCTGCATCGTCGGCAGGATCGCATGATGGTCTGTGACCTTGCCGTTGTCGATAACGCAGCTTACGTCTGCCGCCGCGCCATCTAAGGCCAGCACAAGAGATTCCACCATCGTTTTCATATCCTCGGTCACAAACTGGCTGTCCGTTCTGGGATATGTCACCAGCTTTTCTTCATACAGTTCCTGTGCCGCCTGTAAAGTCTGGCTGGCAGTCAGGCCGTAATAGCGGTTTGCTTCTCGCTGTAAGGTCGTCAGGTCATACAGCTTCGGGGGCTTCTTTTCTACCCTCTTGCGCTCGATGCTGCCAACCACGGCACACTGTCCATCGCAAGCAGTCTGCACAGCATCTGCATCCTGCTCCTGCGCCATCTGTTCCGATACCGCCACGACACCTGCGCCGGACAGTTCCACTTTGTAATAGGCTTCCTTTACGAAGTTCTGGATTTTGGTCTGCCGTTCGGCCAGCATCGCCAGCGTCGGGGTCTGCACACGGCCAATGGTCTGTTTTCTGCCGTACTTTTTCGTAAAAGCACGGGTTCCATTCATACCGATCAGCCAATCTGCTTTCGCTCTGCACTCGGACGCTGCAAACAGATTATCATACGCCGCACCATCTTTCAGGTTTTCAAAGCCCTGCTGGATGGCAGCATCCTCCATGCTGCTGATCCACAGCCGCTTGATGGGGAGTTTGCTTCCGGCAAGAGCATACACACGGCGAAAAATCGCTTCACCCTCGCGTCCGGCGTCTGTAGGATAGTTCTCGGAGGTGACTTTTCTGACTTTGTTACTCGATGGCATCCAATGGGCCGATAAAGCGGTAGAAAATCTGGATTTTCTGGACGTATTCGCCATCGACCT
>ENA-UESD01001818-UESD01001818.1-human-gut-metagenome-genome-assembly--contig:-NODE-1818-length-16351-cov-37.066118_pt1 | contig 16351 bp, 7 predicted proteins | sample MGYA00242985_ERZ507986 | MGnify/ENA primary metagenome ERZ507986 (study PRJEB26167, sample SAMN06115408) | human gut metagenome | host: Homo sapiens | place: China:Guangxi | collected 2016-04-06... | reverse complement strand
TTCAAGCCAGCGCAGTCGGATGTATCGGCTCAATGAAACGTATGAACTTGCGCAATGAAGAACATGGTTTCATCAGCTTACTTCAAAGGCCGAATTTATTGAAAGAAAAATTATTTTTCTCAAATCTAATACCACTAATATCACACTTATACTTAACCATCTGATTATAAGCGAATAACGTGTGACAGCAAGGGGTGTTTTTATTGTCACCTTATTGCCACCTGTTACCACGCCCCTGGTAAGCTGCTCCGCTTGCCGATGTTCCCGAAATTACGTCACGACGTAACATCTGAGGCGTCACGACGTAGCAATCGACGCGTCACGACGTAGCGACAGATACGTCGCGACGTTATTCCAGCGTCAGCCACCCATCTTCCGTCCAGTTGATTTTCTTCTGAACCAGGATGCTGGCGCCATTCTTTGGCACGCTATAACCATGACAGAAGAAGTAATCACCATCAGGGAAAGAGTAGGCAGAACAATGGCCCATCGCCTCATATTTTTTCTTGTCGCCTTCCAGAATCAGCGTACCACCGCATTGCGCATGTCTCTGCCCGCCTTATCCAAATAAGGACCAGCCACCTTCTTGCTTCTGCCCACGGCAACACGATAGTTACTCTTGATGCCACGGCAGCAGTAATCCCAGCTCACGAAGAGATAGTAATAATCACCATGCTTCATGATGAAAGGAGCCTCAATGGCATTGGTGCCGGCAAACTTGGAGGTAGGATTCGGTTCTGCTGATGCATCACCCACGGCATAACGATGGGCGATAGTCTGAGGCTTGGCGCCCTTCTTGACATGCATCGTCTTCTTATCCAGCTTGATCATCTGGATACCATCCCAGAAAGAGCCCCAGGTAAGCCAAGGATTTCCCTTCTCATCAACAATGAAATTCGGATCGATGGCATTCCAGTTGTCTCTATCACCCTTAGAGGCGACGAGGCAGCCCTCATCCTTCCATCCATCCTTATCAGATAAGGAAGTATTGCTCAGCAAGCCGATGGCAGAAGTATTCTTGCCAAAGGTGGAACAGGAATAAGCCAGATACCACTTGTTCTTGAAACGGATAACATCCGGAGCCCAGATATGCGTGGTAAAACCAGGCACACTATCATGCGTCCATGCCGGAATCTCGCTGTTCTTGAGCACGCCCTGAGGAACGATAGTCCAATGCTTGCGGTCGGTTGAAGTCATCTGCGTGATGCCATGACCTGTGCAGTAGAGATAGTACTTGCCATTCTCATACGCCATTACGGGGTCGTGGACAAAAGGAGTATCTACCACAATCGGTTCCTGCGGAGCATTCTGTGCCATCATCTGGCAACCACCTTTTACAACAGGAGCAGCAATAATCATTGCTGCTCCCAATAGTATTTTAGAAATCTTCATATAATTACACCTTATTAATATATAAGAGAATTACTTGTTCACAAATTTCTTTCCGTTCACAATCACTACACCCTTGTAGCTCTTGTCTACCTGCTGACCGGAGAGGTTGAACCACTTGCCATCATTCTTCTTCTGGATGATGATTGGGTTCGAGATGCCTGTAGAAAGGCTTGAGCCGTCGATGTAAGAGTTCTCACCGGTAAAGAACACGTTAATCTCAGACGGCTTATCTGTAATAGTCTTTGTATATGAATAATGATACACCTTATTATCCGTTGTGGTAATCACAGCAGTCATCTTGAATGCGCCTGTAGCTGCATATTCCACGGTCATATCTACCAAAGAACCATTCATATCCTTCGCAAATGTATCCCAGTTGTAATCGCTGACACATCCTTTGTTGCTCCAGGCAATATTTTCAAAGTTGTCATTGCGTAACATAACATACTCCTTATAGCCAACAGCGCCATGAGCTACGTTAGAAACACCCAATACCCAACTCTTGTAAAACTCTGCACCCACAGTATAGTTATAGAACTTAAACTGTGCCTTATTGCCAGCCTTCACAGTATAATCCTGGCTCAGGTTAGTAGCATAGGCATTCGTTGTATTCTTCTGTGCAGAAACAGGATAGTAAACCGGAGTCGTTTCCTCAGCCTCAGCATCGATGTTCAGGGTATAGTCCTTAGTATATTCATAACCGTCCTTGCTGATAGTCATGGTCATGGTGACCTTACCCTTGCCTTTTACTACGCCCTCATCGGTCAGAATAGAAGGATTGCTTGACTTCCATGAAATGGTAGCACCGAGATGCCCCTCTGTTGGGAGTTTTGGCTTTGAATTCAAAGTTGCACCATCTGCAAAAGGAACGCTGGTCTTATCCAATGTATATTTGATAGCCGCCTTGGCATCAGCCTTGCTTCCCCAAATACTCAAACCGCGAGTCTGCAAGCTGGCACCACCTGATGTAGCCAAACCGTCAGAAGAACTGAGGGCTGTAAAGCAGAGCGCCTTGATATTGGTATAATCAATGGTCTGCTCGGTAAGCACACCCTTGAACTTCACCTCAGCATTGGCAGTAGCAACACCCTTCAAGGTAAGATTGATGTAGCTTGTACCACTCACCAGTTCCCATTTACCGGTATACTTGCCCGAGATAGAACCATCTGCATTGAGATGGATGGTAACAGGTTTCTCATAATCCATTGCCGCCGTATTCTGACGGTAAGGGTGAGCTATAATCTGATAATCGCCCGCTACCTTTGTTGCATCATAGAGTTGCTGGGTAGCAATATCATTATCAGTATAAGTCTCGCCGCTAAACTCGTAAGGAGCAGCAACCAGCCAGCCGTCCTGGTTTACGAAAAGCTGATGAACACGAACCTCATGCTCTTCACCTCTGTTCAAGAAGCGGGTATGGTAAACGATAAGTGCACGTCCCTTATGGTCAACAATGGCAGAGTTGTGTCCCTGAGCCAGTTCTGCATTAGGCATGGTTTCCCACTGATAGTTGCCGAAGAGTTTCACACCCTCGTCGCGATTGGCGTCAGTTCCAAAGTTGACTCTTGGCTTGTCATATACGGCTCCTATGCCCATAGAGGTCAGACAGTCCTTATAAGGTCCATCAGGTTTCTCTGAACGGAATACACGAATCTGATAGCCACCTGCAGCCGTCAAACCGCCATAGCTCATGAAGAGATAGTAGTACTTGTCCACCTTCTGAATATAGCTAGCCTCGCCCGAAACATAATATCCGCCGGCAATCTTCTTGCCGAAATAAGGATCACTGGTACAGTTGGCATCTGCACCCCCAGGAGTAACCGTCTTACCGCTTATCTGATAAGGGAAAGTATAGGTGTAGTCACGAAGACCATTGGTCTTGTCGAGTCTGATTATAAAAATACCACCCGACCACGAACCATAGCTCATCCAGAGATTGTCATCATCATCATAGAATACGCATGGGTCGATACAGTTAGGCCAGTAAGAGCCCCAACTATCACCCGTCTGATAGCGGGCAGGCAGAGAAGTTTCGCCTGTAGCTACAGCCAGGTCGGTATGCTTCCAGTCATCATCAGCAGTATAGGCATTATGAGAGAATGTGCCCTGGAAGCCCGAGAATACCACAGGTCCCTGATAGGCCCAAGGTCCTTCCAGGTCATCGGATGTGAAGCAGACAATGGAAGAGCACCAGTGGTCACCATTCAGACTCATATACATACACCACTTCTTCATGGTCTTGTTGTAGATGACATCAGGAGCCCACTGCATACCCTTCACGGTATTGCCCTTAAACTGCCAGCCATTGGCATCGAAGTTACCGAAAGCCACCTCCTCGCCCTTGCTATTCTTCACCTTCTTGATGACGTGAGTGCTGTAGGCATCCTTGAAATTAATGGATTTTCCATTCACGTCAGCAAAAAGACTGTTGCTGGTACCGGTATTCTCTTCACCCATCTTGAAGGTGTTGTTCCATATCTGGTAGTTGCCCGTAGCATAAGTCTTGGCTCTGCCCAGATGCGAACCGTAGATATAATATTTAGGGTTGGTGGTAGAGCCCGTAACATCCATCACGATAGAAGGGTCATGCACCGCGATGCGCCCTGTTATCGTTTGGGTAGCGTATGCATTAGCCAGATCATTATCGCCGACAGCCGTCTGAGCCATAGCTCCGTTCATCGCCATCAGACTCATGATAGAAAGTAATAACTTCTTCATACGATTTCAAGTTTAAGATATGATTTTTTTTAAACCAAGGAAGGTCTATGGTGTTTTCGCCATAGACCTCACCTAAAATATATAATGTATATTGACAAAGATTACTTACCGGTTGTTTCACCCTCAGTAGTCTCGCCACCTTCAGTGGTGTCGTCCTTCTTAGGAGCATCAGAGAGTTCCCAACCTGCATTCTGTCCTAAGTTAGGATTCTTCTTGTAAGTGTCATCAGGCACTGGGAAGTAATAATTCTTAGGAATAGAGAACGCACGAGTAGGATGGGTATTATCGTTGCGATAAGTATATACCTGGCTCTCATTAGGAGTTACAACAACGCTATAGATGTTGTAAACCTGCTTGTAGCGTGGCTCACTCTTCTCTGTAGCAGCACTCTTGCCATCAAACAATTTCCAGCGGCGCTCATCGAAGAAACGGTGATCCTCGAAAGCCAACTCGATGCGGCGCTCGTTGCGGATACGCTCACGAAGCTGTTCCTTGGTCATACCCTTGTAAGCAGGCATACCCACACGGGCACGAACCTGGTTTACATAGTCGTAGGCAGCCTCAGGACCCTTTGCCTCGTTCAAAGCCTCAGCAGCATTGAGCAGAATCTCCGCATAGCGGAAGATAGGGCAAGCGGTAACGTATGTGGTAGGGTTCTTGAAGCTCATATTGTGAACGAACTTCTTAGAGTAGTAGCCGGTAGTGGTACCACCATGAAGATCCTGATAGTCTTTGCCACCTACAGATACATCCACTGCACGCTCCTCGTCCTGGCTCTTGTCTCCCCAGATACTTCCCTGGTGGAAGATGGTCTGCTCCAGACGTGGGTCACGGTTCTTGTATGGATCCTGGTCGTTGTAAGAAGGATCCTGATCGATAGGAAGACCATTGATGGTCTCGTAAGAATCAACCAGATTCTGTGTAGGGTTTACGCGACCGGTAGAGTTCACATTACCGGAGAAACCACAAGGAGTGTTGAACATCTCAATCTCACGTGTATTCCACTCACTGCGGCTGAGGATATACTCAGGGTTCAGGTGAGGGGTACTGGTGAAGCACTCATAATAGTTCTTGTTAGGGTTGTTATCGCTTGTAGTGTACAGACGATAAGGGTTGGCAGAACTCTTGTTGGCATTGATGAAAGCGAGGGCTGCATCAGCAGCTTCCTGCCACCAGGTAACATCATTTGTAGGATTGTTCAGTGCAGAAGCACGATAGAGCAATGCTCTTGACTTCAATGCATAGACAGCAGCACCATTGATACGTCCCCAGTTCTCATTTTCATTGCTGTAACGGAATGGGAGCGCACCGCTCTGGATGATGGCATCGCATTCATCAGCTACCCATTTCAATGCTTCAGGAGCTGGAGTACGGGCAATAGAAGCAGCCTCTGCATTATCCAACACATGATCCTCGATAGGCACTGCACCGAAATAGCCAATCATATCGAAATGAAGGATGGCACGGATGAAACGCGCCTCTGCCTTGTAACGGTCGCAGAGTTTGTTGTCGTCACCGCTCTTCTCTGCATTTCCGATGACACTCTCACGTGCCTTTGAAATGAAGTCGTTGCAGACACGGATGCCCTTCAGATCGTTGCTCCAATAACTATTGGCAAACCAGTGGTTCTTGGCATCGTATGAATCGTTCAATACACTGTGATAGTAATGCACATTCCAGTAAGAAAGGGCATTATCGGTCATACAGTCACGAGAAGCTGCACGGAACTGACCATCAGTATATCCCGCAAAGGCATCAGGCAAATAGGTATAGGCATTTGCCAAGACACCACGGGTACGGTCGTAGTTGCTGTAGATGTTCTCGTCAGTATAAGTCAAGTCGACTTCCTTATCGAGGATGTCGCTGCAGGAGGTCATACCTCCTACAGCCAGCATCGCCAATGATATATTAACTAATATCTTTTTCATATTCGTTTTTGATAAAATTGATTAGAAACCAATGTTAATACCAAATGTAAATGACTTTGTCTTTGGATACCACCAGCAGTAGCTCAATGGCTTCTCTGGGTCTACATCATCTGGCAGACTGCTAAAGGTAGCAATATTGTAAGCGCTGAAGTAAACGCGGCACTTAGTCATCCACAACTTAGAAATCAACTTAGCAGGCAAAGAGTATCCTACCTCAATATTACGGATAGACCAGAAGTTACCATTGCGTACCCAAATATTGTTCTGGTAAGAACCTGTAGCACGGTCTGAATCAACTGCATCGAATCCATTATAAACAGGACGTGGATAAGTAGCATTCACGTTGCGAGGATCAGAAGGGTCATCAGTATAGTAACCCCAAGCCTTTGTTACCTCATGGGTACCCATGTTACTCCAACCACTGTAGCTGATAGCTGGTGAAAGGAATACAGAGCGACGGAGATAAGCATTCACAATCATGCGGGCATCGAAGCCCTTGTACTCGAAACCGAAGTTGAAGGTAGGAATCATCTCAGGAATGATGGTGTATGAATCTGGCACCATATCCTTTGAGTCAATCACGCGGTCACCATTGATATCCTTGAACACCGCTGTACCCAACTGCTGTGCTCCATTAGAGAAGCTGTTGTATGGATACTTTTCCGGATGGTCGATAGCATCCTGCTGAGAGGTTGCAATCAGGTTTGGATCTGAAGCCCACTGGTCGAACTTATAGATGTTCCATCCACCCACACGGTTGGTACCTGTCTGAGCCTGCTCATAGAGTTCGGCTACCGAAGTATTGTCATAGATTCTATGACCTGCCTTGCGCTGCCACTCTACATCTGGTGCAGTTTCATCGATATCGGTAATCTTGTTGGTATTGAAGGTAAGCTGCCCCTCGATGAAGTACTTGAAGTCCTTGCCGATATTGCCACGATGTCCGAGAACGAGTTCGTAACCGCGGCTTTCAACCTTACCATATGAATCCTGTGCTACAGGCACACCAAGTATGGTTTCTGGCACGGTTGAACGGGATACCAGGATGTTAGAACGCCACTCCTTGAAGACATCGAAGCTACCATAGAGTTTGCTGTTCCAGAGGTTCCAGTCAACACCGAGGTTTACCATCTTGGAGATTTCCCACTTACTGTTGGCATTACCGGTCTTGCTCTCAGCATAGCCATTCACAAGAGTTCCGTTATAACCGAAACCATAACCGGTAGCTGAGCCATAGATACTCTGATATGGGTAACGGCCTGCACCAGTAGAAGACTGACCAGCCTCACCATAAGAAGCACGGAGCTTGAGAAGATTGACAAAGCCAAGTTTCTTCATCCAGGATTCCTCAGAGAGTACCCATCCTGCTGATGCCCCCCAGAAGGTTCCCCAACGGTCGTCTGGTGAGAAGTTATCACATCCCATACGAGAGAGATTGACTGAAGCGATATACTTGTTAGCATAGTCGTATGTTCCCTGGAAGTTGTATGCCAGATAACGGTTTGAAGATGCACTCTGTTGGGTAGAGTAATCTGAACCTGCTTCCTCATTACGGTAGTAACGGGCAAAGGCACGGGCATCTACATTGTGCTTACCGAAACTGTTCTTATAACTTACACCACCAAACAGATTCAGGTTGTAGTAGTAACCACGCTGATTAGCTGATGGGTTGCTCAAAGCTGCCTTGGTTGTATATTTGGTATACTTGAACTGGCTGACATCGGTAACCGCCAGGTTATCGTAGTCGTAGTTCCATGAATCCATCTGAGCAGTCTGTGTTGACTCGAAAGTCTCGTATGCATCGAAGCTGACTGTACCGAACAAGCCTAAGCCCTTCAATACAGGACTCAAATCGTACTTGGCATTCAAGGTAGAATACAAGTTACGGCGGCGATTCTTCTCCAAACCGGAACCACCCAGGTAACGTACCGGGTTGTTGGCTGTAGATGAAGAATAGATACTTCCGTCAGGGTTATGGGTAGGAGCCATAGGGTTTGCCTCAATTACACCGAAGGTAACGAGGTTGAACACGCCCTCAGTAGGCTGAGAGATGTTATCTATACGTCCACCCAAGTCGAGAGATACATTCAGATACTTGGATACATCGATATCGATGTTAGAACGGAGATTCCAGCGGTTCAGTACGTGCTGAGTGCTGTAACCATCATTCATTTCAGTACCCTCGGTATTCCACATACCCTCCTGGCGCAGGTAAGAGAAGCTTACATAGTAGCGGGCACGCTGGTTACCGCCACTAATCTGCAGGTTGGTGCGATACTGCGGTGCAGCTTCACGATACAACTGGTCTGCCCAAGATGTATTGAAGTACTGATACTTGCGGATATCATCGTCAGCAAACTTTCCACCATTGCATACATACTTGTAGTTGTCGAGCTGCTCCTGGGTGTACATCGGATCCATACCGCTCAGATAGCGTACCTGGTTACGGGTCATCGCCATGTTGTAAGAGTTCTGAACCTCCATCTTGTTGGCGAGGGTCTGGAAACCGACTTCCTGAGTGAAATCAATCTTAGTCTTACCGGCATTACCGCGCTTGGTAGTAACCATAATCACACCATTGGCACCACGCATACCATAGATAGAAGAAGCGGCAGCATCCTTCAATACGGTGATGCTCTCGATAGGATAAGCATCGAGGAAGGAGAGGTCACGCTCTACGTTATCCACGATGATCAGTGGAGAACGGGCACTCTGGTTGGTGGTACGGATACCACGGATAAAGAGGAAACTCTCCGACCATCCTGGCTCAGAAGACCACTCGTAGGTCTGCACACCATTCAGTGTTGAGGTGAAGGCATTCTGAAGAATAGTAACAGGATGCTTCTGCAATTCCTCGCCTGAAACAACCGAACGGGAATCTGTCAAGATTTTCTTTTTCTGCTCGCCGAAAGGAACAGGAGCGAGATGCTCATACTCGTCTGCATCATCTTCCATCTTGATGACGTATGTGCCGTCAAAAGTGGTCACCTTCTCCTGAGCATTCTTGTAACCTACGCTACTAACGCAGATTTCATCGCTAGGAGTTACCTTCTTCAATGTAAAGTAACCATCCTTGTCGGTCAGGGCAATGCGGCTTTCCTCTGCCACGTTGACAACAGCTCCAGGGATTGGTTCACCCTGGCTGTTGACGATTCGGCCTTTGAGCACCTGCTCCTGTGCCAAGACTGAGCTTGAAGCACAGAGAAGTGCACTCAGCATCAAGACTTTGCTTGATGAAGATACCTTATTATATATATTCTGAATATTATTCATACGATTCTATCATTAAAAGAGTTATTCTTTCCAACCATCGTTCTGGAAGTCCTGACCAATCTTCCAAACCTCAGCCTCTGGGATTGGATAGAGGTAGAACTTGTCTTGCCACTTGCGCTTCTGGGCTACCTTACGGGTAATGGTGCCATCTGCTGCCACGTTTACACCGTAGATATCACGGCCGAGCGCATCGCCTGCTACGTTCCAGCGACGTACATCCCACCAGCGGTGCTCCTCGAAAGCAAGTTCGATGGTACGCTCCTTGTGGATGAAATTGCGCATAGCTGTCTGGGAATTCAAGTCTGCACGGTCGGCTACATTACCGATGATACCGCCACGATGACGAATCTGGTCGAGCAGGTTGCAAACCTGTGTCTTGTTGCCTGCATAATCAGCCTCGTTCAATGCCTCAGCATAGTTCAGAAGCAGTTCACTATAGGTAAAGATCTTCCAGAGGCGCTTGGCTGTACCGCTGTGGTTACTGCTCAGGATGGTCTCAGGAATATACTTGCGTACATAGTAACCTGTTGGAGTAGCATTCTGGTTACCGATAGGATTATCGCGATGACCATAAACAACATCAATGACATTGGTCTTGGTGCTGGTAGCCTGACCCCACTCACAACCATTGTAAAGAATGGTAGCTGCGAGGCGTGGATCACGGTTCTTCCACATCTTCTGCTCTGTATAACCGCTCTCTTCGTTGATGACAGGCTTGCCGTTTACATAAACCGGAGCACCTGTTGCATCATACTGCTTGAAAGGAGCTGAACCATCTTCCATATCATACATATCTACGAGGTTCTGGCTTGGGCAAAGACCACCCTGTCCACCTTCACCTACAGGAGTATCGGTAGAAATACCGCTCCAACCGATAGCTACATCGTTGCGGAAGAAGATAACCTCAGGGTTCTTGTCGGTATAAGTGTTGAGCAACCAGGCATTGTTGTAGGCTGCTACACCACCATTGGTACGATCTTCCAACTTATAGTTCTCACCATAGTCAGCGATGAAGCCCGCAGCTGCGTCTGCAGCCTGCTGCCAGGTAACACCGCTCTGTGCTGAGTAGCGTGGACTTGCCATGTAGAGCATCATGCGAACATAGAGGGCACGTGCTGTAGGCTGGTTTACCTCACCTGCATAGGTAGCATCGCTGGTCTCTGCGTAAGTCTTCAAACTGCTCTCGCATTCCTTCACCTCCTTGAAGAGATAATCCATGAAGGTCTTGAGGTCAGGGCGCTCTGTATAACCTGTCATCAGGTCACCGTTAGGGTCGAGCTCGGTTGTAACCAATGGCACCGGACCATAGCGGAGGAACAGTTCCCAGTAGAAATAGGCACGGAGGAAACGGGCCTCTGCAATATAGTTTGCCTTACGTGAATTGTAAAGTTCTACGTCAACATCTGCAGGGCGAAGCTTGTTCTCAGTGTCCTGCTCCAATGTGTTGATGGTGATATTGCACTTGCGGATACCACGATAGCGGCTCTCCCAAGGAGAAGTCAGCTCTGCTGCACCGCCACCACCATAATAGTTACCGATATTGAATGTGGTACGTGTACCTGATGTACCAATACTTGACTCAGCCAGATCGGTAGCAGCATCCATCCATGAGTTGTTCACGCGGTTGGCACCGTGAAGCAGGAAGTTGTAAGTATCATTGTGGTTCTCTTCCAACAGAGTGAAGTTACCCAACACCTCAGCTTTTGTCAACTCATTGCTTGGCTGCTTGTCGAGGAAATTGCCAAAGGCGTCTTCGCAAGAGGTGAGCGTCATTGCTCCCATAACGAGCGCCAAAGCAAATATACTATATTTCTTCATTTTCGATTCTTTTTGAATGTTCTTGAATTAGAATACGACATTGAAACCTACGTTGACGGTCTTCAAGAGTGGATAACGGTTTGAACCGTTACTCTCCGGGTCAACCAAGTCGTCGAGATGATCCCATGTAAAGAGGTTGTTGGCATTGATGTAGAAGCGGACATTGCTCATACCGACATGCTTAATCAACTCCTTAGGGAATGTATAGCTCAACTCGATGTTCTTCAGACGGACGAATGAACCGTTCTTCAGGAAGAATGAGTTCTGGCGCTGGTTGTGGTCACCGTTGCTTCCGTAATGGAGCAATGGATAGGTAGCAGTAGCCAGGTTCTCTGCCTCGCTCTTTGCAGGGTTCCAGCGGTTCAGGTGGATATCCTTTACCTTACCGTTGTTTTGGAAGGCGAACATCGCATCGCTGTCGTAGTAACGGGATACATGATCTACACCCTGGAACATTACTTCGAAACCGATGCCCTTATAGTTGGCGCCGAGTGTCAGAGCGTATGTGTTCTCTGGAATATCGCTGTAGCCGATGAATGTCTCATCACGGTCATCGATGAAGCCATCGTTATTCATATCCTTGTACTTCAGGTCACCAACCTTTACGTTTCCGTAGGTTGATACAGGGAAGTTAGGATTATCCAAGTCGGCCTGTGTTACGAAGCCCTCGCATACCAGACCGAAGTACTGGTTGATTGGGTGACCTTCGCGCTTGCGATAAGCGGTCTTGTAAGCAGGCTCATCCATATTCTTGATCTTGTTGGCTGCATGAGAGAAGGTTGCACCGATATTATAGGTGAAGTCCTTGCCGATGTGATTGAAGTGATGGAGTTCCAACTCGTAACCCTTGTTCTGGGTCTTACCGAGGTTTCCGGCTGCCATGGTTACACCTACCCACTGTGGACGGCTCAAGTACTCGGTCAGGATATCGTTACGGTTCTCAACGAAGTAGTCGAAGTTACCAGTCAGCATACCGTTGAACAAGCCGAACTCAAGACCTACGTTGAACTTCTTGGCACGCTCCCATGTTACACCATAGTTAGGATACTGGCTCTCGAAAATACCGGTTTTACCAGTATTACCGAAGTAGTAATCGTTGGAAATCTGGTTCCACTTCTCCTCATAGAGGAAGCGCTGAGCCACACCACCTACGGTATATACGTCGTTACCAACCTCACCGTAAGATGCACGGATCTTCAGGTTGTTCAACCAGTTTTCTGTTGGCTTCATAAACTCTTCCTGAGTTACACGCCAACCGAGTGAGAATGCTGGGAAGAAACCGAAGCGTTTGCCCTTGAGGAAGTTCTCTGATCCGTTGTAACCAACGTTAACCTCAGCCAAATACTTGTCATCATAACCGTAAGTTACACGACCTACGAGACCCTGATAGCGCTTAGCCAGGTCTGAGTTGTAACGGTAGTCATTCTGGTTGTAAAGTACCATACCTGTAACATCGTGCTTACCAAACTTGCGGGCGTAGTTGATCTGACCCTCCATATAGAGCTTGTAAGTAGTAGAAGAGCCCTTAGAGTAAGCCAGGTCGCCATCTACATTATATTTGGTATAAGCATCTGCACTTGTAAAGTTGTTACGGTCGTTCAATTCGTAAGTTGCAAAAGCAGCTCCGAATGTCTTCTTGTAATATGAGTCGTAGTCGAACGAAACCATACCGCGGGCAGAAAGACCAGGAGTCAACCAGTCCATCTTGTAATCAGCAATGAAGTTGGTCTCATTGATGGTATTGGTTCCGCGATAGTATCCACCCTTGGCAAGGGCAGCCACTACGTTGTCCTGATATACGGCTGTACCACCATAGAGAGTCTTGGTTGTCTCACCATTCTGTACCTCATAAGATACAGGGAAGATCCAACCTGGAGTATGGTTGATACGTGCGAAGATATCATAGTTGGTAGAACTCTCGTTAGTGTTTGAACCATGACGGTTCTCGAAACGAGTACCGAAGTTTACGCTGAATGTCAAATCCTTAGAGAGGAAGAAGTCCATGTTGGCACGGAAAGCGTAACGGTTGTAGCCTGGGCTTGAAGAGTTACCGTAGGTATCCTGGCTGAGGTTCTTGATCAGAGAACCCTGGTTGTAGATTTCACCAGAGACATAGTAGCGCATACGTTTCGTACCACCACGTACACTTACATTGTAGCGCTGAGAAGGAGCCCAGTTGTTGAGCACCTCATCATACCAGTCTACATTAGGATAGAGAAGCGCATCAGCACCAGTCAACTCGCCGGCGCAGCTCTTGCGGTACATCTCGATATCAGAAGCTGAATACTGTGATGGAAGACCATCATTCTTCAAAGCCTCCTCGAGGAGAGTAACAGAGTCATAAGAGTTCAGATAGTGAGGCTTACGGGTTGGGGTACCCCACATGAAATTGCTTGTCAAGCTAACCTCTGGCTTCATATCCTTACCACGCTTGGTAGTAACAAGGATGACACCATTCGCACCACGCACACCATAAACGGCTGTAGCAGAAGCATCCTTCAATACAGAGATGCTCTCGATATCATCAGGAGCCACCTGAGAGAAAGCACGCTCTACACCATCTACCATGACCAATGGAGCACCGTCGCCAGCGAAGGTTGCACGACCACGGATGTTGATGGTAGCGTCATCGGCACCAGGAGCACCAGAAACCTGAGTTGTTACGACACCAGGAATCTTACCGGCAATAGCCTGCGTAACGTTGGCTGTAGGAGTATTCAAGAGGTCGTCTGAACTAACCTGAGAGATAGCACCTACGACACTCTCTTTCTTCTGATGACCGTAACCAACGACTACGACCTCATTGATTTTCTGACTTTCGTCCTTGAGAACCACCTTGATATTACGCTGATTGCCTACACGGATGTTCTGAGCAACCATACCGATATAAGAGATTTTCAAAGTAGCGTTCTCGTTCTTCACCTGAATCTTGAAGTTACCGTCGAAATCAGTAACAACACCATTGGTTGTCAATGCTTCCATAACAGTAGCACCGATGATAGGCTCACCCGATTCATCTGACACATTACCTGATACGGTAACCTGTGCTGATGCTCCTAAAGTAAGGAGCACCAGTGTCAGGGTCAAGAATAACTTATGCAATATGTTATTGTTCATTGTTTATTCTATTTTGGTTATTATTCTGCAAAGTTAGTATTGAACCATGGATATGTTCTAACCTGCTTGATAACTTGATAAGACTTTTCATTTGTCAAGAAGACATAAAGCGGTTTACCCTCAAGTCCATCAACAAAGAAAGACATCTGAGGCAAAGACTCTCCCTGAGCTGTCACAACATCAGCTGTCATATCAACTCTATCACCAACACGTTTGAAATCAAGAGTAACAGTAGCACCATTAATATCTGTCTTCCAAGTATCCCAATTGTAGGTAGCTGTTACATTATCTCCATTCGTTGGTATATTAGCTCCCCATGTCCAAGCATCTGCTCTACAAACTGCATACTCTAAATATCCAGCCTCACCAAAAGGAGTGTTTGTGAATGCAACTACATAATTTTCCCAATTCTCTCCACCTGCAGTTGTATTGACAAATTGAATTGTCAAACGTGAACGCTCTGCAGAAAGGTCATACATTTCAGATTTCTTATCAAAGAATGCTGAAGAATTATCATCAGAACCGATTGTATATGCACCATCTTTATAATTAACAGATGTATAAGTCTCGGCCTTTTCAAATGTCAAGAATGACTTTTCTAGAGTTACAAAAGTACCCCATTCTTCTGTAGGAGCTTCCTTTTGAGTATCAAATGTACAAACTGGTAGTTTAGAACCACTTGCAGTTGTCACATATTGTTCAACATGGAACATTTTACCAGTACGAGTAACATAAAGGTCTACTGTTGCTCCCTTCATATCAGCAATCCATGAATCCCAATTATAACTTGCAGAAACGCCTTGAGCATCGCCATCGAGGAGTGAACCCCAACTCCAAGCATCACCACGACATATCTCATATTCAATATATCCATTATCGCCAAAAGCTACACCATTTGTTATGGCAAGAACCCATGTTTCATAATTTTTTGCAGCATTATTATTGCAAGTAAAACGGTAATGAACAGTACCATTACCTTTCATTTGAATATTTGGAGTTTTAGGATCAAAGAATCCGGAACTAAAATCTTCATTACCGATAGATTCTTGTTCTTTCCAAATGAAACCGCTACCTCCATTACCTCCAATGGTCTTGTTCCAGTCTTTCTCTTCCATCATGTTACGGATCAGGGTAACATTGTCGATAGATACGGTGTTGGTCTCTTCGGCTGTCAACTTGCTGTCTCCACCTATATATATATAAGGTAAAGAGTTGATGGAATCAACCAAAGTCTTGTACTTGAAAGAAGTAGCACTTGATGATGTCTGATAACCGGAAAGGCTCTTCTTACCATCTACGTAGAGCTGGTAACCTTCAGTAGAAAGCTGAAGGGCTACGAAATGCCACTCATTAGGAGAGAGAATACCTGTCTTCACAGAAGCAGGATCATTCTCATTCAGGTTCAAACTCTGCAACTGGGTAGGCTTGTTGTAAACCACCTGACCATTGGCAGTGATATAGAAGTGAGCACTGATATCATTACCAGCAGCATCCTTCTCATCTGAACCAAATGAGACAAGAGGTCGGGTCAAGTCAACATCTGCGACTGTTCCGTCCTCAGCTACGGCTGCATCAATCTTTACAGCGAAAGTGATGGCAGCGCCATTTTGCAACTTCACACCATTGAAAGGATTGGCAATCTTGGCACCACCCTTACCATTGATGTGCAATACATTACTTGCGAGGGTCTCATCATTGGTCACCTCACATGACTCATCGTGACTTATCATGTCTGAATACTCAGGTTTCTCTTCTGAATACTCAAAGTCATAAGTTGCCACTGTTGCCTTAGATGGGTAAATCTGTCCGCCAGCAGGATCGTCCTGTCGGCCCCAGTCATCACCACAAGCAGTGAAACTTAATGCCACCATGATAGCACAAGCAAACGAAAGTAAAGTTTTTCTTAACTTCATAACTTAACGCCTTTAGGTTGTTTGTTTACTATTCAAATAGGTTATTTAAAATTCTTAAATCCTTTTTCAGTGGCAAAAGTACAATTAATCGGATTATATAGGGTGGACAAATGAATTTTATAGGTGGACAAAACGCATAAACAGTAGATTTTTAAGGATATTACGTGCTTATCCACCAGTTGTGTACCCACA
>ENA-UESD01001813-UESD01001813.1-human-gut-metagenome-genome-assembly--contig:-NODE-1813-length-16364-cov-29.049180_pt1 | contig 16364 bp, 8 predicted proteins | sample MGYA00242985_ERZ507986 | MGnify/ENA primary metagenome ERZ507986 (study PRJEB26167, sample SAMN06115408) | human gut metagenome | host: Homo sapiens | place: China:Guangxi | collected 2016-04-06... | reverse complement strand
CCAGCGGGGCGAATGTGGCAGAGCATAAGGAGATGTTCCGCAAGCTGTGGACGAATATAGCAAAGGAATTCAAGACGTATGACCAGCGGGTTCTCTTTGCTGCCCTCAACGAACCGGGAGTGGGAGGCGCCAGTCCGCAGGTTCAAGGCGACATGCTGGCTCCTGATAGTAAGGAGTTTGCCGACCGTCTCCTGGCATACGAACAGGTGTTTATCGATGCCGTCCGTGCTACCGGTGGTAATAATGCCAGCCGTGTGCTCATCGTACAGACTCCAAAGACCGAGATTGATTTGGCTGCCAAGGATTCTTACGACATCACCCGTCTGAAGGATAAGGTGAAGAACCGTCTGATGGCTGAGGTTCATTTCTACGATCCTTATATATTTACCCTGATGGAAAAGGATGCTGATTGGGGCAAGGTGGCTCTTTATTGGAAAGGACATGCGCCTGCCGATGATCAGGGGCGAACCGTAAATACCATCTGGTATAATAATAAGAACGTGGATGCCTACCAGCATATCACCAATCAGGTGATGAAGATGAAACGTAAGTTTGTAGATCTGGGTTATCCGGTAGTCATCGGTGAATATGGTGCCAACCGTAAGGATGCCTCTCTCTTCGGTGGTAATCAGGAGAAGCATAATGAGAGTATGATGGCATGGTATGGTGCTGTGACTGCCGAAATGATGAAGGCAGGACTTATCCCATACGTCTGGGATATCAATGTGCAGCCTCTTCCTCACATGACCATCTTCGACAGAAAGAAACAGGTAGTTTCCGACTCCTATATATTTAAAGGTGTGATGCAGGGAGCAGCCGAAGGGATGGAAGATTACCTGAGAATCTATCCGAAACCTTAGAAAAAAGCAGAAAAAGCAAAAATAAATAAGCATAGTTTAGATTTATATGTAGAAAGGGCAAAAAAGTATCATGCTTTTTTGCCCTTATTTAGTATCTTTGCAACCGAAAATGAATCTTTAAACTGTAAACTTAAATAATAAATGAAGAAGATATTTATTTTATTGATGATGGCATTGGCTACATGCAATATCTCAGCGAAGTCAAACTTTGTGCAGGTAAAGGACGGACATTTCGTTCGTGATGGTAAACCTTATTATTATGTAGGTACCAATTTCTGGTATGGTGCAATCCTCGGTTCAGAAGGACAGGGTGGCAACCGTGAGCGTCTCTGTAGGGAACTCGATAAGATGAAGGAGATGGGCATTGATAATCTCCGCATCCTGGTGGGCTCTGATGGAAAGCGAGGAGTGAAGACCAAAGTTGAGCCGACGCTGCAGGAAGCTCCGGGCGTTTATAACGATACGATTCTTGCAGGTCTTGACTATCTTCTGATGGAGATGGGCAAACGCAAGATGCTGGCCGTGCTCTACCTGAACAATTCCTGGGAATGGAGTGGCGGTTATGGCTATTACCTGGAGCAGGCTGGTTTGGGTCAGGCTCCCCGTCCTAACGAAGATGGATATCCTGCCTTCATGAACTTCGTCGCCAAATATGCATCCTGCGAAAAGGCGCATCAGCTTTTCTATGATTATGTGAAATTCATACTTACGAGAACCAACAGATATACAAAGAAGAAGTATAAGGACGACCCGGCTATCATGTCATGGCAGATAGGTAATGAGCCTCGTGCTTTCAGCAAAGAGCAGTTGCCTGCTTTCGAAAAGTGGCTGGGTGAAGCGAGCAAGCTGATCCGTTCGCTCGATAAGAATCATCTGATTTCTATCGGTAGCGAAGGTAAATGGGGATGTGAAGGAGAACTGAACTGTTGGGAACGGATCTGTGCCGACAAGAATGTGGATTATTGCAACATTCATCTTTGGCCATACAACTGGAGTTGGGCTAGAAAAGACCATTTGCTGGAAGATTTGCAAATTTCCTGCCAGAACACCAAGGAGTATATTGATGAACATCTTGAGGTATGCGGACGTATCAGGAAGCCATTGGTGATGGAGGAGTTCGGCTATCCTCGTGATGGTTTCTCTTTCTCAACTTCTTCTACAACAGAAGCACGTGATGGATATTATAAGTATGTGTTCAGTCTTGTTGGCGACAATGCTGCATCCGGCGGTTACTTTGCCGGTTGTAACTTCTGGGGATGGGGCGGTTTTGCCAATCCTAAGCATGAGCAGTGGCAGGTAGGTGATGACTATACCGGTGATCCTGCTCAGGAGGCGCAAGGTCTGAACTCCGTTTTCTCTACCGATAAATCTACATTGGATGTAGTAAAGACGCAGGTAGACAGAATGAAGAAGATTGGTAAGTAATAAGTTTGGTGAAATTGTTAGTTGTTTTAGAAGGGTGTGCCATCAGTTCATGGTGCACCCTCTTTTTTGTTTGACTTTTTATAATAATACTTTTATGTTTTTTTTCGTAAAAGAATTGCCATAATCTGCCATATATTGCCATAAAAATAGCGATGCTCAGGCGTTTTTGGTGTTCCCGAAATTGCGTCCCGACGTAGCATCTTGTACGTCCCGACGTAGTAACAGATGCGTCACGACGCAGCGCCAGATACGTCGCGACGTAATTTCAGATACATCCTGCCCGGAATCAAGTGAGCCTCATTCGAACTCCTGATAAGCCTCCTTTGCATATCAAGTAAGCCCCTTTTGAAGTTCAGGTGAGCCTCACTTAAACATTACGTGGGCCTCACTTGAAACGAGGGAACTATAGGAATATTAGCTATAAAAATAGTTTATTTTATACTTTGATAAAATAGTATCATTATTAGATAATAAAGTATCATTTGTTTCGCTACTTTTGTTGTAACTTTGCATCGACAAGAACCAATAAACGTGTTGATTCTAAAAACAATATTTAAACCTATAAAAAAAAATTAAGAGCTTATGAAAAAGTTATTTACTCTCGTGTGTGGCGTATTATTTGCTATGTTTGCTAACGCAGCTACTCTTGATATTGGAGAGCCAAACAACAATGTGAAGGATGGTGAAACAGTTTGGTATGATGCAACGACCAAAATTATTACATTCCACGAAAAATGGAGCTATCGCCCAGGATGGTGGCTTGGCAGTAAGGATTGCTCTGATTACGATGATTTCGTGTTAGAGATTGAAAATTCTGATAAGGTTAATGTTCAGGTTGTTGTAGAATATGATGCCAAAGGTGATGATGGTAAAACAATTTGCTCAACTGCAATGGGTACCGACAATAAGATTACTGTTCCACTGAATGCTGATCATAAGAACGTTGTTCGCCAGATTTATTTGCAGTGTGCAGATGACGCTTCTAAGACAGTCACTTTCAAAAGTGCTTATTTCCAAAATGCGGTTAAGCATACTGAGGTTGAATTGACATTGGTTGAAGGTCATACTATTTTGGCTTCAGAATTTGATAAATATGCTGATGATACAAAGGTGAAACTAAGCTTCGAGAATACGACAGATCCTTATGTGTCTCGCAATGGTTGGGGTATTGGTGGATTTGCCAATTCTGATAATTGGAGTCCAACCTATGCGTTAAAAGCTGCTGATGGTAAGAATTTTGATATCTTTGTTACTGTTGGTGATTTCAAGAAAGCTGCTAAAAATGGTACAGATGCTTATGTTGATGGTGAACATCATAAGGGTGGTGTAACTTTCAATATCTATAATGATTGCAAGTTAGCTCACGCTTATGTATTATTGGAAGACAATACTCCAGCTAATATATCAAATGCGCTTGTAGCTCCAGCTGCTAAGAATGCTCCGGTTTATAACCTTGCAGGTCAGCAGGTGGGTGCATCTTATAAGGGTGTAGTAATCAAGAACGGTAAAAAGTATGTTCAGAAATAGTATAGAGTTATATTTTTAGTTTGTTGAAAAGAAAAGAGAGGGTATGTGAATGCCCTCTCTTTTTGATTTTATCCGTTTCGAACATTGATTAATGTTCAAGATATAGTCCGTTTAGCTTTTCCAGGAAAACACAAACTTCATCATTTATCATTTCCATGAACCCATGAGTCTTCTTGTTCGATACACCAGGATATGGAGTATAGTAATGCTCCTCAATCGGTTCTCCTTGGTTTCTGCCAAACATCAGGTAAGCTATGTGATGCTGCTTGAGTACTGTAAGCAATGTCTCTGAAAAAATACTGGAATCACCAATAGATTCTACTCCTGTTGTCAGTCCGAAGGCATTGTTGTGGTCTTGGGCAAAAGGCAGAGCCTGCTTCACAATCTCCTTGATGCTCTTCTGGTAGAGTGGGAGGTCGATGGCATTTTTGCTTTGCTGATATGTCACGTTGATCACATCAATCTTGTTGTCCGGATAGCGATCCATCAGATTCTTGCCCGGCTGGTAGGTTTCAGAATAACTATAAACTACATTCGTTACATTCTCGTCATCCAAGAGATCCTGTATCTTCTTGTAAAGACTGATATAGTCGTCTTTGCTGAGTTTACAGTACCATGTCTTACCGTCTACAGGAAGAAGATTGAGTACTACAGGTGCTTTGATACCATAACCATCTTGCAGTGTATCAAGATATTTGGCAACCTGTTTGGTATATTCCTCCAGCATATCATTATTGCCGTTATAATCAGGCATTGTCCAGTTCATGATGAGTAAGCCTCCCTTACGGAAGTGTTTCAGCACATCTTCCCTGATAGCCTTGAACGGAACGCCGTCTATGTTCTGTGATTTTCCATTTTCAATGCCAGCCAACTCATATCCATTTGCAGCCGGTCTGTAACCGCAGAGAGTTTTCAAGTCGCATCGGTCGCTGTCACATTGCCAGCGGTTCCAGCCTATTCCGGTTAAGGTTCCATACATCTGGCCTATCAGCGTACCTTTGTTGGCATACGCCTTGATGTTGGTTTTCAGATTCTCTGTGCGGGTTGTGAGACCGCTCATGGCAATCTCGTCATACGATTTCTTTTTCTTCTCACCGCATGAAGAGAAAGCCAGGAGGGCCGCGAACATTAATATAATATATTTGATTCTCATAATTTGTTATTCATTATAAGCCTTTTTCATAGCTTCCACTACTGTAGGGAGTGTCCACTGAGGAACCGTTCTGTCTTTTTCGCTGAAGATGCTCATCCAGTAGAAGGTGGCTACGCCGTATGCCTTTGCCTGCTTCACGATGTCGGCAGCCTGGTCGGCAGCAGCCTGAATCTCGCTGGCAGAACTGGTTTTGCTGACACTCTTGCTTCCGTGAGTACCATATTCACCGATGATGCAAGGAATGCCCTTGCTGATGAACTTCTTGTTCAGGCGGGTGAACATATTCTTGATTTCATTGCTGCAGGAAGCATCCCACTTGCCTTTCTGGGCAAACCAGTCCCATGGAGCATAGGTGTGAACTTCTACGGCGATATGGCCATCCACCTTGTCGGTAGGGATGGCGAGGTTGTTCAATACGTCGTCACCATTAGCTGCAGCATAGGTATTGATGATGAGGTTGCGGGTCTCGTTGTTGCCACCGGTAGCACGTACTGCATTCACAAAGCTCTGGGCATATCCGTTCAGCCCCTTGTAGCTGCTAGCATTCTTTGGCGCATTCCAGGTGTTGTCGGCATCAAGCATCTCGTTGTAGCCTTCGAAGAGCAGGTGCTGGTCGTAGTTCTTGAAACGGGTGGCAATCTGAGTCCAGAGACTCTCGAATTTCTCCTTGTTCTCGTTGTAGTTGGCTTCATCGGCTTTGATCCAGTGCTTCACATCCTTATCGTCTGCACCTGTATCATGGTGAACATTCAGGATGCAGTACATACCGTTATCAATCACGTAATCAACGATTTCCTGTATTCTGTTCATCCAGGCTTCATCCACGGTTCCGTCTTCCTTCATGTGCTGGAACCAGGTAACTGGGATGCGGACAGAATTAAAACCGTTCTTCTTCAGGAAATCTACCATCGGTTTGGTCGTTGGTTCCTGTCCCCAAGCTTTCTCGAAATCAGTAACCGAGTTGCTGCCCATGTTCATCCACATGGCTACTACATCTGTGCAGTTGCCGAAGTTGGTACCGATGCCCATGTTCTTCACAGCATCTACTGCGCTTTCCTCTACGTAGTTGGCATTCAGGTTCACCTGGTCACGGGTAATCACGTTCTTGCTGCTCAATGCTGCCTTCCACCAGTCGTTGGATGGCATGTTGCTTCCATACCAAGGCATGAAGAAGCTCCATTTTGCACCGGCGTTCCATGCTTCGTCAATACCTGCTGTAGCTGTATTGTTGTTGGCATCAGTTCCACACTCAGCCAGAGCGATGAGTTTACCAGGATAGCGTGCCTGAATCTCCTTGAACTCCTGAGCCTGCTTGGCAGCATCATAACCGTAGAGGTCGCGACCGATGATATCTACATACTTGTCGCCGGGATACCAGTCTGCATCATTGTTATAGGTATTGGCATCGCCATTGTAATTCTGTGTGGTCCAAGCCCAAATCAGGTTGTGGATTCCCTTGTTCTGGAAGTAATCAAACATGGTCTGCCAAAGCTTTTTGTAAGTTTCAGCACCATCATATCCCCACCAGAACCAGGACTTGCCCCAGCTGGCACCAGATTTCAGACAGGCATTGCCGGCTGCCTCGTGGAATGGTCGCCAAATGGCAACAACGCCTGCATCCTGCAACTTCTGCAGAACTTCCACCACCTTGTCCATCTCCTGATAGAACCATTTGTTCTCCCAAGAGCCAGCAGTAAATACGTTGGCTGCTTTGAAGGATGTTTCTGAAGGGGTGCAGGTCACACCGCTACCATCTGTTCCTGGAACCGTGCTTTCTGTCTTAGGCACGTTGAAGTGCCACATCAGCGATACCAGTCCGCCCTGGTCTGCCCAGTTGGTGACAGGCGTGATGTCGTTGTAGTTGATCCATCCGTTGGAACCCTGCTTAGGAACATAGATATGGATGAAGTCATAGCAGTTCATGGCAGGATATTTGCCTGTAGCCTGATAAATCTTATCTGCCTCTTGGGTGTTCCAATTGACGTTGGCGATGACCGAAGAGATGGTCTTGCTGCCATAATTCAGCTGCAGATATTTGTAGAGACGCTTGGTTTTCTCAGTAGCTGCTGGGTCAGCGAGATTCACATCGCCCACTTCGCTTTCGTGATAGATAGAGAAGGAGATGTTGTTGATCTTGTTGATGTCGTATGTTTCCCAGGCTCCGAAATCTTCCAGTCCTTTGAGATAGATTTCCAGTTGGTTGCTGGCATTGTGCTTCATGCTGCTGATGGCGTTGGTTTCGCCCGTCAGATTCCATTCAGCTTGCTTTCCTTCTGAATTGTTGATGGTAATTTTGTCACCATCGGTCTGTGCCAAGGCAGTGAATGAAATCATTACTGCCAGGAGTGAGAGTAATATCTTTTTCATTGTCTTGCTACTTTTAAGGATTTGTTATTGATTTTGATAATATAGACCCCATTTGTCAATTCACTGAGATTGATGATGGTCTTGTCGCCAACGGTGATAGGGGAGAGTTTGATGTTCTTCCCATCCAGTGCGAAGGCGCTTACCTTGTTGTTGGTACCGTCTACGATGATACGGTCACCTTCGAAGGCAAACTTGTTGTTGGTTTCTACCTGCTTGATGCCTGTCGTTGTACCATAAGTGAAGGTGGAAACCTTCCATAGTTCGTAACTGGCAGTAGTAGCTGTAGATTTTACAGTCATCTTATCATTTCCGAAGGTTACTTCCGGTAGAGTGCTCAGTGCAAACTCTATCTTGCTACCATCGTTGAATGATACGAACAGCGACTTGCCGTCTGCAGCTTTGGCAGAGATGCAGCTCAGAGCTATCAGTAAGGATAATGCTATTTTCTTCATATCGGGTTGATGTTTTGGTTTTAATTAAAAATGTGGCGCAGTTGATATAACTACGCCACAAATTTACGAATTATATTTCACATAAATGCGTTTTTTATGTTAAATATTTCTATCTTATGGGAGGATAGCAATCTTGGTTACATTCTTCAGGTCGCCCTGGAGAATGAAGGCTGTATCGCTCCAACCGTCTGAGATGCTGTTTACTGCTTCCATCATGGCTGCATCGAATACCTTTACAATGCAATCCTTGTTGCCATCCCAGTCTGCTGGAGAATCAATGGCACCCCAGTTGGCGTTGTTGATCTGAATCTGACCGGTAACTCCTGCTTCTTTATAGAAGAGCATCTTGGAACCTACTTTGACACCCAACTTGATGAGGTCTGCCTTCATGATGCGGAAACGACCGGTGTCATCCCAAGTGAAGTTGTATGGATACTTGATGGCGCTGTTGTCCATGTTGGTTGTGATAGTAGCGATATCCTTTTCTGCAGAAACCACCTTGAACTCAGGACCTTCAATCTTGTTGCCGTCTGGGTCTTCCATCACGATCTTGTAGGTTCCAACTTCTGCATTGGCAGGAACCTGGCATACAATCTCTGTATTGGTACGAGAGGTGTAGCGGTTTACCTTGTAAGAACCGATATAGAGGTTCTGGATGTTCTGGAAGTTCTTACCAGTGATGGTGATAGTTGAACCTGCGATAGCCTCACCAGGAGTGATGGAAGCAATAGCTGGATCAGTAGCAGCCTTGATGCTCAATTGACCATCGATGTTGATAGTGATACCATTCTTCAGGTTGAGCTTGAAGCCTGAACCGGCGCAGGCTGCAGGAACTGTCACTGCGATGGCTTGGGCATTCTGTGCTGCAAATTTGTCAACGGTCTGCTCTACATCGCCAGGGAAGGTGATGCTCTTCACGAGGTCGAGATCTGTACCCTTGATGACGGTCTTCTCGCCAGCTGTGATGGCTGCTGGTGTGCAGGAAGCTACGGTTGGCTCCACCAGGGTATAGGCTACTACAACGGTCTTGCCATTATCAAGACTCAAAGTGATGTCGCCTTTCTGTGCATCCTCTGGTACTGTAGAAGTAACCTTTGTAGTCTCAACCTTGTTAAGCTTAGATTCCTTGGCGTTAGGGAATGCGATACCTGTAATCAGATCCATATCCTTACCGGTGATGGTGATTTCTGCACCATTCTTCACTGGGTTAGGTGTTGCAACAAGCTGGGTAGGAACCACGGTGATGATGTTGCCTACAGGAACTTCTACACCGCTCTTGGTTACTACGTAGAAGGTACCGTCGGTAGCCTTGACAGGAACAGCAACGGTAATCTCTGTAGCGCTTTGTGATTTGAAGTCGGCAGCATCAACAGTAGCACCCTCAAACTTCACGCTGGCAATCTGGTCGAAGGCAGAACCCTTGATGCTCAATATTTCGCCAGCCTTGATGTTGCGGTTCTCGATAGGAGTAGCCTCAGGAATGTTGATGGTCAACTCTTCCTTGGTCTCCAGAGAAGTACCGTCTTTCAGCGTATCAGTCAGTGTGATGACACCTGTTCTAGCCTCTACAGGAATCTTTACCTGGATGGTATAGCGGTCGTGACCTACGAACTCTGCCTCCTTGATGGTATCGCTACCGGCGAAGATAACGCCGTGCATCAGGTTGAGGTAATCACCCTTGATGGTCACTACGTCACCTACATTACCTACCATAGTACCTTCGTTACCTACGAAGAACTTGGTGATTTCGATGTCCTCGCGATAGGTGATAGGAGATACGGATGTAATCTCACCGCCCTTCTTTGTCTTCAGGACAATCTGACCGGTTTCGCATTTTTCTGCAGGAACCTGGATGGAAATCTTGCTGTTGTAGCCGCTCTGGAGAATCTCGTATGCGGTAATAGGGTCTGCACCTGGAAGGTTGACAGACTCAATCTGGTCCAGATTGGTACCATAGAGATATAAGGTACCGCCACGGAGCACTGGGCATGGACCGAATGACTGGAGAGAGATGTCGTTGCCATACTGGTCGGTAGAGAGATCATCTCCGTCGTTGCACGCAGTCAGCGATAGCCCTACGAGGGCTACCACCAACATGGCGAATATTTTGCTTATCTTTTTCATATTAATGTCAGATTATAAGTTTATTTATTTGGAACCACACGGATGTTGTCAATCTTGATGATTGGCGTACATTTTGTACCATCAGGGAGTACAGAAGCGTCTTTGATAGCACCCTTCCAGACAAAGAATGTTATACTTGCAAAATCCTCAACGCTACCGAAAGAGCTTTTCGCCTTATTACCATCACATCTGTAGATGAAATCAGTGAATGGAATCGTTACGGTAATCCACTTGCCATCTGTATCATAAGAACCATCATTATTGTTCCAAGGCATGTAAATAGCTCGTGGCCATTCTTCTGGATTCTGGTACCAGTTGTTGTTTGCGCCAGCAGTAAATTGATTACCATCTCTATTTGATACTTTATCTATTCCGGCGAACATAATTTGCATAGGACCAGCTTGCCAAGGATAGTCTTTAGGAATGCACATTTCAAACTTGAGACTCTTATTGCTCCAGTCGCTGAAATCGGCAATATCATTTAATTTTCTATCTTGACCATTAAATGTTCCGTTCCATTCTCCTGCCCAGTATTCAAAGGCAAAGTGTCCTTCGTCCCATGCTTTTGAATCCATGGTACTGCTTCCGTTTCCTAATTGTATATAGTTGCCTGACAAGGAAGTTTCATCATTTGCCATGGTAGTTGCATGCCATCCATGTTTGAATTTACCTGACTCGGTACCTCCAACTGTCATATTGTCGAAGTCGAAGAGCATACCGCGGTTGTCCATATAGCGGAATCCTGCCTTGGTTGTACCATTGATGGTGGTGATGGTGATAGGCTCGTGCTTAGGCATATCCTCTGGCATGTTGAAGCGGATGCTGTTCTGGGTGATCTTCAGGTCCTCGTAAGGAATGGTGTAGTTATCACCCACCTTGATAGTCAGATGACTGTTGTCGTAATCCAGGAAGTAGTCGCCCTTGATGGTTACTTCTTCGCCTGGAGCTGCCCACTCGTTGCTCATGCCATTGATAGTTGGGGCTGGAACTATGGTCTTGAAGTCGTAGTCCAAAGTGTCCTTGTTGTTGGTGATGAAGTAAATCTTGTCAGTCACCTTGCCTGGAATGTTCTTTGGCACTGTTACGATGATGGTGTTGTCCGTCATGTAACTGGTGTTCAATACGGCAGCCTGGTCGTTGAAGTTGATCTTGGTTACACTTCTCAGGTTTCTACCCACAATACAGATGGTATTGTTGAGAGAAGCTTCTGTGAGCAGAGAGTCCTTGCTGGCTGCATCCACAGGACGAACATAATCGATGGTAGGGGTTCCGCCTGCAACTTCATACTTGTCTGGCTCGTCCTCGCAAGAAGTGAATCCCGCGCTGACTGCTGCAAGTGCCACGGCGAACAATGCCCCATTTATATTCTTGATTTTCATAATGAAATTCTCTTTATTGATTAATAACTATAGGTATTAATAACTGAATGTATTACGTACATCTACGTGTACTGGAGTTGCGGTGCTACCCAGGTTAGGGTTCAGGGCTACGTCTTCAGTAGGGAATGGCAATGTAAAGCTGCTGGCTGTTACATTAGGTGCTGCTGTATTCTCATCATACTGCATCTTAGAGCTGTCCCATGTTCCACTGTTGTAGTATGCCTTGTAAACTTCATCACAGTTCCACATAGCATTGCGGTGCTGTGCCTTCAATTCCTTGATGCAGCCGTCTACATCATAGTATGCACGGCGCACGTAATCGTACCAGCGGTCACCCTCACCTGCAAACTCCAAGCGGCGCTCCTTCCAGATGTCATCGAATGTAAGAGAGGTCTTTCTTACGAATCCCTGCCACTCGTATGCACGTCCGCGTACCTCATTGAAGCAATCCAGGGCAAGCTGGTCGGTATTGTTACCCATCAGAACCTGTGCCTCTGCGTAGATAAGATAAATGTCTGACAGACGGAGAAGTGGAGTAGGGAGAGCATTTGACATGCGACCTGGAGTGATGCCCAACTCTGCCTTGTGGTCTGCGTTGTTGCCATAAAGGTTCTTCACGTTGTTACCACCGCAAGGACCCTGGCACTGACCAGTTGCTGCTGAGTTGTAGGCCTTGTTATACCAGAAATCCAAGTAAGAGAATCCCTTCTTGATACGATCCTTCTGTGCACTGGCAGGAAGGTCGTGGTCTCTCCAGAAGTAAGAATAAACATCGCCTGGCATCATGATGGTAGCCTTGCGGCGGTGGTCTGGATCTACACGGCTGGCAGGATCATCCTTAGGAGATACACCGAAGGCTTCCATCAAATCAACCGATGGACCGCCCCAACCGCCCCAGCAGTCACCATTCTCATCAAAACCATCTGGCGCCAAGTCGCTCTGGAGGGTATTTTGAGAAGTCCACTGAGAACCTACTGTCCAGCGCCATGCTATCAAAATCTCATCGCAGAACTGGTTTGAGCCACGGAAGATATCTTCGTAGTGCTCCATCAATCCTCTGCCTGAATTCTCGATAACATCTTTGGCATATTCGGCAGCCTTCTTCAAATCGTCCTGATTCAAAGTGCCTGAAACACCAGCCTTGGTCAGATAAACCTTACTGAGCAAACCTTCTGCACAATAGTAGTCGATACGGCCTGTAGTGCTCTTTTCCTTAGGAAGAAGTTCCATCGCCTTTTCCAGGGTTAGGATGATATACTCATATACATCTGCTTTCTGTACCTTGCTAACCTGGTTGTAGTCACCTTTGCCGAGTGTCTCTGAGTTGTTGTGGATGATAGGCACATCACCGAAGGTACGTACCAGGTAGAAGTATGCCATCGCCTTCCAGGCAAGGCACTCGCCCAAACACTGGTTTTTCACCTTCTCTGAGGTGTTGATGGCGTTCTTCAATGATTCGTAAACGGTACTGCAGTGACCAATCTCTGCCCAGAGTGAGTAAGACATGTTTACCAGGTCGTCATCGGTACCATTGGTACTGAAGTTCATGTAAGGGCTTGAGCCCCAATACATATTACCCGACATAACCTCACCAACCTTGATGAAACCACGCTGGAAATCATACCAAGGTGAGTTGTAGAGATAGTTTACGCCAGAGATGCAGGAAGCATCGCCGTTGTAATAGTTCTCTGTGTTGTAATTGTCCTCTACCGGCTTGTCAAGGAAGTCACCGCAGGAGGTCATTCCCATACCGAGGAGCATTACAAATGCTGTATATTTAATGTTCTTAAATTTCATAACTGTTCGTTTTGGATATTAGAATGATAAGTTCAAACCAAATGTAACGGTGGTTGGAGAAGGGTAGCGACCGAAGTCCAGACCATATACATTTGCACTCTGAGTTGAAAGACCTACCTCTGGGTCGTAACCGCTGTAACCTGTGATGGTGAAGAGGTTAGACGCTGTGAGAGTCAGTCGGAGGTTGGTGAGACCAATCTTCTGAATGAGCTTCTGGTCGAAGGTGTATCCCAGAGCCATACTCTTCAAACGTACGTATGAACCATCCTCGATATAACGGTCGCTGAATGCGTCGTTATCGTTAGGGTCGTTGATGGAAGCACGTGGGTACATCGAGTTTGGATTGTCAACTGTCAAATTAGAGATGTTATCATACCAGTTGCCTGTGTAGTTGCCATCCTTGGCTACGAGGTGAACTCGCTTGTTGACATCCTTCAGCTGGTTGCTCCATGGAGAGTTCATGTGAGTCATCTTCATGTTCAGATAGTTGGCTACCTTGGCACCTACAGAACCGTTGATGAAGATATTCAGGTCGAAGTTCTTATAGCGGAAGGTATTGTTCCATCCGAAGGTCCATTTTGGCAGTGGAGAACCGATGTTGGTCTTATCATTCTCATCAATCTTGCCATCTTTGTTGATGTCCTTGTACTTCAAGTCACCTACGTAGGTGGTGTTGGTGCGATTCAGCTCGCTGGCATCCTTCCAAGAGTAGTGCTTGGTGCCGTCGGCATCAGTGGTCTCGTTGTAGTTGTTCTTTTGGAGAGTCTGAACCGGAGAACTGAGGATATCTTCGAGATCCTTATATACTCCTTCTACTACGTAACCATAGAAACCGTAGAGTGATTCGCCTGGAATAGAACGAGATACCACATCGCTCCACTGACCCTTACCGAGCAAGGCGGTACTGCCGGAAAGACTCTTCAGCTTGTTCTTGTTGATAGAGATGGTGACGTCAGAACTCCAATCGAAATCCTTGGTAACGATAGGGTGGGTGTTGAGTGCAATCTCAAGACCGGTGTTCTCGATGTCGCCATAGTTTCCGTATGGTGCAGCGAGGGCTGAAGATGCATTACCGCTGGTACCCATGATGGAAGGCAGGTTGAGCTGCATCAGCATGTCCTTACTCATCTTCTTATACCAATCTACGGTCAGATTTATGCGGTTGTTTAAGAATCCGAGGTCGAGACCTACGTTCCACTGCTCCTGAGTCTCCCACTTGATATCGAGATTCTTCAGGTTGGCTGGACGGAAGCTGGTACCGAGAGCTGTATCCATGGTACTCATGGCAGAACCCCACTTGTAACCACCGATGTTGGAGTTACCTGTCTGACCCCAACCGATACGTAACTTACCATTGCTCAACCACTTGATGTTCTTCATGAACTTCTCGTTGGTGAAACGCCAACCCAAAGCCAATGAGTGGAAACCTGCCCAACGGTTATTAGGACCGAAGTTAGAGCTACCATCATAACGATAGGTATAGGTAGCGAGATAACGATCATCGTAGTTGTAGGTTTCACGGGTGAAGAAGGAAGCCATAGATGAACTTCCCCATCCTGCGTTAGGCTTAGGGTCGCCCTGTCCCAATGCCGGGTTGTGAACTACATCGTTAGGAAGCTGGGTGTTGAGAACTGCTAAATAGTCATATTTTGATTCCCAGCACTCCTGACCGAGCATGGCAGTGATACTATGTTTGCCGAAATTGGTAGAATACTGCAGATAGTTGTTCAATGACCAGAAGGTATTGCTGTTCTTCTGTAGACGGCTCTGGTTGTTCTGGCGCTTCCAGGTTCCGAGGTCTATCATAGGACTGTAGGTATCTGCCTTGGATGCACCGATGTCGAAACCTAACTGGCTGTGCCAGGTCAAGCCCTTCATCAGGGTGATATCTGCAAAGACACTACCGTTCAGGCTCTGACGGTCGAGCAGGATATCATCTTCCATTGCCAAAGCGATAGGGTTAGGATTGGTGAATCCTTCTTTTGATACGCTGGAGTAGCCGCCATCAATATTGTAAATCTGGATATCTGGAGGTGTAGTCAATGAGTAGTTGATCAAACCTTCTTCACCGTCTGCCAGTTTTAAGCTCTCTGATGTCTTGGAATAAGTAGCATTCAAACCGAGCTTGAACCATTTCTTCAACTGTGCAGAGAGGTTCACACGCATAGAGTAGCGCTGGAATTCAGATCCGATGATGGTACCATCCTGGTCTGTCCAGTTGCCTGAGATATAGTAGTTTACCTTATCAGTACCACCTTCTGCTGCGATTTGGTGAGACTGCTGCCATGCTGTCTGGAAGATAGCATCCTGCCAGTTGGTACCGATACCGAGGATAGATGGGTCGCTATATACAGGGTCTGGCTTGGAGATTTCGCCCTGGTTAGCCAAATCGTTGTAATATTCTGCAAACTCGCGCAAGTTCATGATATCCAGGCGCTTGTTCTGTCGACTTGCAGCTACGCTACCGGTATAGGTAAACTTAGCTTCGCCTGCCTTACCCTTCTTGGTAGTAATCAAAACGACACCATTGGCACCCTGAGCACCATAGATAGCAGTAGCAGAAGCATCCTTCAATACCTCCATGCTCACGATATCGCTAGGGTTGATCAAAGAGAGAGGAGATACGGCTGAGTGAGAACCGTTACCGAGCTTATCACCCAAACCGAGTGATGAACCGCTGTTGCTCTGAGAGTTGAAGATGACACCATCTACAACGTATAATGGCTCAGAATTGGCATTGATAGTAGCGATACCACGAACGCTAACGGCTACGGCAGAACCTGGCTGACCGGATGTCTGGACAGCGTTTACACCGGAAATCTTTCCCTGGAAAGCCTGGTCAACGTTGGTAATAGGAGTCTGCTTCAATGTCTTTTCGTCCATAGAAGCGGAAGCACTGGCGAGGTCGCTCTTCTTCATGGTACCATAACCTACAACCACTACTTCCTGAAGACTGTTGTTGTCTTCGGTCAAAGTAATGTCGTACTTGTTCTGACCGCCCACCTTGAATGATTTGGTGATGTATCCTACGTAAGAAACCTCTACGGTCTGACCGGCAGCTACGTTGAGGCTGTAGTTACCATCCATGTCGGTTACTGCGGCATTTTTAGTACCTTTCACTTTCACTGTAGCGCCAATGATAGGTCCCATTGGGTCAGAAACGTTACCAGTGATTTTTTTAGTTTGTTGTACAGCTTGACTCGTTGTGATTCTGGCTGCAAAAGTTTGCTGAGGAGAGATGCCGAGAAGACTCAGGGCTGCTACACCAGCAAGCAACTTT
>ENA-UESD01001805-UESD01001805.1-human-gut-metagenome-genome-assembly--contig:-NODE-1805-length-16409-cov-4.119459_pt1 | contig 16409 bp, 10 predicted proteins | sample MGYA00242985_ERZ507986 | MGnify/ENA primary metagenome ERZ507986 (study PRJEB26167, sample SAMN06115408) | human gut metagenome | host: Homo sapiens | place: China:Guangxi | collected 2016-04-06... | reverse complement strand
CAAACGTCAGAGCATCCGCCACCGGCTGGCACCACTGCAGCCCCCGGATTCCAAACCGGACCGGAAGAACGAACAGGGCCGGGATCAGGAACAGTCCCTGACGGCCTGCAGCGACAAAGGACGCCCGGAATCCGTATCCGATGGTCTGGGTCAGCATGTTGGACATGATGATCCAGGCGGAAAGCGGCAGGGTAAGGCACTGGAACCGCATCGCCCAGGTTCCAATCTCGATCACGTCAAGATCCTCCTTCCGGAACACCCGCATGATCTGCGGCGCGCCGATAAAGCTTACAACCGCCAGTGTCATCAGAAATACCGCTGAAACCTTCACACAGAACCAGAAGGACTCCAGCACACGGTCATACCGCTTCGCTCCGAAGTTGAATCCGCACACCGGCTGGAAGCCCTGCCCGAATCCGATCATGGCGGAGCCGATAAACATCATGTAGCGGCTCACGATCGAAAGTGCCGCGATTGCCGCGTCCCCGAAGGGGTTTGCCGCAAGGTTTAATGCCGCAGTGGCAATACTTGCAACGCCCTGACGGCAGAGGGATGGGATTCCTCCGTGGAGGATCTCTCCGTAGAGGGAAAGGGAGAGTGTGATCTTTCCCGGCTTTAAATGGACACAATCTTTTCTTAATAAGCTCTGGAAAAACAGGATCCCGAAGCTGATGCACTGGCTTATCGCTGTTGCCAGCGCCGCGCCGGAAATTCCGAGGTCCAGACCGAAAATAAAGATCGGGTCTAAAATCATATTTAAGATTCCTCCGGTGGTGATCCCGATCATGGAGTAAACCGCCAGTCCCTGAAATCTTAAAAGGTTATTCATGGATAATGCTCCCGTCATCACCGGAGCCGCGATCAAAATGTATCTGGCATAATCCTTCGCATATGGCGCGATGGTATCGGTAGCTCCTAAAAGCCGCACCACCCGGTCAAGATTCGGCAGGCAGATCAGCGCAAACAGAAGTCCCACAAAAATTGCGGAGTAAAATCCCGTGGAGGCAATCCGCTCCGCTTTTTCCGTATCCCGGCTTCCGAGGACTCTCGATAGATAGTTTCCGCTTCCCATTCCGAGGGTAAATCCCAGGGCCTGGATCATGGCCATAAGGGAATAGCTGACACCCACAGCGGCCGATGCGCTGGTGCTGATCTGGCTCACAAAAAAGGTGTCCGCCATGTTGTAGAAGGACGTCACCAGCATGCTGATGATGGTCGGCACAGCCAATGACGTAATCAGCCGGGGGACCGGAGTCGTCGTTAAGTGGACATAATTATCCTTTGCAGAATGGTGCATCATAGGGAATGGAATGACAAGACTATTTGCAGCAATTTCTCAATGGAGTACACTGTTACCGGCTCCTTGCCCGGTCGATGGAATACGAAGCTGCCGTCTCCCTTCAAATCTCCGGTTTCGATATAAATCTCCGATTCAACATTCCGGTTTGCCAGAATCCCGTTTCTCTGGAGTGCCTTGCGCACCATGGCATACTTCTGCCCGTGGCCCGCCAAGCGTATCTGGGAGGTATATTCATTGGCTACCCTGAACAGTCCCGTTTCCAAATCAAAGGCAATACCCTTACGGGCAAAGAAGTTGCTCAGGCTGCCGTTCAACGAAAGGTCCTCGGGCGTACCGATAGTTACGCCGTTCACCTTGTCCATCAGCCATATTTTGTCCGCTATCTGCAGGGCCAGTTCCAGGTCGTGAGTAGAAAGGAAAATCGTCTTGTCCGTTTGCCGGCTGAGCTGGTGAAGCAGTTGCATCATCTCTACTTTACTGGGAAAATCAAGGAAAGCTGTCGGTTCATCCAGATAGATGACGGGAGTTTCCTGGGCGAGCGCCTTGGCTATCATCACCTTCTGCCGTTCACCGTCACTCAGCGTATGCACCATGCGGTGTGCCAGATGGGGAATGCCTACCAGGGCGATGGATTTGTCCACCACAATCTTGTCCTCTTTCGAAAGGGTTCCCCAGAAACCGGTGTAGGGGCTACGCCCCAGACCTATCAGTTCTACGACGGACATATTGCGTATATCGCACTTCTCCGTCAGCACCACGCTGATGACGCGCGAAAGCTGCTTGTCGGTATAGTCCCCTATCTCTTTTCCTTCAATAAATATGTTTCCGCCAAGTTTCGGCTGGAAGGCGGACAACGTACGGAGCAGCGTGGACTTCCCCACTCCATTAGCTCCCAACAAGCAAGTCAGCTCACCACTGTTGATTCCGGCGCAAATGCCGTCTGCCACCACTTTCACATCCCCCTTACCGGGGTAACCGATGGAAAGATTCTCTATATGTATGGTTTCCTTATTCATTCAATTCTCCTTTCCGTTTTCTAAAAAGTACAGAAGCCACTACCGGCGCACCTACCAGTGCCGTCACCGAGTTGACCGGCAAAGCTCCCTCGAAGCCGGGCATACGGGCTATCAGATTGCAGACCAATGCCAGGGAAGCGCCTACCAGCAATGTGGCAGGCATCAGTACCCGATGGTCCGAAGAGTGGAAGATGGCACGGCACAGATGGGGAACCGCCAATCCGATAAACATAATCGGACCGCAATAGGCCGTTACAATAGCCACCAGCACGCCGGAGCATGAGATAACCAGCAGGCGTGCCCGCTTGATGTTCAGTCCCAGATTGCGTGCATAGCCATCGCCCAGCAGCAACAGATTCATCGTCTTTATCAGCAGGAAGGACAACGGAAGCAGCACAGCCATGATGCAGACAAACAGCACCATCTGGTCGCCCGAAACACGGGCAAAGCTACCCAATCCCCAAATGACATATGCACGTATATCTTCCTCCACACTGAAATATTTCAATACGCCGATGACGGCACTTGCCACATAGCCTATCATCACACCGATTATCAGCAGCGTCACGTTGCCCTTCACCTTCTGGGAGACATAGACAATGAGCGCCATCACAGCCAGCGCACCGATAATGGCGGCAACCGACAAGGCAACCTCGCCCATATACCCCAAACGGCTCAATGCCACACCGCCCATCGCCCCGGACAGTAATACCACACAAGCCACACCCAGGCTGGCACCTGAACTGATGCCCAATACCGAAGGCCCTGCCAGCGGATTGCGGAACACCGTCTGCATCTGCAGACCGCTGACTGACAGCCCTGCTCCCGCCACCAATGCCGTCAACGCTTGGGGCACGCGGGACTTCCAGATAATATTCTGCCAAATAACGGATTCATCCGTATTTCCCCACAATATGTTCCACACGGAGCGCAGAGGAATGTGAACCGACCCCAAAAGCAGGTTCAGCAGGAAAAAAAGAAAGATAGATGCCAGTGTCAGCAACATCAACGGAAGTACGGGTCTTTTTATCATTTCAGCAGTTCGTAGTAAGTCGGTTTATAGTCAGGCAACAAATCGGGATGGAAAGCATGTATCAAGTCTTCCAATACAATTTCGGGCTGCATGGGCATACTTTCGTAGAAGGGTTTCTCACGCATGTTGCAGTATACCACTCCCTTCTCACGAAACGCACGGAAGTCGGCATAACGCGGGTCGAGGGACTTCAAGGCATCATACGTGAATGTCCCGTCATAGCTGTTGACAATGCGCCAATAGTCGGCACTCTCCGCCTGGCTATATACGGTTTCAAAATCCAGCGTGACACCTCCCGAACGGGGATCGTCTTTCAAGAAATAATCCGCACCGGCATCACGGAACAGTTCGGCAAGAAAGCTCTTTCCTCCCACTGCATACCAGTTGCCACCCCGTATCTCGCCGCTGAATACCATCGGACGCTTCTTCACGTTGGCAGCCAGCTCCTTCAATTCGTTATAGCGCTTCTCTATCGCAGCAAACTTTTCATTCGCCTCCACTTCCTGGCCTATAAACATGCCGATGAATTTTATCCATTCAGCCTGCCCCAACGGGGTCATCTCCTTATATCCCAAATGGGGAACCAGTGGAATACCGATTTCCCGCATGGCATCATATCCGCCCCGCTTGAAAGGAGAGATAAAGATAACATCCGGATTCATGCTCATTATCACTTCATTATCAAAGTTCCCTTCGATACCAATCTTCACGGTCTCGCCGGACTTCAAACGTTCGTTCATCTCCTTGTTGAAGAGATGGCGCGTACTGGTGATGCCCACCACATAATCGCAGGCATCCAGACGGATGAAGTTGGAAAGTTGCAGGGATGTCATACACATAACGTGCTCTACCGGCGTTTCAATCACCGTATAGTCGCTCGGTATACCGACAGGCTTTATGCCTTTCGGTACCAGCGCATAGTGGAAAGTGCTGCTGCTTTCTTTTTGAGGGTCGTGTATATCCACCAGACGGACATGGTGCGGAAGATATTTCACCGTATAGCCTTTGGCATAGCACGGTACAATGGTGGCTGCCGTGTCTGTCGTAACCGGAGAATAGCCCGTTTCGGAAGAAGATTCGGTAGTAGTCTGTCTTGATTTTAAGCCGCAAGAGGTTACGCATAAAATGCACAGCAGTGCAATGCCTATGGCAGATATCCGGGTCATGACTATTGGGGTTTATAGAATTCGGGCACAATATTCGTCATTTTTGGGGAAATACGCAAATGCTCTTCCCGCAAATTGGTGGATATTGTGCCTAAATAATCTTTAAAAGCCCATCAAGTCATTCAGCGCTTCGCTCATGCTGGGATGTGTAAAGACAAAATCACGGAGGAAGGTATATTCCTGCCCGGTCTTCATGGCCATTGCCACCAGGTTGATGACCTCGCTCGATTCCGGACCAAACAGCGTACATCCCACTATCTTGTCCGTATCGGCGTCCACCACTACCTTGAAGAGTCCGTTCGTATCGCCCAAAGTCCTGGCACGCGGAATGGCGGCTACCGGCAGCTTGTTGACCTTTATATTCAATCCCTTCTTGCGTGCTTCCGCTTCGCTCAGCCCGATGCGTGAAAGCGGCGGGTCGATGAATACCGAATAGCTCACCGGGTCACGGTCGGACACCTTGCGTTCTCCTGCCCCGAAAAGGTCTTCGCGCAGAATGCGGTAATCATCCAAAGAAATGTAGGTAAACTGCAAACCGCCCTTTACATCACCGATAGCATGTATCTTGGGGTTGGTAGTCTGCAAATAGTCGTCTACCACAATGGCTCCGCGCTCATTCACCTCTACACCTGCCGCCGGCAGATTCAAGCCAGCCGTATTCGGACGCCGGCCGGTAGCCAGCAGGATGGCATCTGCGTGTAACTGATGTTCCTCTCCCGTGACCGCATCCCGGTAAATGACGTCAGAGTCTTTCACGGACTGCACGCGTGCATTCAGCCTGAAAACGATTCCTTTCTGTTCCAATACCTCCCGGACACTGTCCGCAATGTCCCGGTCCTCCCGGGATATCAGTTCGGAAGAGCCCTCGAGCACCGTGACTTGCGAACCGAATGAAACATACATGGAAGCAAATTCTAGTCCGATGTATCCCCCGCCTACAATGACGAGCTGTACCGGCAGCTCAGTCAGTTCCATAATGGAGGTGCTGGTATATACCCGTGGGTTACCTTGTATCCCCTCTATCGGTGGAATGACGGTTTCGGCACCCGTATTGATGAATATCCGGGGAGCTTGCAATTGTAATGTCCCTTCCACCATCCCAACTTCCACCACATCCGGACCTGCAAAGGAGCCAATACCCGTATAGACCGTTATATGAGGATTGTCGGCCAGATTGTGATAGTTCTTCTGACGCAGGAAAGAGACGACCTCTTCCTTCCTTGCAATGGACTGACGATAGTATGCCTTCTTGACCTCCCAAGAAGCGTCTTTGTCCGCCTGCTTTGCCGCATGCACCAATGTTTTTGTGGGAATGCAACCGATATTGATACATGTCCCTCCGTACATCTTTTCCGAACGCTCCACTACGGCAACGTCCAGCTTCCGTTTTGCCAACTCGGCAGCCAATGTCTTTCCGCCTTTGCCGAATCCGATGATAATGACATCATACTGTTTCATACGTCTATTTCCTTAATTGGTTCAATACTCTTTTTGCACTGTCAGACAGTACGACAATGGCACCGGCAAGAATGGCCGTATCCTTGATGACCAAGCGCCCTGCCCCCGTCAGCAACGGAAAGCCGTGCTCCCCGCTTCCCAAGTCGGGCACCCACACCTCAGGGGTTGTCACCAGGAAAGAGAGGGTACCCATCGTCATGACAATGACAAGTGCGGCTCCCGCCAGTCCGATTTTCGGAGAGAATATCCCCAGAAATGTCAGAATGCCGATGGTCATAATCAGAATGCCCAGACCGTGAGAGAAACCATACGTATTGTTCTCCACGTGCCACTGATGTTTCGCCTCATTGAACTCGCCCTCTTTCAGCTTATACTCCTTGTACTCCGGGGCACTCTTTGTATAAAAGAAGCTCATGAACGGGCTGTTCGCCACAAAAGGGACAATCCCTTCAGCCTCATAATTCCAGAATTTCAACCCACCAATCCATACGAAAATAACCAGGATGGCTACACGAATCAAATTAACACCCAACTTTTGAGTGGAAGCGGCCAGCGTCAACGCAGCCATAAACAAGTTTTGCAATTTCGTTTTCATCTTTGTTCTACTTTTTAAATGGTTTCAGTAATATGACTTGATTTTTGTTTTTGCAAAGTTCCTTGTTTTCCACCACGTACGAAATGGCAATTATTCCGCAACAGTTGGCAATTCTTCCCGTTTCACTCTTTTCCGGTAGTCCGAGACACTCTCGCCGGTCATTTTCTTGAAAAAACGGCTGAACGCGGGCAAGTCTTCAAAGCCCAGAATGGAGCTGATTTCTTTGGCGCTCTTGCGGGTATACAACAGCAGTCTCATGGCTTCCGCCTCAATGCGCTCATGAATCACCCGCAACGGGGAAGGCAACCCGCAGGCCGAGAACAGATTGGAAAGTGTCTTGGGAGAACGGCAAAGAATATCGGCATAATCCTGCACCTGCTTCTTCTCCTTGAAATGCCGGTCCACCAGCACATAATACTGCCGGATGATGTCAAACGTCTTTTCCTTCTCCTGCCCCACCCCGAAAAGCTGGCGCGCAATGCGTGTGCAGGTAATGATGAAACGTTTCAAGACAATGCGCAGCATCTCCTCCTGCAGGTTGTCATGGATGACCGATTCCTGCCGGAAAATGCGGACTATGTCATGCAGGTTGGAAGACTGCCCGGCAGAAAGCGCCAGTCTCATCACCTTGGAAGAGCCATAAAAAAGGAATCCGTTGCAAGAGACCTCGTTGTCATGTCCATAGATGCAATAAAAATTGCTGTTGAATACAAACGTCAGGTATTCACCGTCCACCTCTTTTACCTCCAGGTGATGCAACGGGGTCAAGGTCACGATTTCGTCCTTTTCCAAGCGCATGGAGATATGGTCTATTTCCAGAGTGAGCGTACCGCTCTGTACCCAAATGAATTTATACAGAGTCTTGTCACGTTGCAGCGACGCACGCTCATGGTAGCTGGAAGTCATGGCTATGTTGCCATTCAAGCGGGTGTTCAGTTGATAATCCATAAAAAACAGATTGTTTTAGTAAATAACAAAGATAGCGAATATCTTGTTTGCTACTGATTATTTCCCCACTTTTGTAGCCGTTTTGCTGTTCTTTAATTTTTAACCTTTAATGTCTTCATGCAAATGTTCCCCGTCATATTTGTATCTCTCGGTCCCGGCGAACCGGAACTGATTACCGTAAAAGGCTTGAAAGCCCTGCAGACAGCCGACTGTATATTCTGTCCCGAGACACTGGCCAAAGATGGAAACAGAGTTTCACGCGCAGCCGACATCCTATTGCAACTCGACATTCCGGAAAACACGGTGCACCGCTTTCCACTCCCCATGAGCAAACAGCGCGAAAAAGCCCTGAGCGCCTACGACGAGGTCTATATGGAGAGCTCCACCCTCCGGCAACAAGGAAAGAAGGTCTGTATCGTTGCCGAAGGAGATGCCGGATTCTACTCTTCCATACATTATGTATATGACAAACTGCAGGCAGACGGCATCCCCGTGAAGCACATCCCCGGTATCCCCGCCTTCATTGCCGCCGGCGCATTGGGCGGGCTCCATGTAGCCAGCCAGGAAGAACGGCTGACGGTGATACCCGGCATCGTCACGACAGAAGAGATAGAAAGACTGACAAGCGAAAACAGTGCGGTTGTCATCATGAAGCTGTCCAGATGCACCGATGAGATTCACCGCTGCATCCGCCTGCATCCCGAATACCGGTATCACTATTTTGAGAATGTAGGCACTCCGGAAGAGAAGTATATCAATGACAGCAAGCGGATAGCGACCATCCGCTTCCCCTATTTTTCCCTGCTTATCATTCGTACAGAGACCTTTTGAGCCCGATTTAATACAATTTCGCACACCATAGGCATTATTTTAATGAAAATGGGTTACCTTTGCGCCGTTGAAATATAAAAAAGATAAGAACATGAAGAAAGTCGTTTTTTATATGATGATGCTGGTTATGAGCATCGGTTATGCCTATGCACAAGGAAAGGCAGACATCAAATTCGAACAGACCACCCACAACTTCGGCACATTCTCCGAAAACAGTCCTGTGGTCAGCTACACCTTTAAGTTTACGAACGTAGGCGATGCTCCGCTTGTCATCCATCAGGCTGTAGCTTCCTGCGGATGTACCGTTCCCGAATATTCACAAGAACCGATAGCACCGGGAAAGACAGGAACAGTGAAAGTAACCTATAATGGAACCGGAAGATACCCCGGACACTTCAAGAAATCCATTACCCTGCGCACCAATGCCAAAACGGAAATCATGCGATTATTTATCGAAGGGGACATGACCGCTAAAGATGCCAAATAAGCATTTTACCATACAGAATTAAGGAGATTTTTTTAAATCTCCTTTTTTTTTGCTTTCTTTGCCTAAAATGCGAAGATAGGCTGCACCTCAGCAGAATAATAATGAGCTTGCTCATTTTATCCAGCATTCGGTTTGCACTATCTTTGAAGTCTATTAAAGAAAAACATAAAACTACAAAACCTATGAAACAAGAAGAAGAACCTATTACCGGACTACCGGAAAATGCGTTCCGTGAATTGAAACCGGGAGAAGTGTACAACCCTCTGATGAGCCCGGATAAGAAGTATTCAGAAGTAAATGCCTGGTCGGTGACATGGGGTATTCTGATGGCCATTCTCTTTTCGGCCGCAGCCGCCTATCTGGGGCTAAAGGTGGGGCAAGTATTCGAAGCCGCCATCCCCATCGCCATCATTGCCGTCGGCGTATCGGGTGCCGCCAAACGCAAAAACGCATTGGGCGAAAACGTCATTATCCAGTCTATCGGTGCCAGCTCGGGCGTCATCGTGGCAGGTGCCATCTTCACCCTTCCGGCGCTTTATATCCTTCAGGAAACCTATCCGAAAGAAATCACTGTTACCTTTGCACAAGTCTTTATCAGCTCTCTGCTGGGAGGTGTGCTGGGTATTCTCTTCCTTATCCCCTTCCGTAAATATTTCGTGAGCGACATGCACGGCAAGTATCCCTTCCCCGAGGCGACAGCCACCACACAAGTGCTCGTCTCCGGTGAAAAGGGCGGCAGCCAGGCAAAACCATTACTCATGGCAGGTATTATCGGAGGTCTATACGACTTCATCGTGGCAACCTTCGGCTGGTGGAACGAGAATTTCACTACCCGCGTATGCGGCTTCGGCGAAATGCTGGCCGAGAAAGCCAAGCTGGTATTCAAGGTTAATACGGGTGCTGCCGTGCTCGGTCTGGGTTATATTGTGGGACTGAAATACGCGTCCATCATCTGTGCCGGTTCGCTGGCCGTATGGTGGATTATCATCCCCGGCATGTCCATGATTTGGGGAGACTCCGTACTGAACCAATGGAACCCCGAAATCACGGCAACCGTAGGCGCCATGGCTCCGGAAGAAATCTTCAAATACTACGCCAAGAGCATCGGTATCGGTGGTATAGCCATGGCAGGCATCATCGGCATTATCAAGTCCTGGGGCATCATCAAGAGCGCTGTAGGACTGGCTGCCAAGGAAATGGGAGGTAAGTCCAACGTGGAAGCCAGTGTGAAACGCACACAGCGGGACATCTCTATGAAGATTATCGCCATCGGTTCCATCATCACGCTGCTGCTGGTTGTTCTCTTCTTCTACTTCGATGTGATGCAGGGCAACTTGACACATACCATTGTAGCTATCCTGCTTGTTGCAGGTATCGCTTTCCTGTTCACCACCGTGGCAGCCAATGCCATTGCGATTGTGGGCACAAACCCCGTATCCGGAATGACGCTGATGACATTAATCCTGGCATCCGTAGTCATGGTAGCCGTAGGGCTGAAAGGTCCCGGAGGAATGGTTGCGGCACTGGTGATGGGTGGTGTTGTATGTACGGCACTGTCCATGGCGGGAGGCTTCATCACAGACTTGAAAATCGGTTACTGGCTGGGTAGCACGCCTGCCAAGCAGGAGACCTGGAAGTTCCTCGGAACCATCGTTTCTGCCGCTACCGTAGGTGGTGTAATGATTATCCTAAACAAGACATACGGTTTCACCAGCGGACAGCTGGCCGCTCCGCAAGCCAATGCCATGGCGGCCGTTATCGAACCGTTGATGAACGGTGTGGGTGCGCCCTGGCTGCTCTACGGCATCGGTGCAGTGCTGGCCGTCATCCTCAACTTCTGCAAGATTCCCGCACTGGCATTTGCATTGGGTATGTTCATCCCATTGGAACTGAATGTTCCGTTGGTAGTGGGCGGTGCCATCAACTGGTACGTGACCAGCCGCAGCAAGGATGCCGCTCTCAATGCCGAACGCGGGGAGAAAGGTACCCTGCTTGCCTCCGGTTTCATTGCCGGCGGTGCATTGATGGGCGTGGCAAGTGCTGCCATGCGTTTCGGAGGAATCAACCTCGTAAACGATGCATGGTTGCAGAACACCTGGTCCGAAGTGCTGGCGCTGGGTGCTTATGCCATTCTGATATTCTACCTCATCAAAGCTTCCATGAAAACCAAATAACTTTTAAATACCAAGAACATGAAAAAGATTCTACTTTTATCTTTTCTATTTGCAGCGACCATGTTATCTGCACAAAAGCCCGTTGAGCTGCCCCTATGGCCCAACGGTGCCCCCAATAACAACGAACTGACCAATTCCGGACAGAACCATAACAACGAATGGGTGTCCGATGTCACCACCCCTACCCTTACGGTGTACCCTGCCTCCCACCCCAACGGCATGGCCATCATCATGTGTCCGGGAGGCGGCTACGGGGGGCTGGCCATGAAGCACGAGGGACACTACATGGCTCCCTGGTTCAACACACAAGGCATCACCTATGCAGTACTGAAATACCGTATGCCCAACGGGCACCATGAAGTGCCCCTTTCCGATGCCGAACAAGCCATCCGCATGGTACGCGAACATGCCGCCGAATGGGGTGTCAATCCTCAGCGTGTAGGCATCATGGGCGCTTCTGCCGGCGGCCATCTGGCAGCTTCGCTTGCCACACTATACAGCAGTGACAAGACCCGTCCCGACTTCCAGATCTTGTTCTATCCGGTGATTTCCATGCAGAAAGGCGTTACCCATGGAGGTTCCCGTAAGAACCTTATCGGAGAAAATCCATCTCAGGAACTGGAACAAAAATACTCCCTCGAAAGGCAAGTGTCCCCACGCACTCCGCAAGCTTTCATCATGCTTTCTTCGGACGATGACGCGGTGCCGCCCATCAACGGCATCGGTTACTTCCTTGCCCTGCGCGACCATAAAGTACCTGCCAGCCTGCATGCCTACCCCACCGGCGGACATGGCTGGGGATTCCGGGACAACTTCACCTACAAGCGTCAATGGACGGAAGAACTGGAGAAGTGGTTGCGTGAAGGGCTCGTATTCCCGGTCTCTGAACCTACCACAAAGAAATAAAAGCAATTATGAATAAAAAGTATTTTTTACTCACTTGCCTCGCAGCGTTTCCCTTTGCCCTGACTGCTCAGGAGAACAATCGCTACGAAGAGATTACCAACCCCAAGCTGACAAGCATCAACCGGGAGCCTGCCCGCAGCACGTTCACCTCCTACGTCACGGAGGCTGATGCCGTCATCAATGACCGCAAGAACGGAACCTTCCGCTTATCCCTTAATGGGAAATGGAAATTCCATTACGTGGAAGCCTTCGCCGACCGCCCCACGGACTTCATGATGGACCGTGTGGACGCCAGCCGCTGGCCGGACATCAATGTACCCGGAAACTGGGAGTTGCAGGGATTCGGCACGCCCATCTATGTGAACCAGCCTTATGAATTCTGTTCTTCGGGCTATCCTCCTTATTGGGACAAGCCCAATCCTCCATACGTTCCCCAAGAATGGAATCCCACCGGCACCTACCGCCGCGAGTTCACTCTTCCGGGAGACTGGGACGATAAGGAAATTTTCCTGAGTGCCGACGGCGTACGCGGGGCAGCCTTCTACTACCTCAACGGCAAGTTTGTAGGCATGAGTAAAGATGCAAAGACTCCGGCGCGTTTCAACGTCAGCGCCATTGCCAAGAAAGGGAAGAATGTCATTGCCATTCAGATACACCGCTTTTCCGATGCCAACTATCTGGAATGCCAGGACTTCTGGCGCATCAGTGGTATCGAACGGGACATTTACTTATATGCCCAGCCTCAAATCCATCTCACGGACTTCAAGGTGGAGTCTCCTTTGGATGAGAACTACCGGAACGGTATCCTCAAGGTAAAGGTGCAGTTTACCAATGAAAGCGGACAAAATTCCCCATTTGTCGTTGGTTACCGCCTGCTGGACAAGAACGACCAGCAGATAGCCCAGTCCTCTACTCAGGTCAGCGGTGACCAGACAGAAGTGGAGTTCACTAAGAAAACCATCCAGGAACCTTTGCAATGGACAGCCGAAACGCCCAACCTCTATACCCTCGTCATCAGCCTAAAGCGACCTAACGGGGATGTGATTGAAGCGACAAGCTGCAAAGTAGGATTCCGCACAGTGGAAATCAAGGACAAACAACTGTTGGTAAACGGACAACCTATCCTCGTGAAAGGCGTGAACTATCACGAACACAACGAGAATACCGGTCACTATGTCTCCGAAGAACTGATGAAGAAAGACTTCGAGCTTTGGAAGAGATACAATGTCAATACCGTCCGCACCTGTCACTATCCCCAGCAGGAACGTTTCTACGAACTCTGTGACGAATATGGTATCTACGTCATCGACGAAGCCAATATAGAAAGCCACGGCATGGGTTACGACCTGCGTGTAGGCGGCACGCTGGGAAACAATCCGCTCTTCATGAATGCCCACCTCGACCGTACCATGAATATGTACGAACGGGACAAGAACCATCCGTCAGTCATCATCTGGTCGCTGGGCAACGAAGCCGGAAACGGATTGAATTTCTACGTTACCTACAACACCTTGAAGACGCTCGACAGTCGTCCCATCCAGTATGAACGCGCACTGTTGGAATGGAATACGGACATCTACTGCCCGATGTACGCTTCCCCTTCCTATCTGGAAAAGTATGCCCGGAACAAGGAGATGACGCGTCCCCTCATTCTTTGCGAGTATGCCCATGCCATGGGCAACAGCCTCGGCAACTTCCAGGAGTATTGGGACATCATCGAAAAATATCCCATCCTCCAGGGTGGCTGTGTCTGGGATTGGGTAGACCAGGGCTTTGCCGCCAAGACAGACGACGACCGTAAATACTGGACCTATGGCGGCGATTATGGCGAGAACGGCACGCCCTCCGACGGCAATTTCTGCATCAACGGCGTGGTATACCCCGACCGCAGTGTCAAGCCGCAGACAGAAGAGATGGGAAAAGTATACCAGAACATCAAGTTCCTTGATTTCGACAAGCAGACTTCCACCGTGAAAATCCGCAATGATTTCTCTTTCACCAATCTCGACAAGTACGACTTCTACTACATCATCCGCGACCATGGAAAGGAAGTCTACCGTGGCAAGATTGAAAATATCCATGCTGCACCGGGCAAGACGGTAACCACCGGCTTTCTGAACGGCATACCCAAAGAGAAACAGACAACGGGAGATGTACGCATCGAGTTCTATGCAGCCATCAAGACGGCAGAACCTTTCCTCCCGGCCGGCACGGTCATTGCACGCGAACAGACCTACGTCCATACTTTCTACAAGAAAGAGGCTACGGCACAGCAGCCCGCCACTTCTAAGGAAGAGGGAAATTTGGTGGCGTTCTCCGGTCCCGACTTCAAAGCCACCTTCGACAAGCAAAGCGGCCTACTCACCTCCTATTTGTACAAGAAGCACGAGTACATACTGAACGGTCAAGGTCCCCGCCCATTCTTCTGGCGTGCACCGACGGACAATGATTATGGAGCCAACCTCCCCGTCCGCCTCAAAGCCTGGAAAGAGGCAAGCTATCAAGAACCAAAAGCCGAAAGTTTCCAAGTGACTCCGGGCAGCAATGCCACGACAATAAAGGTGACCTACCGTTTTCCACAGACAGATGCCCGTTGGGACATCACCTATAAGATATATGCCAGCGGAGTCATCAAGGTAGACAACCGGTTCGTGGCCGAAGGAGACCAAGCTCCGATGATACCGCGTGTGGGCCTGCGGATGCAGTTGCCGGAAAGCTTTACAGACTTGACCTACTACGGTCGCGGTCCGAAAGAGAATTACCGAGACCGCCGTACCTCCCAGTTCATCGGAGAGTACGCCATCCCGGTCAAGGATATGTACGAGCCGTATGTCCGCCCACAGGAGAACAACCATCGCACGGATATCTATTGGTGCGCTCTTACCGATAAGACGCAACGTGGTTTGCTGCTCATCGCCGACCGCACCTTTGAGCTGAACGCCTCCAACTATCCCCTGGAAAGCATGGATAGCGGCGATACGATTGACAACGGTGCCCCGCGTACCGAAAAGACCAATCACCGCCACCTCACCGACCCTCTGCCGGAAAAGATGGTCGATTTGTTCATTGACTACCGCATGATGGGTGTCGGTGGAGACGACAGTTGGGGCGCAACCGCCCATGAACCCTATCTGATTCGTCCGGGCAAAGAGAACGCCATTGAATACGGTTTCTCCCTTGTTCCGTTCGATAAAAAGGAGGATTATAAATATTTAATCCGGCAATATTGAATTTAATCCCTCCGGATTAAGCTTTTATAAAAAGGATGTAGTAAATTTGCTGCATCCTTTTTACGTTCAAGAACAATAATAATCAAAAGAAAGAAAAATGAAAACAATGACTAAATTTATGTTCAGCGCCCTCTGCGCCGCAGCCATGGTAACTTCCGTTTCTGCCCAGGGAGGGAAAGATATGTTGAGCAATGGAATAAAGTATCTGGATGTGCCATACGTAGCCCATACGCTGGAGGCAGATGGTCCCGAGGAACTCGTCATCAACTGCGATGAGGTAGACTGCACCACGCTGGTGGAATATGTGCTGGCAGAGACACTCACCCCCAAATTGGCCGACGGAGACATCTCGGAAAGCGCTTTCGCCGATAACCTGCAAAAAATCCGTTACCGTGACGGTAAAATCGACGGGTACACTTCCCGCCTGCATTATATTGCCGACTGGATAAACAATGGCGTACGCAACGGCTTCCTTCAAGATGTAACGGGCGCCATGAGTCCCGACACCGAACGGTTGTCCATCTCCTACATGTCTTCCCACCCCCAACTCTACAAGCAGCTGGCCAATTCGCTGGAGAACGTAGCCAAAATGAAGAAGATTGAACAATCCTTGTCCGGGAAGGAAGTTCACTATCTTCCCAAAGCCAAACTTCCCGCCGATGGTCTCCCGTGGATTAAAGACGGCGATATCATAGCCATCACCACCAACACTCCGGGGCTGGACGTAGCCCACATGGGAATCGCTTTCTATGCAGATGGCAAACTCCTGCTGGTACACGCTTCCTCTACCGACAAGAAAGTGGTCGTCTCCAAAGTCCCCTTGTCCCAAATGCTGAAAGACAATAATAAGTGGACGGGAATACGGGTACTGAGGATGAAGAAATAAAATGAAATCCTATATATGGAAAAGGCGATGAAGATTTGATTCTCCATCGCCTTTTCCATATATAGGATTGTTCGTTCCTATTCCTTTACGACAATATATTCATCAATATTCCGTGTTTCTTTACTGAAGTTCACACCTACTTTCACTAATTTCCTGCCATCCAAGGTATAAGGAATCAGATACCCCTTCTCATCTATTTGTTTCAGAGCTGCGTCGGCTGTACCGTCCAGTTTGAACTCAAAAACATAAATAGCGGTAGGGGTATGAACTACTGCGTCCGCACGGCCGCGGCTGCTGCGAACCTCGGACCGGATGAACTGTCCCAGCAAAGTAAACACTACATGAAAAATAACCTGATAATGACGTTCCGTATCATCAC